>JGI20225J20221_1000074_pt1 | contig 318490 bp, 258 predicted proteins | sample BioMet4_FD_20221 | JGI IMG/M metagenome (IMG submission 20221) | reverse complement strand
TAGCGTTCATCCTGAGCCAGGATCAAACTCTTCATTGTTATTTTGTTTTGTTTCCTTTGCCCAGGCTTCCTCTTTCTCTATTGTAGTCCTTGACGGTATCTTTCTTCGTATCTCTACGTCTTCCTTGTACTACTTTAGTTGTTTATGTAAATGTTTTCAAAGAACTCTTCTTCTGTGCCCCCCCTTTTTCGGGAACGCGGGTGCAAAGGTACTACCTTTTTTCAGCCAAACAAATCTTTTTCAAATTATTTTTCATTTTTCTTCAAAAAAAATTTTGCAAAGGAATCAAAGAATACGTTTTACCAAGCCGTTTTCAAGCCGATAATGTTGTCCACTCTCCTGACATACAGCCTCATTGCTATTATCGAAATGTAATCTGTGACCATATTCGCTAACCCAACCGATTTGTCGGGAAGGATTACCGACAACCAAAGCATACGGAAGTACATCATGAGTCACCACTGCTCCTGCCCCAATCATGGCATATTTTCCTATGCTATGCCCGCAAACTATTGTAGCATTAGCACCGATAGTAGCTCCCATTCCTATATGAGTAGGCTTAAACTGGTCGCGACGCGAAACAGCACTACGCGGATTCAGTACATTTGTAAACACGCAGCTAGGTCCCAGAAACACTTCGTCCTCACAGGTAACACCTGTATAAACTGAAACATTATTCTGAACCTTTACATGATTGCCTAAAACTACATCGGGCGAAATCACTACATTCTGACCGATCGTACAATTTTTACCAATGACACAATGCTCCATAATATGCGAGAAGTGCCAGATACGAGTACCCTCACCAATGGAGCAACCGTTGTCAATGATTGCTGATTCGTGTGCTTGATAACCTGCCATCATATTACTTATATATTAAAAAGATTGTCGGTTTCTTTCCAAGATCGGGCACTTTTCCTGTCCATTCTTTCACCGGAAGCGTATGAATATACTCATCCTCACAAGTCACATCCGAAGCAATACATAGTTTCGTTGAAGGGCGACAAAGGCGTATCAGATCCTCAACCAGGCGATTATTTCGATAAGGCGTTTCGATAAACATCTGCGTCTGATTATCCGAATAAACCCGTGACTCAAGCTTCTTAATCATCGCCGTACGTTCAGCAGCTTCAATAGGCAGATAACCATTAAAAGCGAAACTCTGTCCATTGAATCCTGAACCCATCAACGAAAGCAAGATTGACGAAGGACCCACCAAAGGGACAACACGATAATGCTTGCGTTGAGCTATAGCCACCACATCAGCTCCAGGATCAGCAACAGCCGGACAACCGGCCTCAGAGATGACACCCATATTCTCGCCATTGGCTAACGGAGCCAGATAACCCGATACTGCTTCGGGCGAAGTATGCGTATTCAACTCATAGAACGTCAAGTCGTCAATCACGATAGACGGCTCCATTTTCTTCAGAAAACGCCGTGCAGTACGGACATTCTCCACAATAAAATGGTGGATCGTCATGATCACATCATGATTATAATCGGGGAACACCTTTCGATGCTCTGTTTCACCCAAAGTTACCGGTATGAGGAAAAGAGATGCTTGCATACTTTCAGTTTTCGGCAAAGTTAGTACTTTTGCCTCAAATATTCAGAATATGATGACACTTCCTGAAGAATTTATTATTCGTACACAAGCATTATTAGGAGAATCATATAATGCTTTTGAGGCTGCGCTACAAAACGAGACGCCCATCAGTATCCGCATCAACAGACAAAAAGGAGCTGCTATTCCCGAAGTATCAACACCTGTAATGTGGTGCGACAGCGGTTACTATCTTCCCCAAAGGCCGTCGTTCACCTTCGATCCTCTATTCCATGCAGGCGCCTATTATGTGCAGGAAGCCTCATCCATGTTTCTGGAACAAGCTATTCGCAGCACTGTTACCTCTCCTATCACATGTCTGGATCTTTGTGCTGCACCAGGCGGAAAATCCACTCATCTGTTAAGCGTGCTACCCAAAGGCAGTCTGTTAGTCAGCAATGAAGTGATCCGCAGCCGCTGCAATGTATTGGCAGAAAACATTGCCAAATGGGGTAATCCGAACTGCATTGTAACGAATAATGACCCTGAAGCTTTCGGTAATCTGACGCATCTGTTCGATATGATTGTAACAGACGTGCCCTGCTCCGGTGAAGGAATGTTTCGTAAAGATGCCGATAGCGCCAGCCAATGGAGCGAAGCCAATGTAGCACTCTGTGCAGCCCGCAGCAAACGAATCATTCATGATGTCTGGGATGCGCTGAAACCCGGAGGCATACTTATTTTCAGCACTTGTACATACAATACCGAAGAAGATGAAGAAAATATTTATTATATAGCCGAAGAACTTGGTGCAAAACCAATAACCATTCCAACAAAAGAAGAATGGCAGATCACCGGTACACTCAAATATGACTTGCCAGTATGCCGATTCCTGCCTCATAAGACACGAGGCGAAGGATTTTTCCTTGCAGCATTACGCAAAAAAGAGGATATGATCACACCCATCCGTATAAAAAACAAAGGCAAAAAAGAAAAAGGGAAACCAAGCCCTGCCGTTCCACCGGAAGTAAAAAACTGGTTACTAAATCCCGACCAATACAGTTTCAGAATGAGAGGGAATATTGCCCAAGCTATTCCTATGCAATGGCAAGACCTCTACCAAATGTTGGCAGACAAACTTCATATTCTTTCTGCTGGAATCGATCTGGCAGAAATAAAAGGCAAAGATCTGTTGCCCACGCAAGCACTTGCCTTGAGTACAGAGCTTAACAAAGAAGCATTTACAACTGTATCCTTAGAACACAGCGAAGCCATAAAATATCTACAAAAGGAGACTTTTACTTTACCCGAAAATACTCCGAAAGGCATTGTTCTTCTTACCTACAATCAATTTCCTATTGGTTTTGCCAAACATTTAGGAAACCGGACAAACAACCTGTACCCGCAAGAATGGCGCATCCGAAGTAGAGTTGTGACCACCAATGATTAATGATTACTCAAACTATTTGGCCAGTTTCATCAATTCTTTGATAGCTGTAGGATTATAGCCCATTGATTCAGCTTTCTTGAAATCGATGGCAGCCCGTTCTTTTTCATACTGTGCAAGCTTTATCTTACCGCGCAGAACATATAAGGGAGCTGTCGGTTCACTTTCGGTAAAGACTTTTTCAATATCCGACATTGCACGACCGTTCTTTCCCATCAGGAAATAGAGTTCTGCACGTGCTTCATAGAGTGCCCAGTTTTTAGGTTTCTCACCAATAAGATAATCCAGAATCTTTTCGCTTTCGTTGTAGTTTCCTCGTTCTTTCTCCAGTATGGCATGTCCTAAACGAGCATTCACAGACTTGTCATTAATCTTCAGAATCTTATCAAAATCCTGTTCAGCATCCAAATAATGCTTTTGACCCACATATATCAGTCCGCGATGATACAACGCATCCTCATTTTTCGGATCATCCGCCAACAACACATTATAGTCAGCCAGCGCCTTATCATTATCGCCCATTTCCATATAGAGCGAAGCGCGACTGATCAGAATAGTCGGTTCATTGGTATGTCCGCTCAAAGCAGAAGTGTATGAAACGAGTGCCTCATCCATCTTTCCTTGTCGGCGCTGGATAGTTCCGAGATTCGTCAATAAAGCGTAGTTGAGTGGGTTAGCCGGTTCCTTACGCAGTGCGGATTTCAGACTTTCTTCAGCGGAAACCAGATCATTCTTATCCAAAAAATCATAGCTTTTCTTCAGAAACTCTTCATACGTCTGAGCGAATCCCGAGCAACTCAGAAGCAAACCAATACATATTATTAAAGCTCTCATATATTTCTATTTAAACCATTTTTAATGCGCTGCAAAGCTACATAATAAAATCACACCTTTCGAGAAATCAAAAAACTTTATACCTTTGCCACACTTTATAATAAGTTTAGATTAAAACTCTACCTATATGATGTTTTTATTAGCGACAGTAGTTTCGGCTACCCGATTGGAACGTATGATCGACAGATTGCTCGAACAGGGAGCTTCTTTAGGATTGACGCTGATCAAGGCGTTCTTAATATTCCTTATCGGTCGTTATTTGATCAAGTTGATCAACAAGATTATCAAACGTATCTTGTCACGGCGCGATATTGAGATGTCGGTAAAAACTTTCGTCGGCAGCCTTGTCAATGTTGTCCTTACCATATTATTAATCATCTCTGTAGTCGGTGCTTTAGGTGTTCAAACAACTTCATTCGCTGCATTGCTGGCATCTGCCGGTGTAGCTATCGGTATGGCACTGAGCGGGAACCTGTCGAACTTCGCAGGAGGATTGATTGTCTTACTCTTTAAACCTTTCAAAGTAGGTGATTATATTGAAGCACAAAACACCGGAGGAACTGTAAAAGAGATACAGATTTTCCACACTATATTAGTAACTGTAGATAACAAAACAGTATATATTCCTAATGGAGCACTCAGCAGCGGAGCCGTTGTAAACTATAGCCGACAAGACACACGCCGCATAGAATGGACCTTCGGAGTCGATTATGGTGAGAAATATGACAAAGTAAAGCAAGTAATCGAAAGCGTCCTTGCCCGCGAAACACGTATTCTACCCACACCTGCGCCATTTATTGCTTTAAACACTCTTGCCGACAGCAGTGTAAACGTAATCGTCCGTGTCTGGGTAAAAAGCGAAAATTACTGGGATGTATATTATGATATCAATCAAGCTGTATACACCACCTTCAACGAACAAGGCATAGACTTCCCATTCCCGCAGTTGACAATTCATAAGGGGGGAGAGTGAAAAAATCAAGGCAACGTCTTTTATTGTCGTTTCACACTTTTATAAAACACTATTTTTACAGGACCTACCAATCCAGCTTTTTGCAACGGCGAATCCTTTGTATAATAATACCATGTTGTAAATGTTTTGCGACGCTGTTCTGTACGAGGTCTATTATTCAAAAACCAATTCGGATATTTCTGCAGGTTACGTCCACGACGTGGATTCTCATCCGCTACACCCAATTCAAAGTCTGCTGGATATTGTTCATCGCCTATTAGTTTATTGGGCCAATTCACAGAGACAGAAATAGTAATCGTATTCTTACCTTGATGCAAATATTTTGTAATTTCAGAACGATAAGGCTCATACCACAAAGTATCCACCTGAAAGCCATTAATCTCAAGCGTAGCAATATCATTCATTTCGCCTAATTCAAGCCATATTTTAGCAATGCCCTTTAATTCTTGCTTCGATATGTTTATGACTTTTTTATAAGCAGCTGTACCTGCAAAATACTTAATACGCTCATCAGTACTATTACTAAAATCAAGCAGGTATTTCATTTTATAATCAAAAAACTTATCAAGTTTTGGCATAAAATGAACATTCCATTTATCATTTAATGTCATTGAATCGCACTTTTCATAGACAGGAAGGACTCTTTTTCCGAGTTTCTCATCAGAAACAGCAGATGCTTTTCGAAGAATTACAAAACGTGATTGATAAGGTTGTAAACTTAAAGCCACAACTGTACGATGATCTTGATAATGCCAGTTTGGAACGACATCTATAGTTGCTTTTTCTGCATTCCATAACTCAGGAAGCAAACCATAGCATCTAAGTGAAACTTTCATATCCTGAGCTTTTGTTGTCATATTAGTTATAAGGTATATTTCAGCATTTTCTGTATGACGATGCAAGACACTTGGTTTCCCTGTTACAGCCACGTAATCAGGTTCTATATTAAGAGCTTTTACGGCTTCTAAGCGTGTCAAGAAAATCTGCTTATTTTCATATTCCTTCCATAATTGATCAGCTTTATCTTTTACATATTCGTCACATTGAGGATAGTTTGACATACTAGGGGATTGAATAGGCTTCTTCGCAACTATAATAGCACCCTTCGACAATAAAAAAGCGACCTTATTGACAACTTGTGGAAGCATTCCTTTTGAAGTATCAAATTCCAGATCTTTATACATTCTACCTGAAGGCAATATAATATGCCCATCTTTCACAATAATTGTATCTTGTAAAAAATCAGGTGTAGCGATAGCATCTGTAATTTTATCTTTTACCTCATCCAAAGCAAGGAAATCAATAACCTGCTGACCTTGTTGCAAAAGATATTGACAACGCCCCAAATAACGAAAAAAAACGAAGCCAGGCTTAAACCACGGTTGGAAACGGCTAAAGTGTGTTCCCCACCAACCCATTGTCATACCAGGTTGATACTGATCATCAAACGGTTGTAAAACCCATTGATGAAAGCAAAAATGATTAATGCCAGCTAAAAAAGCTCCTTCAGTAGCTTTCTTTAGCATGGCAGGGTCTTCCGTCCAACAACTTACATCTGGTTGAGCCGAGTAAGCTTCTGCTCCAATAACAGCATGAGCGGCAGCACGAGCGCCTGCAGGAACATTAATATCAACTTCGCCTTCACCTAAAGACCAAAACTCCCCCATAGGAAGATCTGCTAATGCAGCCCCTGCCACAATAGAATAAGGACCCCAATATGGTTCCTGTTGCAATTTCAATCCATAAGAAGCAAGTTTATTCTTGCCAATTTTCCAACCATTTTCCTGAAAAAGATAAGAAATAACATCATTATAATCCCATTTAAAACGTTGCAGTTTTACCGTATCTATATTTAAATGTTGATCTTTATCAACATACAAATAAGGAATATATGGAATCGGATCATAGCCCTTTAATTTTCTAAAATCATTTCGAAAATTGAGAGACCACGTCTGTTCGCCAGCTTCATAACTATCAATAAGCATATGACATAACGACTTTCCGAAATAATCACCGATATGCTCATGCATTGGAATCAATACCTGATCCCAATGATATATATTATCATCCGCATTTAGTTTATCCACTTCTCTTGTCTTCCCCATAATTTCATCAGGAACAGGATGTGGAGTAGACATTGTAGCCGCATAACCGATACGATAAATGGCCCACTTTCCTGCTGGTGCTTTCCAAACAAAATCTCCATTAGATTTCATGTTCTTCGTAACATCTATTTGTTTCTCACCAATAGAATTATCATCAGAAACTGCAACGACAGCTATATCATGAAATTTAGGTACATATTTTTTGGGAGCAAAGCCCAAACCATCAAAGGGAGGAATATCAGGAACAGCAATATTCACGGCTATTGGTTTCTCACCACCGATTACATCAACTCTACGTATACGAATATCTTTCATGTTACGTTCTTCTGAAATCCATGGTCCACCAGTAGTTGAATAGCCCGGTGTATTATGAATACCTAATTCAATACCAAGATTCTGCGCTTCTGAACAAGCATAACGCAAAGCCTTCCAATAAGCTTCACTCCGATATGTTTGATTAGGCCAGGGCACATTATCAGTAGGGAAACAGGTCCATCGCACCATTGAGGTAAGATTAAAAATAGTAGCGCCACCTATTCCACATTCTTTCATCGCTTCCAAATCCTTCTTAATTCCGGATAATGAAAAATTAGCACCCATCCAATGCCACCAAACATAGGGCCGATTTACCATAGGAGGATCCTTAAAACCTTGTTCAAGCGTCTGCGCTGACATGTTTGTGAAGGTCAGCAAACACATAAATGTACTCAACAAAAATATTCTTTTCACATTCATAATTAATGATTTTATAACCTACCTAATGATAGACTATTTTTAATTCGATTAATTCCTTTCAAACTATATTAATGATAAAAGTCATTTAACCATAAAACTACTAATTCACCAAATACCGTTTATAAATCTTTGCTATTTTAGCATATCCTTTTGCATTAGGATGAGTTCCATCCACAAAGAAAGATTTATTTATTTTGCCATTAGGCAAAGTAAGTTCTGAACTAACATCGATTATGTCCATATGGTCATCTAAAATAATCTTATGGCTTAATATACTATTGATATCAGAGATTAAATCTTCTTGATTTTCACATGGATACAACTTCACTATATGTAATTTCGCTTGAGGTTGTTTCGTACGAATCAGTTTTGCCAAGCCTATTATTCCATCTACAATCTCTTCTTTTGTATTTATTTCTGTATTGTTACAACCTGCCAATAAAAAGATATGCTTAGGAGAACAATTATCCAACTCTCCATGATACAGTCGCCAAAACATATTTTCTATACGATCCCATGCAAAGCCCATATTGACAACTCGCTTTTTACCAAAAAGATAATTCCATGATTTTTGATAAGGAGGTTTACTCCAATAATGAGTAATAGAATTACCAATCAACATTATTTCCGGATGTTGAGTCTTATTATATGTCAATATACTATCATGAAGATTCATCCATTCATAAATATGGGGCATCCTGCGTTGTCGAACCGGAGGATATTTCTCCATTGGATGATAATCAAGTATTTGTTCTATCTCCTTCATGTATGCATCCGCATAAATTTGCATTCTTATATCAGATTGATGCCACCCATCTATTTGAGAATTTATATCTTCCATCATGCCAATTTCTGCCAAAGAAAAATAATACAAACCTTTAACTCCTTCAGTTTGCAGTTTCTGATAAGCTTTTCGAAGTTCATAATTAGCCGCTACACATCCCTGGCTAATTGATTTATTTGTCTTACTATAATCGTGTCCATCACTTTCGACAAGCAAAATAGGCGTTTTATTTTTTTTACGCAATTCCTTAACTCCTGCTATCATTCGAGGAAGTATACTATCAAGCCTATCATACATATTGGGCATACAATTAATGATATACAATTTTGAATCTATCTCTCCAAGCAAATCAATAACGGCAGAGTTCATCATCGGATTTCCATCTATATCCAGATTATAAACAGGCATATCTAACTCACGTTGCAAGATATTGCTCCATGCCATTCCCGGACGAGAAGCTGAACATCCTTGCGCTATTGATGTTCCATAAATTACTATAGGCTTTTCTTGAGGAAACGGTTCATAAGTAAATCTACTTTTTTCAGGTACACCTATTTGTAATGATGTAATAGTGTTGTATGAAGGTAAATACAAACGATATTCATTACCTAAAGAATGGTGATTATGATATACCAAATTTTCATAATGAAATACTATCGTATCCTCAAGCACTTTTCCAAAGTTTCCAGTACATGTACACCAATTAATAATTCCATCATCATTAATAGAATAAAGATCAACCCCACTCGTTGCAATTTCAGTAAGATGATTAAGAGACTTATCCCCTGACACGGTATATTTCACAATTATGTCAGTAGCATCACTCGTAAAATCCACATGAAGCCCGGCGCTATTTGTAGATTTAATCCATGCAATATCACGCAGATCAGATTTTGCCCTTTCGGGAAATCGGAAATAGGTTTTACCAGTTTCCTGATTCCATCCTCTTCCCTGTACATACATAGTCGTACCCGCCAATGGATCATACCATTTTGTCTGAGCAAAAGCAATGGAACAACACTGCAACATTATAATACATAGAAAGATATAGGTTTTCATACTTTCTATCTATTATTTATTCATACTTACCCTAAATGAAGCTTCTTTAGTATTACTTTTCAACTTAAAATAGCCATTCGCCAACCCTTTCACCGCCGTACTTTCTGCTTTGACACGTAAGTATTCCGGTATGCGAATCTTATTTGGCAGAGGATTATCTGAAGATAGTTTTAATGTACAAGTATTATCGTTAATAGCTGATATTTCCATGTTTACCTTGCCAGTCAATGTATATAGATTCTTCAAAGAAGTGTGTTTATTCTGAATAAGCCATTCAAAAGGAACTGCTCCTAAAAGGGTAACAGAACTATCGCCTTCAAAATATAGTGAACTGAGTACCATATCGATGATTCCGCCATTTCCACTGCCATTCGGTTGCCATGGTGCAAATGCAGGATCACGTTTGGAAAAACGTTCCTGTGTTTGATGAACATCTTGTGTCATGCCATAATCCAAACATGTCTGCGTAACAATATAGGCTTTCTTCCATTCACCTAACATCAGATATATCGGTTGCCAGAAATGTTCACATTGAATCATGTACAATATATCTCTATCCATCTTACCCATAAAATAATCGGTTGCATTATAATTCTCATAATAACTGATATATTTTTGGAAGATATCACACTTTGGGTCCATTATTCCTACTGTGGCAACAGGCGCCATAATATCGGAATCATCAAACTTCATAGCTCGATACCCATCTTTGTCGTCTGTTATGATCTGACGCTCAATCTTCCCATTCGGCTCGGCGAGATGATGAAAAGCAACCAGCAAATCACTATGATACAGGTCCAGTTCGCGACGCAAATCAGCTGCTTCCTTATGATTTATGCTTTCAAGCAAACGGACAGTCTTTTCAAATCCCCAATAAGTAAATATATCCGTTGTCATAAAATAGCCCTTATCTCCATCTGAGGATACGGCAAAAGGCATAACTCCGTAAGTCAACGGTCGTGTTCCATCAGCGTTCATCTTACGGGTAGATTTTACCTCACCGGAAATCCAATGGACAGCTTTCAATATTTTGGGCAGATATTCCTTGATGAAATTCTTATCATGCGAATAAAGATAGTAATCAGAAGCCAATGCCAGAGCCGTCCCTGTCGTATTCGCCCATCTTGGACCAGTTGTACCAATAGAACCTGCCGTTGTAGTAAACTTTCCTTCGGGCGGACATCCTGCATCCTGAAGAGCAAAAATATAATCGAGTCCTTTCTTGACGGTTTCAAACTGTCCGACCCTTAACAGCGGCCTCAACATCTGAACTGCTTCATAGACCCAGACGTAAAAACGTTCGGAACTGCCACCTTGAGTCGGCTGCAGATAATCCTTATCCGGAAATTTTATCAATAGCTGCAATGTATTCAATTGCAACTCAGTCAGTATATCCGACAGTTGAGCAGTAGGAAAATCAAATTGCATAGCATCCTTTGCAAACTGACTTTTGAAAGAAGCCACAGCCTGCTCTTTAATGGATTCGGAAGTCATCTTAGCCAAAGTGCTCTGTTGCTCTTGAGTCACATTCTTATCATCGATAAGCAATTTTATTGAGAAACTGCCTGATTCCTTTGGACTGATTTTTGTACGAGCAAGTATAACGTCCTGAATATTCTTCAATCTGAATTCAGGAAGCACATATCCGGAGCCATACCATACCTGCGGATAAAGGCAATCGTCATATTGTTTGTCCGTATAGGTTTTTGATGCTTCCCAATTAATATTCATTGTACCGGGAATGACTTGCCCTATCATTTTACCATCTTTATAGATAGAATTATCCTTCATCGAAATCTTATCGTACGGCATCCAATTCGTCGCATTCCATGAATAAGGAATATAATGGTATGCAAACATCTTATCCTCCGGATAATAGCCTATTTTCGTCCGGACATTCACTGTCTTTTCCTTATCAGACTCATTTTGAACTTTCACATTTATGGAAAGAATACTTTGATTGTTTCCAATCGAAGTGACCACATATTCTATCTTATAATAGATATCATTGGCATAATAATCGGCACTGGCTATCGGATATTTATTTTCAAACAGACTCAAGTTAGTCAGATGGAAATCCGGAACAAATGCAGGATCGTCAAAAGCGAACTGTACGACCAGATCTTCCTGCGTCTTTGCCAGATTGCATTTTTCTGCATCCTGATTGGATACACCCTCCGTCACAGTTCTTCTTGAAACAGCCATTGAAGGACAAACATATATCCAATTCGGCGAATGCACAGGCTGAATCAAAAGATTCTGCGTATAAGGCGCACGCCACAAGTCTCGCTTCTCTGCAAGAAGCTGGCTCCATGACTTATTGTTTACTTCAGGATACAATGATTTTCTGTAGATAGAAAGAGGATCATTTGCCGTTTTAATTTGTGGATTAACTCCAGACGTATTCTTGGCAGTATTCTGCGCATCCAAATTTAGGCAGCACCCTATTAGTATCAAAAAAGCAAATATGCGTGTTTTCATTTCTTTACGATTATATTACTTTACAACAATTTCATCTGATAGGATATTTCCCCATGTAATATCGCGGGTCGCATGTAAACGGATAAATCTGGTTTTTATACTACCCTCCCACTTATGCTTGATAATATCATAATTGATATGGTCGTTAAGTCTGCAGTTCTCCTTGTACAATGAGGTAAAGTCCCTTCCATTGTCGGATACGAGGATTTCTATTTTATTAGGAGCCAGCAGACCGGCAGCAAGAACCTGCAGGAAGGAAGCACTGACAGAATGTATTTCCTGAACAAAACCCAAATCGACAACTACATCCATATCGCCATAGAAGCCTTGCCAGCGAGAACCAAACGGTCCCCAATCGCCCAACATTCCATCTGTAAGTGTTGTATTGCCCGATCCTTTATAATCAGCTTCATGATGAGGTTTCAGATAAGTCACTTTCTTGCCATAAGCCAGATGATGAACTGGAGTCATAGCTTCCGGACGCGGTCCGATCTCATATTTGAGCGGAAATGGATGAAATCCTTTAGATTCCATATATTCGATGGCATGCAAAGCGCGTTCATGGAAATCGGTATATGACTTAGCTTGCGGCGCACTCCATCCCACTTCAGCAATAGCAAGCATACGAGGAAATGACATATATTCTGCATGCGAGCAGGTCGGAACATGTTCTGTCCACAGATTCCCCTGAACACCCACTATCAGTGAACTGTCAGCGATATGCTGAGGAATCGGTTCAAAGCTATATATTTTTGAAAGAGGAATATATCCGAAAGCTTTCGGCTGCGTATAAGGGATATCCTGATAATAATCCAGATAGCAATGACTTGTCGGCGTCAAGATAATATGATGTCCTCTGCGCAACGCCTCGCCAGTTCCATCCACTTCTTCTCTCCATGACATGACGACAGCACGTTTAGATACTTTTCCATCCAGTATCTCATCCCATCCGATCATCGTTTTGCCATGTGCATTCAAGAATTTCTCAATACGGTTAGTAAAATAGTTCTGAAGATCGGCCACATTATGGATACGTTCCTTGCGCATGCGCTTCTGACACTTTGGACAAGTACTCCAAATTGTCCTGTTTGCCTCATCTCCACCAATATGTATATATTTGCTCGGGAAGAGTTCCATCACTTCCTTCAGCACGTTCTCACAGAAGTCGAATGTCTCCTCTTTACCGATACAAAGTTCATTACTGGTCATATAATCCTTTCCATCGCAAGCCAGTCCGGGATAAGCGCAAAGCACATCACGGCTATGTCCCGGCATATCTATTTCCGGAATCACTTCGATATGGCGCACCGTTGCATAATGCACAATCTCCCGAATATCTTTTTTCGTATAATATCCGCCATATGCATTCGAGTCGCTCTTCGCACAAAAGACATTATGCAAGCTCCACCAGTCATCCAGATCTTCTGCAGGACGATAAGCGGTCATGTTCGTGAGGTTCGGATATTTATCTATCTCTATTCGCCATCCGCCCGTATCTACGAGATGGAAATGGAAAACATTGATCTTATAATAAGCAAGCATATCCAGCATCTTGAAGATAAACTCTTTTGGAAAGAAATGGCGGGATACGTCAAGCATGAATCCTCTATAGCCGAATCGGGGCTGATCGCTTATTTCGGCACAAGGAATGGTCATGCTTGTCGGTGTTGACTGAGACGACAACTGCAGTGCAGTCTGTATACCATAGAACAGGCCGGCAGCCGTATTTGCCGTTATTTCTATATCTTGTGGAGTAATTTGCAAATGATAAGCTTCCTTGTTTGTGGTCCCTTTCAAAGGAGAAACCACCAGTGTTATCACATTCGTCTTGTCAGATACAGTTCCTTCGCTCAAAGCGACAGGCAATGTCTTCAGATATTCCTGCATCCATTTCTTATCATCGCCTTGAAGATTCGTGAACCACCGAGTACTCGTATTTATTTGAAATGAACCGGTATTAACAACCTTATGTAATGGAGCAGGTATAATTTGTGCTTTTACATTACTTGCCATACTGCATGCTATGGCAATAAAGAATATCAAAAGTCTTTTGCAGGCATAACCATTTACATTTTGCATATTAGTGTGTTTTCATTATTATCATTGGAAAAAGAGATGTATCGCTGCTATTCCTCTCCCAGCTTATGCTTCAGGTAAGCCAATTTTTTCATGGAGCGGATCTTTTCGGTTTTCATGCGGTCGATATCGCTTAGGGTGACGGCAAGTTTATACGTATCAACGATTGCCTGCTTGTCGCCATCACCTAAATAAAGGATGCATGGTTTGCCACCTGTGTAAGCTACACGGATGCGGGCATTCTGATTGTTGTAGATAAAATCTGCAGCCGCTTCGCATTTCTCACCCATATAAGTGACCACTTCCGTCACGTTGCCCAGATCGGTGAAATGGAAATTCAATCCGCCGTCATAAGGTATTGAAGGCGTTTCAACGAACGTATCGCCTACGCTGAGTTTCATTCCTGTATGATTGATGGCGTTCTTACCAAAATAGACACTCGCCAGATACATCTCGCCACTTGCATAAACGCCGGCGCGCACATAACTACGCAGGATATTGCGTTCGACAGTGTGAATCTTCGGAACGAACTTTCCGATATTATTATAGGCTGAATCGATCTCGTAAACGAAATTCTTCTCCAACTCCGGTAGTTGGGCAATCTTTATCGGCATCATGCTGTCGCAGAAGGCTATATTACGTTCGGATTCTTTTTGCTCGACCTGTCGCATCAATATCAGACCGCCTTTCAAAGCGGATACTTCCTTCGGATAAAGAATACGTATACTATCAATCTGCATTTTGGCAGCGGCATATTCAGCCCGTTCATACATCGCTTTAGCCATATCCAAACGTTGCTGCGCTTTCTTTCCGTTGCTGTTGCAGCTGCTCAACGCCAAAGCTGCCAAAACTATACCTATAACTATATTTCGCATTTGAACTCCTTTTTTACTGATTCGTACTGCAAATGTACATGGATTTTGCGAGATAGCCATAAATTACGCTTCTATAATCGAACTAGCCCGGCACTACCATTCGCTTTTAAGAAGAAAGTCTGCAATATGAATATGTTTTACTCCATCAATATTATCTTTCCATAATTCATCCATCGTTACGACATACTTTGGATAATGATCTTCAATACTTAGCAATGGCCTAAACTCTCGCTCCACCGTTTCAGCATCAGTCAGTTTATATGCCACTTGTATATATATTCGGTCAATACCTTTCTCGCCTACAAAATCCACTTCTCTATTATCCAACTTACCAACATACGCCTTATAACCTCGGCGAACTAGTTCTAGCATGACTACATTTTCCAAAACACCTGCAATCCAACGATCGTGAAATCCCATCAAAGCATAGCCTAAGGCATGATCGCCCATATAATATTTTTCGTTTGTCTTCAATATTTCTTTTCCTTTAATATTATATCTGTTTACTTTACGAATAACAAAAGCTTCTTCAAGCGCATTCAGATAATTATATATGGTATTCAAATCCAACTTCCGCTGCTGATTCTTGAAATAGTCAGATATGTTTTTTGCAGAAAACAAATTTCCTACATTATCAAACAAATAACGGACGAGTCGTTCAAGCAGTTCAACATTGCGAATGTTGTTTCGTTGTATCGTATCGCGCAAGATTACAGATGCATAAATATCTGATATTATTTTATAAGCAGCATCAACATTATAATCACCGACATAAATAGTGGGGAAACCGCCCAAACGCAGAAACTTGTTAAAATGTTTAAAACGCAGTTCTCCGACTATCGACTCGTCGAGACCGCAAAAATGAAGATATTCATCAAAAGAAAGTGGTTCGACCTCAATCTCTATATAACGGCCTGCAATGAGCGTAGCAAGTTCAGAGGAAAGCATCCGCGAATTAGAACCTGTAAGATAGATATCACAATTCCAATCCACCATAAACGAATTAACAGCCTTCTCCCATTCACTTACATTCTGAATCTCGTCAAGCAAAATATAAACCTTCTGCTCCGGAATACGCTTTTCTTTCACATAACGATATAGATTAACCGCATCGCTCACATCCATATATTCCATACTCTCAAAGTTAATATAGATGATTTGTTTATCAGTCACTCCCCTACGTTTCAATTCTTCACGCAGCAACATCAGTAGTACAGACTTTCCACTACGACGAATGCCTGTAAGCACTTTTATGATAGGTCGATCAATAAAAGGCAACAATCTGTTTATGTATATCTGTCTGTTTACCATCTTCACAAGTTTTATAGTTATGGGAACAAAGATAATCATATTTCTATTAGTTTTTAGGGTTATAACCTAAAAAACTTTATAAATAGAAATACTTTTTAGGGTTATAAGCCTAAAGCATTTGCATGGATAAAACAATCTATTGGACGTCGGTATCGGATTGAAAGAAGAAATTGCGTATCTTTGCACGCCGTTTGGCGATGGAAATATTCTGTGGCTCAAACGCAATTCATCAAGTTCGAGTAATAATATAATGTATATAGATCAGGAAGATATTGACAAGCATTTGTCGGCAAAGCCATTCAAGCTGATTTCAGAAGCGGCTGACGAGCTGGGCGTAGAAGCGTATGTGATTGGAGGTTACGTGCGTGACATATTCCTTCGTCGTCCATCGAAAGACATTGATGTGGTTGCTGTTGGCAGCGGCATTGAACTGGCAAAAGCTGTTGCGCACAAGCTGGGTCGCAAAGCACACATCTCTATTTTCAAAAACTTCGGAACCGCACAGGTTAAAGCAGGCGATCTGGAAGTGGAGTTTGTTGGCGCGCGCAAAGAATCCTATACACACGACAGTCGCAAACCGGTGGTCGAAGATGGCACGCTAGAAGACGACCAGAACCGTCGCGATTTTACAATCAATGCTTTGGCACTTTGTTTGAACGGCAAACGTTTTGGTGAACTGATCGATCCGTTCGACGGACTGACCGACATGGACAATCTCCTGATACGTACGCCTTTGGATCCTGACATCACGTTCAGCGACGATCCGCTGCGCATGATGCGCGCCGTACGTTTTGCTTCACAACTGGGATTCTACATCGATCCTGATACTTTTGATGCGATCGAACGCAACAAGGAACGCATCAACATTATCTCCAAAGAGCGTATCATCGATGAACTGAACAAAATCGTAATGTCGCCCAAGCCTTCTGTAGGCTTTGAATTGCTGGATCGTTGCGGGCTGCTGCAACTAATCTTTCCCGAACTGTGCGCTCTTAAAGGGGTAGAGACGAAGGAAGGTATCGGTCATAAGGATAATTTCGCGCATACATTGATGGTACTCGACCGTCTAAGCAAAACGAGCGACAACCTGTGGCTTCGCTGGGGCGCACTGCTTCACGACATCGGAAAACCAGCGACAAAACGCTTCGATACCCGCTTGGGATGGACATTTCACAATCACAACTTCATCGGCGAAAAGATGATTCCCGGAATCTTCCGTAAGATGAAACTGCCGATGAACGAGAAGATGAAATATGTACAGAAGATGGTAAGTCTTCACATGCGCCCAATCGTGCTTGCCGACGATGAAGTGACCGATTCAGCCATTCGCCGTTTATTATTCGATGCAGGCGATGATATTGATGATCTGATGAAGCTTTGCGAAGCCGATATAACGAGCAAGAACCCCGATAAGGTGCGCCGTTTCCTCAACAACTTCCAACTCGTACGCAGCAAACTGTCGGAGATCGAAGAGAAAGACCGCGTTCGCAACTTCCAACCGCCCGTTACCGGCGAAGAAATCATGGCTACATTCGGTCTGACGCCTTCACGTCCCGTCGGTGTCCTGAAAGAAGCCATCAAAAACGCCATCCTCGACGGAGTTATTCCCAACGAATACGAACCTGCACGCCAATTCATGATGGAACGCGCAGAGAAGATGGGATTGAAGGCGATTGAGACTAAATAATAGCTGTATAAAAGACTACCATTTATAGATTGAATAATATTAATTTGATTCGTAACCTCAGCTATCTTTCAACTTTTCTTCAATCTCTTCAATTGTTGGAATAGTTCCTTCCACATTCGTTGGGTATAACTTAGAGAATTCATATTCTGATATACCCAAAGGTTGGCTACTTGACTCAAGAGCATATTGGGCGAACACATTGTCCTTTGTTTTGCAGACAAGCAGTCCAATCGTTTTATTATCACCATCTTTACGCAATATATGATCAACAGCGACGACATAAGTACCAAGTTGCCCGATATGAGCAGGCGAAAACTCAGTTGTTTTTACTTCAACCACCACATAACAATGCAGACGAACATTGTAAAAAAGCATATCAAGGAACTGCTCTGTTTGTCCTATTTTCAATCGGAATTCGCGGCCCATATAGGCAAAACCGGTTCCAAGTTCAATAAGGAACTTTTCAATGTTTGAAATCAAAGCATCTTTCAACTGCCTCTCATTATATGGCTTTCTCATCCCAGTGAAGTCAAAAGTATAAGGATCTTTGGTTATTTCCTGTGCCAAATCACTTTTCTCTGTTGGAAGTGTACTTTTAAAATTCGTAACGGCTTTCCCTTGGCGTTCATAAAGATTTGTATCGAGGAAATTCAACAGCATAGCTCGACTCCAACTATTCTTTATGGTTTGATGAATAAAGAATATTGCCTTTTGTGGATTCTCCGAACACTTATCTATCAGTAATTTATGATGCCCCCAAGGAATAGAAAATATATCTATTTGAATTTGTCCCTCAAGTTGGGGGACAATTGCAAACTGTTCAGAATAAAGCATATAAAACTTTTTCACGTAATAAAGATTAGTCCTTGAAAAACAGTTTGCATCAGGTAAAAGATGTTTTAAATCAAGCGATAAATTTTTTATTACTTTATCACCCCATCTATCTTCAATTTGCATTTCTACAATATCACGCCCCATTTCCCAATAAAAATGCAACATTTCCTGATTCACTTTCATAGAAGCTCTGATCTGGCTCTGGCGATACCGGGAACTTAGGTCTTTAACCCACTGAACATATTCTTTATCTAATATACTTGTAGATTTATTCATACCGTTTGTGTTATTGGTTATTATTATTTTTATTCATAGCTAGTGCAAATATAGTAATATCCTTTTAATCAAGAAATAAAAAGCCAAAGAAACACCTTTTGATACGTTCTCTGGACATTCCAATCATCCTTTCACGACCCATTAGCCAAATCTTCGCTACTTCTTATTGTAAAGTCGTATACAAATGACATATTCCTTATCTTTGCTAATAGAACGAAAAAATGAGTAAAAAAAAAGAATCCAAAATTACCAAAAAGAAATCTTTTATAACTTTGCCACCCAATGAAAAAAATACTTTACATATCATTGATGTGGATTGCAACGCTTATGCTAATCCTTTCCCCGGTTATGTTACATCATCACCATGGAAATCAGATATGTATGATTGAAGAAAAATGTATCATTGACGGGAATATCAATGACCGCCATACTTCGCATCCACAGAATGAAGAAGATGAATGCTCTTTACAACAACTAAATAACGCCATTAGCAATGCAAAGAGCGTGCAAAATGTATTTGATGCATTAACTCCCTATTTTCCATGTTTATCCGCAATATTGACCAATATAATCATTGATTGCTATGACATTAACTGTAATGCCTTTGATTGGTTTGATGCCCTTACAGTTACAGTACTTCCTAAAGCCGAAATAGCAATACATTCAAGAAGAGGCCCTCCCATCTTGTAAAATACCCTTATCCAATAATATTCTAAAAAAATAGAAGCGGCATTTGTATTTACTACGATAGCCATAATAATTACAGCCTATCAGCTTGTAATTATTACTGTTGTCTATTGCAGTTAATATACCCTTAAAATAGCACTACATACTTCATTAACATGAATATGTTTTCTGGAATCATTTTTCTATGATTCCTAAAAGCTTTTGATGTAGGTGTCACAAAGAAGATCCAATTATATTTACAAATTAAACAACGCAATCAGCTATGCTAATTGTAAGAAATCTTCAAAATCATGATCAATAAAATCATTTTATACTCCATACGGCACAAGTTTGTCGTATTATTACTCCTTATTATAATAATAGGAGGAGGTGTTTATTCCCTCCGTACTATCAATGTAGATTCTACTCCTGATATTACCAACAACCAAGTGCAGGTAATCACCTCTGCAGGTAACTTATCAACGGCTGATATAGAGCAGTTCGTCACTTATCCAGTGGAATTAGCAATGTCTAATTTGCCTGGCGTAGAAGATATTCGTTCTATATCAAGATTCGGTCTCTCTGTTGTTACAATTATTTTCAAAGACAATATGGGCACCTATCTACCCCGTCAGTTAGTTCAAGAGAAACTAAGCGAAGTAAAGGAGCAAATACCGCAAGGTTTTGGTACTCCAAAAATGGGACCTATCACAACAGGTCTTGGAGAAATATTTCAGTACACATTAGTTCCAAAAGATTCTTCAAAATATACACCTCAAGAGTTACGTACGATTCAGGATTGGATTGTAAAGCGCCAATTATCAATGATACCAGGAGTTGTAGATGTCAATTCATTTGGGGGAAGCATCAAACAATATGAAATCTCGCTTTCGTCCGAACGGCTTAATGCCATGGGCATAACAATGTCTGAAGTCTTCGAGGCTCTTAATGAGAACAATGTTAACACCGGAGGTGCTTACATAGAAAAAAAACATATGGCGAACTTTATCCGTGGTGAAGGATTGGTGAAGTCGTTAGACGACATCAAGAATATTGTAGTGAAAAAAGAAAATGAAATTCCAATACTTATAAGAGATGTAGCAGAAGACGTAAGATATGGAGAACAAGTGCGTTATGGCGCTTTCACACAAGATGGGCACGAAGCCGTAGGCGGTATGATTCTGATGTTGAAAGGCGCCAACTCCAACAAAGTTGTGAAAGCCGTAAAAGAGCGAATGGTGTCAGTACAAAAATCTTTACCGGCAAATATTACCATCGAACCATTTCTTGATCGTTCCAACCTCATTGGACGCACCACCAGTACAATTGCCCGCAATCTGATTGAAGGTGCTCTTATTGTTATTTTTGTACTCGTCATACTTCTGGGCAGCATACGAGGTGGCATCATAACAGCTTCAGTTATTCCACTCGCCTTACTTTTTGCTTTCATCTTGATGCGCATATTTGGCGTATGGGCAAATTTGATGAGTCTTGGAGCCATTGACTTTGGTATAATAGTTGACGGTGCAGTAATAATCGTGGAAGGCATTACTAATAAGATAGAATCAAGGATGAAAAAGCAGGCGCAATTCAGCCAAGAAATAATGGACAACATCAGCTATGATTCGGCTTCAACCATGATGAATTCGGCATTCTTCGGACAGCTTATCATACTCATTGTTTTTACTCCTATACTCTTCCTTTCCGGCGTCAGCGGTAAAATGTTTCAACCTATGGCATATACTTTTTCATTTGCCATATTAGGCGCAATCATTCTTTGCCTTACTTATGTCCCGATGATTTCATCCTTGCTGATGCGTCCTTCCCAAAATCAGGACAGCATTTTGGCACGTTCAGAGAATTGGTTAAAGAACTTCAGTATGAAACTGATGGATAAGATACATACCATTTACGAACCCATTTTGGACTTCTCTCTTGTCCACAAAAAGCTTATACTTTCCATCTCTATTCTCCTTTTTATCATTACAGGAATCACGTTCAGTCGTATGGGGGGAGAGTTTGTCCCCAGTTTGGATGAAGGCGATATTGCCATGCAGACATTCTTACGCCCCGGCAGTTCTCTTTCAGAAACCATCAAACGCGAAGAAGAAGTAGAGCAACTGTTACTCAATAGCTTTCCTGAAATAAAAACCGTATGTTCACGCATTGGCGTGGCTGATATTCCGACTGATCCTATGGGATTTGATTATACTGATAGCTTTATCATCTTGGAAAAAAATATGAGCAAATGGAAATCAGCAAAGACTAAAGAAGAATTGATAAAGAAAATCAAAGAAAAGCTGAGCATTCTTCCAGGTCTTAACTTTTCTTTCTCACAGCCAGTAGAGCTACGATTCAATGAATTACTGACAGGTATCCGCGAAAATATTGCAGTGAAACTGTATGGCGATGACCTTGACAAGTTGAATGATATAGGGGAACAGATGGTTGGTATTATCAGTAAGATAAAAGGCGTAGGAGATGTATCACTAGAACGAACATCAGGACTTCCACAAATAACGGTAAGGTACGACCGCAAAAAAATAGCACAGTATGGATTAAATATAGAAAAACTTAATCAATATGTAAGTGCAGCTTTTTCCGGAGGTAAGGCTGGTGTTATCTTCGAAGGCGAAAAGCGGTTTGATATGGTAATACGTCTCACACAAAAGGAACGCAAGGGCATCGAAGATTTGCAAAACCTATATATTGATATGCCTAATGGACAACTCATTCCATTAAAAGAAATAGCAGATATCACCTATCAAATTGGACCAATGCAAATCTCTCGCGACCAAGCTTCAAGACGTATCTATGTAGGAGTAAATGTGCGTGGCAGGGATGTTCAATCTCTTGTAAATGAGATTCAACAAAAACTCAATAAAAGACTTCAATTGCCACCAGGTTATCATCTTACATACGGTGGAGAATTCCAAAACCTGCAAGATGCCAAGGCTCGTTTAATAATTATAATGCCCATAGCGATGCTGCTTATCTTTATCTTACTCTATTTCGCACTAAAGTCAGTCAAACAGGCATTGATGATATACATGGCTGTACCGCTTGCCACTATTGGAGGTGTTTTCTCTCTGGTATTACGTGGCATGCCTTTCAGTATTTCTGCCGGCGTTGGATTCATCGTTCTCTTTGGAGTAGCCGTACTCAATGGGCTCGTGTTGATTAATAGATTTAATTCATTGAAAGAAAAAGGTATAACAGACGCATTGGAACGGATCAAAAAAGGTACTCGTGAACGATTGAGGCCGATCCTGCTAACGGCTACAGCTGCCATGTTGGGATTCTTGCCAATGGCAGTATCAAGTTCGGCAGGTGCAGAAGTACAAAGACCTTTGGCTACAGTCGTTATTGGTGGATTATTCAGTGCCACATTACTTACTTTGATTGTAGTACCAATTTTATATACATTAGAAGAAAAAATTGGCAAGTTCCATATACATGGCAAAGTAAAGGCAACAATAACAATCATAGCAATAATGATATTGTCAGCACCTTTAGCAATGCAGGCACAACAGCAGCCCATTTCTTTAAATAAGGCCGTTGAAATGGCAATAGAGACATATCCTTCTATCAGAGCTGCCCGATTAAACATAGAAGCTCAAAAAACGCTAAAGCGTTCAGCATGGGATATAGGTACAACAGAATTTGCCACAGGAGCAGAAGAAAAAGGCAAGGGCAATAATGCCATAACGACCTTAATTATAGTCAGACAGAACCTCGATATACTGGGAATCGGCGCTCGTTCCACATACTATAACAAGCAAACTGATGTTTCTGAAGCACAAGCAAAAGTTGTGGAAAAAGAACTGCGTCGTGAAGTAAGTATCGATTACGGCATAGCCTACGTGGCACATCAACGTCGATTAGTATATGAACAACTTGACTCAATTTATCGGGATTTTGAAAAAGCAGCAAAATTGCGATATGAAACCGAAGCAACATCCAAATTAGAGTATCTATCGGCTCAAAACCAGGCGAAACAAATCATATTAGTCAAAAAACAAACGATACATGATGAACAGATTGCACTGAAGAATCTCAACCGTTGGCTTGGTGACAAACTTCTTTATACAACGGATGACAGTATAGCAACATTGCCTGTGAGGATTATGCCGCCATCGGCTGTACATCCTATATTACAGCTTGCTGATAACAAAATAAAACTGGCGGACAGCAAATATAAAATGGAAAAGTCAGAATTTCTTCCCAAATTCTTTGTCGAGTATGGTAAACAAAAAATAGGACCAGCGACAGGATATTATTCATATCAAGTGGGGCTTAGTTTACCTCTCTTCTTCGGAGCACAATCCGGACGCACCAAAGCGGCAAAGATTGAACGTGAAGCTGCAAGGCAGAACTACGACTGGCAGCAGCGCGAATTAACTTCTGAACGTAGTACAGTAACAGAAAAATACAAGAAATGGACGAATTCATTGGATTATTATCGCGAGACAGCTCTTCCTTTAGCCAAAGAACAGCAGCAAGCCGCTATACAATATTACCAGAAAGGAGCAACCGATTACATAGGATTTATCCAGAATATGAAAGATGCTACTCAGATCCAGCTCGAATACTGGAATTGTTATAGTGAATATCTGAATGCCAAATTCAATTTAGAATATTGTTTTTAATCAAATAAAAAAAGAAAAATATGAAATACGAATTATTATATATAGCCATTATAGTAAGTTCAACAACCATTCTGTCAGGTTGTGGAGGAAAAAACGAACAAACAAAAGAAACTACAGCTTCCGAACAGAGTAATGAGTCATCCATGGCAAACGTAACGCTCACAGACGCGCAAGTAAAATCGCTCAATGTTACCATCAGCAAAATGCCCGCTCATCAGTTTTCAGGTTTAATAGAAGCTAACGGCACTCTATCAGTGATGCCACAAAGTGAAGCTTCCGTATCTCCTTATATGGGTGCCAATGTAAAACTAATCCTTGTAAAAGAGGGACAGAGCGTCCGTCGCGGTCAGCCGCTAGCTTATCTTTCGCATCCGGATTTGCTGGATCTACAGAGCCGTTATCTTACTGCCTACAACCGCATGACATATATTTCGCAAGAATATAACCGCCAAAAAGAACTCTATAAAGAAAAAGTCGGCGCCGGGAAAGACTTCCAGCAAATACAATCGGAATACAATTCTTTACTGGCAGAATTGAGAACCTCGGAGACACAACTCAATCTCATCGGTATAAATCCGGTCAGTGTGCGAAATGGAAAGATTTTTTCGAGCATAACCGTTACAAGTCCTATCAATGGCACAATAGAAAATATAAACATTAAAACAGGACAATATGCCGATTCTCAAACGCAAATGTTCCGAATTGTCAATATAGATAATGTTTATGCAGATCTGCTTGTCTTCGAAAAAGATATACCATTAGTAAAGGTCGGCCAGAAAGTATCTCTATCCCTGAAAATTACTACCGGATCAAATTATACAGGGAAAATATATTCTGTCGGCAAAACATTTGAAAGCAACCAAAAGGCAGTTCATGTACGCGTTGCTATTGATGGCCCAAAGCAAGGGCTCATTGCCGGAATGTATCTCTGCGGAAAGATAGAATCAGATATGAAAGAGCTGACTGCCATACCCGAAGAAGGCATAGTGGATGATTCAGGGAAGTCTTTCATATTTTCAGCCAGACAGCAAAACAACAAATGGCTTTTCCAACCCATTGAAATAAAAAAAGGAAGAAATGAAAATGGATATGTGGAAGTTTTAGATGCTGCAAAATTAGGCAACTATACAACTTTCGCTCTTGACAATGCCTATTATATACTTTCGGAGATGAAAAAGAATGAAACAGGAGAAGAGTAACTAAATGAATGAATGAAGCCCCGTCGCAAATATTTAACGACGGGGTTGCATCTGCTTAATCATCCTATCACGACCCTTTAGCCAAATCTTCGCTACTTCTTATTGTAAAGCCGTATACTTTTTGTACCTTTAGTGCCGAGAATATGAATGTGTTCTTTATGGTGGATAATCGTCCACTTGATGTTGGACGATTGTACTCTTGATGTTGGACGATCGTCCATCAATAAGTGGAAGATCATCCATCGATATGTGGATGGCTAAAATATGCATACTTTTGCCTTAAAAAGTATAGACCTTTAAGGTAAAAAGAAAAGCATTTTGAGATAAAAAGTTACAAATAAAACAACACACATAAATTACAAACACAAAATCACATAAGATTATGTCAGCAGAATACCGATTAGTAAGACGTCCAAGCATGGGCAACCGCGATGTTAAACAGCCGTTATTTCCCCGTTTTGCACCCATTGAAACCTTGCACACAGAATATCTGATCAATCGTGCAGAAATGACGACCTTCTCTTCAGCAGAGGTGAAAGGCATGCTGGAAATACTGCAGGATGCCATCGTTAAAGCCTTGGAATCAGGCAATAAAATAGAAATTGAAGGGATTGGTACCTTTGGCATCACGCTCAAAGGGCGACCGGTGATGGACAAGAAAGAGATTCGTTCGGAATCAATCACCTTTAAGGATGTCACTTTCCGTTCATCCAGCGCACTGCGGAAGCGTTTGCGGACGATGCATCTTACACGTGTAAACAGCACGGAAAGCACTTGCCCTGCACCGGAAGAATGTGAAGCGAAGGCGATGCAATATCTTGAAACACACGATTATATAACCGGTCGAGATTATCGCTTCTTATGTGGATGCAGCAAAAGCAAGGCAGCTTCGGATCTAAGAAAGATGGAAAACGATAGCAAGCTGACACGCACACGGTTCGGGACTCTTTTCCTTTATAAAAAGCCTCTAAGAGATAAAGAATAACCGATTAATATTGAGTTAAATCGTCTATGGTTCTGATTGTGATAACGACCTCTGATAAAGATAAGTATTAATAAAGGACTGAACCATACCGCCATTTGACAGGCAGGTCTGTTTCATGAAACGACATGAAACAGACCTGCCTGCTAATTGAATCATTCTAACATTTGCAAAACCGCTTATCTAACAAGCGGCACGAAACCTACCCACTAAGAATTGAGCCGTTCAACCGTTTTCACACCTTTCACGGCGTTAATCTTTTTGGTGAGAAGGGTCAGAGCGGCCGTTCCGCTTACCATAACGGTGAAGTTTCCCTGGAAGATGCCGTCTGCCGCTGAGTCGATATTCAGCGAACGGAGCGTTATGCCTTCTTCTTTACCGATAACGGACGTGATGTTCGTCACGATACCGATGTCGTCGCGACCGGTAACGCGCAGTGTGACAATATATCCGCTGTTACCTTTGCCGCTCCAGCGCGCCTGGATTATCCGATAGCCGAAGCGTTGGAACATCTCCTGCGCATTGGGGCAATCCATACGGTGAATCTTAATTCCCTGTGTCGAAACGAAGCCGAACACATCGTCGCCATAGATTGGATTACAACACTTGGCAAGTTTATACTCAATGCCCGTCAAGTTCTTGTCTATCACCAGCACATCCTGTTGTGTAGCAATCTCCTGAAACTCGGTTGTCGTTATATATTCATTGGCGCTGCGCACTTCGGTGTGATCACTCGGTTCGGTCTCCTTTCGGAGCATGTCCAGATAATCATCGATGACAGCGTTCGGATCAAGCCGTTCTTCCGAAATTTCAACATAGAAATCCGTCACCGTCTTGAAGCCTTTCTTCTTGATATATCGCATCAGAACCGGTTCATCGATATCAATCTTCCGGTTTTTGAAGCGGCGTTGCAGCATCTCTTTAGCAAAATCAACAGCTTTGGCCTCCTCTTCGCGCAATGCTTGTTTAATCTTCACACGCGCTTTGGATGTGACAACAATGTTCAGCCAGTCCTTCTTTGGTGATTGCGAAGGCGAAGTAACAACATTGACCGTATCGCCATTATTCAGCACATATTTGATAGGGACATTCTTGTCGTTCACTTTGGCGGACACGCATTTACTGCCCACTTTCGTATGGATTGCGAAAGCAAAATCGAGCACTGTCGCTCCTTTGGGCAACTTGATCAGTTCGCCGGTTGGCGTGAACACGTAAATCTCGTCCTTATACAAGTCCATCTTGAACTCCTGCATCAGATCCATCGGGTTCGTGCTCTTATTTTCCAAGGCAGAACGAACATCCGTCAAGAACTCGTCGAGGCCTGTCTCTTCTTTTACACCCTTATATTTCCAGTGCGCCGCCAGACCGCGTTCGGCAATCTCGTCCATCCGACGCGTACGAATCTGCACTTCCACCCATTTGCTTTGCGGACCCATCACAGTGATATGCAGACTCTCGTAACCGTTTGATTTAGGAATGGAGATCCAGTCCTTCAGACGTTTAGGATTAGGCTGATACATATCGGTGATGATGGAATAGACTTGCCAGCAGTCCGAACGTTCCTTCTCCAAAGGCGTATCCAAAATAACACGGATAGCAAACAGGTCGTAGATGCCTTCAAACGGCACATTCTGTTTCTTCAGTTTATTATTGATGGAATAAATCGATTTGGTGCGTCCTTTGATATCAAACTTGAAACCGGCATCTTCGAGCTTTTTCTTGATAGGCGTGATGAACTCCTCGATGTACGCGTCACGCGAACGTTTAGTCTCATTCAGCTTTTGCTTGATGAAATCATACTGCTTGCGATCGGTATATTTAAGCGACAAATCCTCAAGTTCGCTCTTAATGGTATAAAGTCCAAGCCGGTGAGCCAGAGGCGCATATAGATAAAGAACCTCCATTGCCAGGCGAGTACGGTTTGTATCATCCAACTGTTTGCCAAGACGCATCAAGCAAAGACGGTCGGCAATCATAATCAGAATAACACGCACATCCTCAGCGAAGGAGAACAGCAGGCGATGAAAATTTTCTGTATTGATAGCGGTGTTGCGCGCATAAAGGTCGGAAGTCTTCATCAGACGGTTGATAATCAGTGTCACATCCTGTCCGAAAAGTTTTTCCACCTCATCGATCGTGATCAGTTTCTTCATCACCGGGCGATAAAGCAGCAGAGCAATGACGGAAGTCCGTTTCAAACCAATCTCCGAAGTAGCGATCAGCGCTGTATCGATATTTCTGAGCAATCCGTTGATTCCGTTGCGGTCGCGGCCATAACAGTCCTTCGCTACCACTTCCTTCATCAGCGATTTCATATTGCTCACATCTTCCTTTTGCAGGAACGAATAAAGATTACGCAACAACTCCCTGTATTTAGAACAAAACAGCTTCTTCTCTTCAGCCGTAAAAAACGGTTGTTTATCCGATAATATACCATCCATAGTCGTCATGCTTTATCGTATCTGTAGCAAAGATAATGCAAGTCGAGAGCAGAACAAAATGAACTCGTTCATTTTTATGCCGAGACGCAGCTTATCTTCGCTCTTTGAAGCAAAGATAATGCAAAAGAATGAAGAATGCGTACAAAATAGGGAGAATAACATTGCAAATGATGATTTAAATGACTTTTGCTAAAAGATGATTTCTAAGTGTGTCGCACAAAAATAAACTTTCTTGTCAACAAGTTATAAAGGATTGAATACATTTGCATAACTAATGAACAATAAAAATCAAATCATGTCCAATACTTCTATAAAATATGTCATAATGATAATTGCGCTACAATTAAGCGTTACTTCCTTTGCAGCAGAGCCTGACAGCATACGTTATAATATCGAAGACTTCAATTATTTGACACAGTTTACAGAAACGAATCTGGCTACTTATCCGTATATCATCAAATATCATTCAAAAGAATACGAAAAACTAAAAAAGGATATTCGTAAACGGATCACTAAAGGAGAAGTCATGGAGACTGCCGCTTGTGATTATGTCTTTTGGTTCTTCTCTCAATTTGATACGCATTTCTTTGTTGGCTGCCATCAATTTTGGAACAAGTATGATTCCAGAGTGCATGCAAACTACAGTAGTCTGATGAACTATGATCCGCAACCTGCTTGCCAAGCAGTTGACTCTACGACTTTTTTAGTTAGAATCCCGTCGTGCACAGGAAAGAATCCTTCTTTTCAATGGGTTGATAGCGCTGCCACAGCCTACAAAAACTCAAATTGTTCTAATCTTATTATTGACATCCGTGGCAATACTGGTGGTGATGATGGAATATGGACGCCTTTTATTAATATGTTGGTAGATCATAAACCTGCACATCCTTGGAACATACTGTTCAGGAATACAAAAAAGAACATGGAAATCATTGCCGAGCGAGGTATGGATGATTTAGCGAAGAGAGCCAAGAATACAAATAGCCCATTTATACCTGTGGATGAGGGAAACGAAGAGGATGAAGAGATTCCACCCGTAGGCAATCCTGTTAAAATGGCCGTGATAGTAGATAGTCGCACAGCAAGTTCTGCAGAAACTTTGGTTAGTTTTGTCAGAGATTATTGCTCACGTGGAAAGATCTATGGTCATGATAATACCAGTGGAGCAAATAAGACCGGCAATGTTGTTGAATTCAAACTGCCTCACAGTGGTGTGACTTGTTATTATCCAACATGTGTAAATGATGATTTTGAACAACAAGCGAAAACAAAACAATTAGGAATAGCTCCAGATGTAATAATTACCATTCCACTCCCATCCTCCTTAAAAGGTGAAATTGACAGCTGGACCGTCTAGGTTGCCCATGATTTAAACAATAAAAAGAATACAACTCTAGAATAAAAGCATTACCTTTGCAATGATATAATAAAAACGGAGCAATCCGAAGAGGGGTGCCGAGCGAAGGCTTGGCTGAGATCATACCCGTAGAACCTGATGCAGATAATGCTGCCGTAGGGAGAACGAGCAAAGAAACTATATTACAAGTAGTATATCAACAAATATATGCCCCTCTTAATGATTTAGATTAAGTGGGGCATGTTTTATATTACTTCCTTAACAATAGCAGGTTCAGACTGCAGCGGCGGAGCGGGCATACAAGCGGATATCAAGACAATGTCGGCATTAGGCGTTTATGCAGCTTCAGCCATCACTGCAGTAACTGTACAGAACACTCAAGGCGTACAATCGGTATGCGCTATTGATGCAGAGACTGTGAAGAACCAGATATTGGCCGTGTGCAATGATCTGAATATCCGATATGCCAAGATTGGAATGGTGAACGACAAGAGTACTATTCGAGCCATTGTCGATGCAATCAACATTCATCCTATACCTTTTATAATAGTTGATCCTGTCATGGTAGCTACCAGCGGAAACAGACTGATGCAGGAAGAAGCATTATCGTTCTTTATAAAAGAACTGATCCCTAAAGCTTATCTGCTCACGCCGAATATTCCCGAAGCGGAAATACTGGCTGGAATGTCGATAAGCGATCCCGAAGATATCAGAAAAGCAGCCCAAAAGATTGCATCATTGAATTGTCGTAATATTCTGATTAAAGGCGGACATCTCGAAGGTGATGAAAAGACTGACTATCTGTTTTGCTTTCAGAAAGACGGCAGCTTTGAGGAACATACCTTCAAAACCCCGACAGTAAAGACAAACAACACGCACGGAACAGGCTGTACGCTTTCTTCTGCCATCACAGCCTTCTTGGCAAGAGGCAGCAATTTATCGGAAGCAATAGAACAGGCTTGCCAATACGTACATCTTGCTATTGAAGCAGGAAGTGAAGTTACTATTGGGCATGGCAAAGGTCCGGTAAATCATTTCTTCAATCCTCATCCATTGATTAAAAAAGATTCTGAATCATGACAAATATTCAATTCATCACTCATTACAACGAACGATATTCATATGTCGACAGCGCCCGTATGGCTCTTGAAGGTGGATGCCGCTGGATTCAACTGCGCATGAAAGAAGCTTCGGATGAAGAGATTATCGAAGCAGCGGCAAAGATAGAACCGATGTGTCGCAAATACAATGCGACCTTCATCGTCGATGACCATGTAGAGCTCGTAAAAGAGATTCACGCCGATGGTGTGCACTTGGGACAAAAAGACATGAGCGTAAACGAAGCCCGAAAGTTATTGGGCAAACCATACATTATAGGTGGAACTGCCAACACTTTCGATCAGATTCGAGAACATTATAACAACGGAGCCAACTACATAGGTTGCGGTCCTTTCCGATTCACTACTACCAAAAAGAATTTAGCTCCTATCCTGGGACTGGAAGGATATCGACAGATTGTGAAGCAGATGAAAGAAGCTGATATAGATATTCCAATAGTTGCAATCGGTGGCATCGGACACGATGATATAAGACCGATATTGCAAACCGGAATTAAAGGAATAGCATTGAGCGGAAGTGTACTTAATGCCGATAATCCTGTTGAAGAGATGAAAAAAATTATATCCATTAAATAATCAAAATTTTATGAACGAGAACATCAAAATTTCTTATCCAGACTCTGAGAAGGTATATCTTAAAGGTAAGATATATCCAGACCTCAAAGTGGCGATGAGAAAAGTCAATCTCACTCCTACCGTGACCATAAGAAACGGTAAAGAAGAGAGAAAAGAGAACGCTCCTGTCTACCTCTATGACACTAGCGGACCTTACAGCGATGAAAATACACAAATCGATTTACGTAAAGGTCTGCCACGCTTGCGCGAACCATGGATATTGAAAAGAAACGACGTAGAGCGACTGCCGGGAATAAGTTCGGAATACGGACGCATGAGACTTGCCGACCATTCGCTCGACCATTTGCGGTTCGACCATATTGCCTTGCCTTACAAAGCAAAAAAGGGACATGGGATATCACAAATGTATTATGCCAAGCAGGGCATCATCACTCCCGAAATGGAATATGTGGCTATCCGTGAAAACATGAATTGTCATGAACTGGGTATCGAATCGTATATCACGCCGGAGTTTGTCTGTCAAGAGATTGCTGCGGGGCGTGCCGCTCTGCCCGCCAACATCAATCACCCGGAAGCAGAACCAATGATTGTTGGCAAAAATTTCTTGGTGAAGATCAACACAAATATTGGAAACTCCGCTACAACATCAAGTATTGAAGAAGAAGTGGAAAAAGCTGTATGGAGCTGCAAATGGGGTGGCGATACGCTGATGGACTTATCTACGGGCAACAACATTCACGAAACACGAGAATGGATTATCCGCAATTGCCCAGTTCCGGTAGGTACAGTCCCAATGTATCAAGCTATGGAAAAGGTCCATGGTAAAGCCGAAGATCTGACATGGGAACTCTTTCGCGACACGCTTATTGAACAGTGTGAACAAGGCGTGGATTACTTTACCATTCACTGCGGTATCCGTCTGAAGAACATTCACTATGCTACCGAACGACTGACAGGAATGGTGAGCCGAGGAGGCAGTATCATTTCCAAATGGTGCCAGATGCATCAAAAGGAGAGTTTTCTTTATGAGCATTTCGATGACATCTGCGATATACTAGCCCAATACGATGTTGCCATATCATTAGGTGACGGATTGCGTCCGGGCTCTACTCACGATGCCAACGACCGCGCCCAGTTTGCAGAACTTGATACGATGGGCGAACTCGTGGAACGAGCATGGGCAAAGAATGTTCAGGCGTTTATTGAAGGGCCGGGGCATGTGCCGATGCATAAAATCAAAGAGAACATGGATCGGCAAATCGAGAAGTGTCACGAAGCTCCGTTCTATACTTTAGGACCGCTCGTAACAGATGTATCGCCGGGTTATGATCATATCAGTAGTGCTATCGGCGCTGCACAAATAGGATGGTACGGTACAGCAATGCTTTGCTATGTTACACCGAAAGAGCATCTTGCACTGCCCAATAAAGAGGATGTCCGCATTGGAGTAGTAAGTTATAAGATCGCTGCCCATGCTGCCGACTTGGCCAAAGGTCATCCGGGAGCAACTGTTCGCGACGATGCCTTGAGCAAAGCACGTTATGAATTCAGATGGAAAGATCAATTCAATCTGTCACTCGACCCTGAAAGGGCGCTCGAATACTACAAGACTGGAAATCATGTAGGAGGCAAGTACTGCACCATGTGCGGACCCAACTTCTGTGCCATGCGCATCAGTCAGACATTAGATAAAGAAAATGATTGTTCAACATTATAAATAATAAAAGAAATGATTGAGACACAAGTATCAAAAGGTATTATCAGTACCTATTTCAACAAGTTAGAAAAGAATCTCGAACTGGATGTAGCTATTGTAGGCGGTGGTCCTTCGGGTATCGTTGCAGCTTACTATCTGGCAAAAGCCGGACTCAAAGTTGCTCAGTTCGACCGCAAACTTTCTCCCGGCGGCGGAATGTGGGGCGGCGCAATGATGTTCAACCAGATTGTTATACAGAAAGAAGCTCTTCCTATTGTGAAAGATTTCAATATCAACTTCACTCCCTACGAAGATAACCTTTACGTAATGGACTCTATCGAGAGTACTTCTGCCCTGCTCTACAAAGCTGTTCATGAAGGCGCAACCATATTCAACTGCTATTCGGTAGAAGATGTCATATTCAAGAACAATATCGTAAGCGGTGTGGTAGTTAATTGGACACCGGTATTACGTGAAGGGCTTCATGTCGATCCACTAAATATCTTGGCAAAATTCGTCATTGACGGAACCGGACACGACAGTGAGATTTGCAAGACCATCGCACGCAAGAATGGCGTACATCTTGATACTGAAACAGGCGGTGTTATCGGAGAACGCTCTCTCGATGTCATTGCAGGAGAAGACGAAGTAGTGAAAGGGACAAAGGAAATCTATCCCGGACTCTATGTTTGCGGTATGGCTGCATCAGCCGTATCGGGAACTCCACGTATGGGACCGATCTTTGGAGGTATGCTCATGTCGGGCAAGAAAGTTGCCGACGAAATAATCGCACGACTCAAGAAATAATACATTCAAGGTGAAAATTATAGTCATCACTTCTCCCGACAAAATGCCGGGAGAAGTTTCTACTATCTGTCGGCTCTTGAACGACGGAATAGATAGCATCCATATTCGAAAGCCCGATTGGAACGAGACACAATGCCGCGAACTCATCGAAGCGATACCAGAACAGTACCGTTGTCAACTAGTACTACACCAATATTTCGAATTGTGTGAAGAATATCATCTTAAAGGTATTCATCTTAATAAACGGCATTCATATCCTCCGGTCGATCATAAAGGAACGATAAGCTGTTCATGTCATTCGCTAGAAGAAGTCATTGCTCAGAAACCCAAAATGGATTATGTTTTTCTGAGTCCTATTTTCGATAGCATATCAAAACGAGGTTACTGTTCGGCATTTCCTATATCTATTCTAAAACAAGCCCAAAGCGAAGGTATCATCGATGCAAAAGTCATCGCATTAGGAGGTGTCACATACGACAAACTGCCATTACTCCAAAAACTATCCTTTGGCGGAGGAGCCATGCTTGGCGAAATATGGAATAGATAGAAAGGACAATGTTATTAACTAAAAAACAAAAGAGAGTTATTGGCAAATGTGCCAATTTGCGTATCTTTGTAAAAGATCAAATGCTGAAAAGATGAATTAATAGCATGGATAGAATTGTTTTACAAAGTCATATAAAATGAAAGAACTATTCGGATGTAATTTGCTCAATACGAGGACAGACCAGTGTATGCCATCGGAATACACAAACGATTATCACGTTCACATCCTTGTGCGGCGAGGAAGGATGTCGTTTTCTGACGGGATAAAATCTTTCTCGGCGCAGACTGACGACCTGGTGATATGGCAGATGTCGAACCGAATAAGCAATGTAAAATATTCGAATGACTTTGAAGCTGACTTTCTGCTAGCATCTCCTGATTTTCTTTCACAGTTCAACCCTGAAATGGTATGGGCTTCCAAAGGATTTATTTTCATCCGCCTCAACCCTTCTTTTCATCTCGATGATGAAAGCAGACAACTGATGAAAGCAGATTTTTCATTGTTTCAAAACCGCCTTGCCCAACCAGATACGCCGTTTAAACGCGAGATATTGGGACGGGTAATGCAGATTTTCCTTTATGATCTTTGGACCGTTTATCAGAACGGACTCTCACAAATGGAAACCTCGGACAATACAGCACGGATATTCTTCCGTTTTCTATCGCTAGCACAACAACATGCCCGGCGGGAACGCGAAGTGGCTTTCTACGCCGATAAACTATGTATCACACCAAAATATTTATCGCAGATAAGTCGCACTATAACAAGACTTCCAGCTTCACAATGGATTACATACTATGCGACCTTCGAACTTGTTACTCTGCTCAATGATTCATCCAAAACACTAACCGAAATCATTGATCTGATGAATTTCGGAACTGCTTCATTCTTTTCACGTTATGCAAGAAAAACATTGGGCAAATCACCCTCAGAATATCGCCAAAAATAACATCTTCTGCAATTTGTGAAAGGTTGTAGGAAAAACAGATAACATCTTGTTCTCGAAGCCTCTATATCTTTGCTGTATAAAATAAATAAACGGTACAGATATGGATATTTTTGAAAAACTTCGTTCAGGAACTGATGTTGATATGGCAACACCTGAATATATTGAAGCCATTACATATATGACTCATTGCAGTCTTCTCTGTTTCAAGATAAACACTACCGAACCGACACCGGAGAAAATCCGTCCGCTGGAAGAGGAACTATTAGATAATCATCTTGATGCCACAAGCTATCTGATGCCTCCTTTGCAGATCGATTTTGCACGACAGATGAAGATTGGTCGTAAGGTATTCGTCAATCATTCACTGACTTGTATGGCAGCAGGTGGTATCACTATTGATGATGGAGTGATGATTGGTCCAAACGTACGTATCGTGACCGACAACCACGATTTTGCAAACCGTATGGTATTACGTTGCAAACCCGTCCACATCTGCCGCAATGTTTGGATTGGCGTAGGAGTTATCATTCTGCCCGGTGTCACGATAGGCGAAAATGCCGTAATCGCAGCCGGAGCTGTCGTGACAAAAGATGTGGTTCCAAACACAATCGTTGGAGGAAATCCAGCCAAACTCATTAAAACAATATAATCATGAAGAAAGTATTAGTCATCATATTCACTTTATTAAATACAATAGTTATGAACGGACAGAATAATCAAATGGAACTGACGCTAAACAACGGCGTTCAGATGCCACAATTCGGACTTGGTGTTTACAGTATTCCTGCTGGCGACGTGACTTACAACTCAGTTCTTACAGCTCTTAAAGCCGGTTACCGACATATCGACACCGCTCACGCTTATCAAAACGAACGGAGCGTTGGACAAGCTGTAAAAGACAGTGGAATCGACCGCGACTCGATTTGGATTACCAGTAAACTTTGGCCGAACGAATACGGCGAAGGCAAAACACTGAAAGCTATCGATCGTATGTTGAATCGTCTCGGCTTAAAGTATATCGACCTCGTCTATTTTCACCAGTCTATGGGCGACTATACAGGAGGATGGAAGGAGATGGAAAAGGCCATGGAAATGGGGAAAGTTCGTGCCATCGGAATCTCAAACTTCGATGTAACCGACTCTATCTTCAATTCACTTGTCGAAACGGCACGTATCAAACCTCAGATTATGCAGATTGAATGTCATCCTTATGCGCAACGCAGGCATTGGCAGGAAATGGCTAAGAAGAATAACATGAAGATTGAATCATGGTTTCCTCTCGGTGGACGCGATAGTAAAGGCGAGATCTTACGTGATCCGGTCATCAACGAGATCGCTAAAGCTCATGGAAAAAGTGCCGCACAAGTTATCATCCGCTGGCATCTGCAAGAAGGATTCTCAGTAATACCCGGTTCATCGAATCCCGCACACATACGCGAGAACATCAATGTATTCGACTTTGTTCTAACTGACGATGAGATGCAGAAAATACGTAGCCTCGATCGCGAAGCCCGTTATTTCACGATGCCTTATGAACAGCAAAAGAAGTGGTTCTTGCAGTACAACCCTGTTGATTAACAATCACCACTGACTCTACATCATTTCATCAGAAATCCTTTCCTTCAAAGAGAGCTCCACTTGAAACAGTATTGCTCTGTCCCTTATGTCCGGCAGCGTTGAATGAGTAACTTACTGAAAAGACGATGTTCGGATATTTGGGACGAACGTGTGTAAAGGATTCAAGCGATGATGATATGCGGCGGTTATCGTATTGAGCCGTATGGAAAATATCGTGCGCCACAACTGAAGCCGTCAAATTATTCTTCAAGAACTGTTGTCTGAACGCCAAATCAAAATAACAATAGGCATTCTCTCTTCCTTGCGTTAGAACAGTCGGACCGACGAAATTAGAATTGAACTCAAGTTTGCTGGCACGACCAAGATTGAAATTATTGATCAGTGTCAATGCATAGCTGGTATTGGAAGCATCGGTACAACCTTCATAATGACTCGTAAACTGATAGTGGAATACACTGCCATTAAACGTAATGTTCCACCATGAAAGAGGTTTGGTTCGCAGATTCCATTCCAAACCGGTTGAATTATCATTGCCGGCGTTAATCAAAGAATCAAGTGTTACACCGGGTTGATAAGCGACACGGATACGGTCGCGAACGCCACGCCTGGCCCTATAAAAACCAGTCACTGCCAAACTGTTTTCTCCTGCGAACAACTTCCGATAACCCAGTTCAAATGAATGAATATATTCAGGTTTTATATCAGGGTTTCCAATCTGTTTGGTATAATAATCTTCATACGTGATGTAAGGCTCCAATTGCCAGATACCCGGACGGTTTGTACGGTAAGAATATCCAAGTGAAATCGTATTGTTCCTCTTCGCGTCATAAGAGACATGCGCAGAAGGAAATAACTCCATACGTTTGATATTACGATTCGCACCTGCAACAGCTATTGCCAGACGATCAAGTGTATAATCGCCTCTAACTCCGGCATCAAAAAGAAAAGAGCCCACTTTGTCATTCACCATTCCATATAAAGAATGAATCTGCCGACGATAATAGAATGGCGCGTACAGATCATCCTGCCAAACGAAGTTCGACAATGAACGGTCCCAATACTTGATCTTATAATCACCCACTTCACTATATGATGTAAACTGATAACCTAGTTCCAGTTTCCCCTGCTTGGAATAATTCATTTCATAAGACATAGTTCCATCAAAATCCCAATGATATTCAGATTCATATCCGCGCGTTCCTTCATATCTGACACCCAAAGTATCAAACATATTACTCTCGGTATATTCAAGCGTATTCCAGTCGTGACGCAATCGTCCGACAATCGAAAACTTGTCGCCCCGATCATTCAAACGCAATGTATAATCGGTCATGATCTGAGCCAGGTTCTTCTTGAGAGAATAACGGTCGTGACTGGTGTAATTGTTATCGTTGATCACTTCATCCTGAAAGAGACGGTGTTCATAATAATTCATATCACCACCACGAGCATTCTCTGTCGTGCCTGATTGCAATTCAACCAACAAATGATGAATATGTCCGTCATCGAATTCCCAACCTAAACGACCGATATAGGTTCTGCTATTACTATGTCGCTTACCATTAGCATCGGAAGTAGTTGTATAATCATCGATTATAGTTGTTTTCTTCTGCCGGAAATCACTCTTTCCGGCAATATCAGAACCGGTGCCTCCAATATACCAACGCGTGTTTCCACTGCGATAATTCAACAAAATATCGCTTATATGCGTACCAATCGTGCTACCCGTAAGATTTACCGATCCACTTATACCCTCTTTTTTATGTCGCTTGGTCTTAATATTAATGATCCCGACATCACCTTCTGTTTTATAACGCGCCGAAGGTGTTGTAATGATTTCGATATCTTCAATCGTTGACGCCGGTATCTGCTGAAGTGCTTGTGTTCCTTCGACTGTACTCGGCTTTCCATCAACATAGACCAAGAAACCTGTACTACCACGGAAAGAAACTCCACCATCTGCATCAACCCGTATAGAAGGCGTGGCGTTTAAAATATCTACGGCTGTTCCTCCAGAAGCTGCAACTGTCGCCGATGCACTTATCTGCTGACGATCAAGTTTATAAATAACTTTCTTTTTATCTGCCGTAACAGTTACTTCCTTCAATCCCGTTTCAAGCATCGTAAGCGAGATTGTTCCGAGATTGACTGTATTGCCATTCGAGAAATGAATAAGCTTACTATGATAGGGCTGATAACCGACGAGTAAAACCGAAAGAAGATATTCGCCCTGTTTGATTTTTCCCATCATGAAATCGCCCTTGTTCACAAAAGAAGAGGCGATCGTATGATTGGCAGTATCTGTCAGAACGACATCCGCAAACTCTATGGGTAATTTAGTGGCAGCATCAATAACATGACCTTTCACAACCGCACTATTCTGACTGAAAACTTCAAACAAACTAATAAAAAGAAAAAACAAAAGGAAATACGAACGTCTCATCATCACAAAATATTACTTTATATACAAATTGCTTGCAATATTCGTCAAAATCCACGGCATACACAAACAAATCGTTGAAAATTGGCCATAAAAGATAAAAATCAAGCTATCTTTGCAAAAGCACTATTTTAAAATACAGTCTTATGGAAAAGGAGAACTTATATCTGGCGAGAGATTATTTCAATAATATGGAGCAGCAGATAGCTATGCTTCCTGAAGATCAACAGGGAGTGATATTCAAAAGATGTGCCGTTAATTGCGTAACAAATGGCGTATTACCCTTTCTAAAAATACGATATGAAAAATGTAATGGCGATTTGGATTTATTCTTCTCGGAACAGGAGAAGTCGGAATATTCATTTCAGAGAGTCATAGAAAAAGGTCGCGTTTACGAAATGGGATATCCTCGATGTCTTTGCTATATGCATGATATGGGCTTCGCCAAGTTAAAGACACATTGTGAATGTTCAAGACAAAGTATACTGTTTGTAATGCACAAGCTGTTCCCCGAAAAAGATTTTGCAGTAGAAACAATCAATACAGTATTGGGTGGTGCTGACAAATGCACCTTCAGAGTAATGGTCATTTGAAATAGAAGAATGCGGAATTTCCTCTCAAGGTCAAGATTTAAACGAAGTAAACCAATAATAATATGGGAACAGAATTAATTGCTTATTGTGGTCTTTATTGTGGTTCATGCCGTAAATATATCAATGGCAAATGTCCAGGCTGCCGAGAAAACAACAATGCAGAATGGTGTAAAATACGTATTTGCTGTAAAGAAAATGATTATCACACTTGTGCTGCATGTAAAATCAATCCGCACGATTGCAAAAAGTTCAATAACTTCTTCAGTAAACTGTTCGCTTTAATATTCAAGTCTGACCGTGAAGCTTGCATTAAAAGAATCAAAGAAATCGGTGAGATTGAATATGCAAAGGAGATGGCAGAGAAAAAGATAATGACAATCAAAAGGGAATAAATAAAAATAGCAATCATGAAAAGAGTAAAAATAACGGTGTTAAGAACAACCCTCAATAAAGATCTTGCCGATGAGTACGGCATTGAGGGCTTTACATCCTGTCCGATGCTAAAAGAAGGACAAGTATTTTATGCTGATTACGGAAAACCCGATGGGTTCTGTGATGAAGCGTGGAAAGCTATTTATCAATATGTTTTTGCACTTGCCCATGGTGCAGGAAACGAATTATTCTATTATGGTGACTGGATCAGAAAACCCGGAGTAGCCATATGTTGCTGCAACGATGGACTTCGTCCCGTCATTTTCAAGCTTGAGTCTACCAATGAAGAGTCTGTCATCGATTATAAACCAATCCGATAAATGTGTAATTATTCATTATTAAAAGAAGAAATCAGGGCACGAGCTTTATCTGCCGGAGCTGATGTCTGCGGCTTTGCCAATATTGATCGCATCACGGATGAGGCACCGAAAGGCTTTGCACCTGATGATGTGTTCAAAGATTGCAAATCCATATTGGCATTAGGACTAGCATTGCCCAAAGGACTTTCACAAGTACCGCCACAGCTGATATATAATTATTTTAATTCTCATATCGTGACTATGTTGGATGAAATATTATTCAAGCTAGCCAAAGAGATTGAAGAAAAATATGGCGGATTTGCTGTCCCATTGCCATGCGATATGTCTGGTTCTTGGGATGAGAACTCGCAAACTGCTCATGGAATACTTTCGATGAAACACCTAGCCATAGCTGCCGGCATCGGATTCATGGGGAAAAACACCCTATTATGCAATGAACGTTTTGGCAACATGATGACAGTAGGGAGCATTTTGCTTAGTATAGACTTACCTTCGGATGATTTGTGTAAAAACTATTGTCCACCCAAATGCCATATATGTATCGATAATTGTCCGGCACATGCTATACGTGAAAATGGAACCGTTAATCAGACATTATGCCGCCCTGTAGCTTACGGAAAAACATTCCGCGGTTACGATACAGTGGAATGCAACCGTTGCCGGATGGTATGTCCGTTGAGATTCGGAGTAAAGAAAGCTGGGACAAAGCAATAAATTGAAGTGAAAGAGAACAGATAAATGCTAAAACAAAAGATATGCAGATTCTCATAGCATGCGCCAAGATAATGACCGGCAACACTCCAAATAATATACAATTCGCAACGGAGCCGACATTTCAATTGCAAGCAAACAAAAATGCCTTGCAATTGATGGCTTATTCTGTTGAGGAGTTACAGGGAATGCTGCATGTTAATCGTGATATAACCATTGAAAACTGGAAGCGATTTCAGAACTTTCAAACCAAGGAGAATCTTTGCCCGGCAGTATTTTGTTACGACGGAATGGTTTTTCAAAAGCTTGCACCTGAGAGCTTTTCTGACGAAGAACTTCTTTATGCCAACGACCATTTGCTGATTAGTTCTTTTCTTTATGGACTGCTTCGTCCACTCGATATGATCAACCGATATCGACTTGAAGGGAACATCGTACTACCGGATAATGCAGGCAAGTCAATGTTCGACTATTGGAAACCTATCCTTACAGATTGGTTCATTGAAAAAATTAAAGCCGACGATGGCATTCTTATCAATCTGGCAAGCGATGAAATGCGTAATCTGTTCAACTGGAAAAGAGTACAAAAAGAAGTCACAATCATCACTCCTGATTTTAAAGTTGAAAAAAATGGCAAACTGAAGACGATTGTAATCTATACCAAAATGTGTCGTGGAGCTATGACTCGTTACATCCTTAAAAATAAAATTACCGATATCAATTATCTGAAATATTTTGAATATGAAGAATTCAAACTTTGCAATGAAGATGATTGGTTATTTGCATTAAAATAGATATCTTTGCGTCGGATGTTAAAAACGAAATTGGATATTGTTAAGTAAATAACCTGATTCCCGATGGGTATAGGTTATTCCTCCATAAATACTCAGGCATCATCTGAATGTCTGAGAAGTTATTTATATATCAACAATAAAATTTCAACATCATGAATAATGACATATCAATCAATGACTTTGATTTCAATTTAATATGTGAATATTTTTCCAACGTAGAACGTCAGGGACCAGGCAGTAAAGAGGCAACTATCAAAGCGTTGGATTTTCTTGACGGAGTGGATGCACACTCTAAAATTGCCGATCTGGGCTGCGGAACAGGCGGACAAACCATCACATTGGCTCAGAACACATCTGCTCATATCACTGCATTAGATCTGTTTCCCTTGTTTATCGAAAAGCTCAAGTTTCAAACTGATAAGCTAAAATTATCAGACAGGATACAAGGCATCATCGGTTCTATGGATAATCTGCCTTTCAAGGAAGAAGAGTTTGATGTCATCTGGTCGGAAGGAGCCATATATAATATCGGATTCCAACGCGGACTAAGAGATTGGCGCAAGTTCCTAAAGACGGGTGGATATATAGCAGTAAGCGAAGCTTCATGGTTAACCAACAACAGACCGGAAGAAATAGAGCATTTTTGGATTGAAGCTTATCCCGAGATGGATACTATCGCTAACAAAGTAGCGCAAATGCAAACCGAAGGATACGTACCAATAGCTACATTCATCCTTCCGGAATATTGTTGGACAAACAACTTCTATATCCCACAGATTCAAACTCAAAAGCTATTCCTCAAATCACATGCGGGGAATAAAACTGCTGAAGATTTAGTCAAGAATATGCGGCATGAAGCAGAATTATATTCAAAATATAAACAGTATTATGGATATGTCTTCTACATCGGAAGAAAGATTTAAATATTAATTATTGGCGTGTCAGCCCCTTTGGCACGCCTTTTCAATCCTTTGTATAAGCATGATTCTAATACATAGAACGCACATTCATCATTTGTTCTTCCTTTATAAACAGGACCGTCTTTCGGAATATTTTATGTCTTCAATATATTGAATTATAATAAACATCAGGAAGTTTTTTGTAAAAAGTCCCCATTCATTTATCGAACCATATATAGGTTTGGACAAATGCAAAGTTTTAATTGGACCATACAAAAATTCGTCCAAAGAAAAAGATAAGACATATAAGAACTTTTTCTGTTGAACCTAATAATATCAACAATCATAATATTATCTTTGCTTCATCATCTAATAATGAAAGCATTTATGAAAAAGATTAAAAGCATACTGGATAAGGTCAAAGCTATCCGAGCACAAAAGAAAAAACCAGATGTCAATCCGACAAGACATAAATGCAAAAACTGTGGTCATGTTTATTGGGGCTCATATTGTCCGCAATGTGGACAAAAAGCCCAAACCGAAAGATTAACCACAAAGTTGGCAATGAAGGGCTTTCTTGGTGGTTTAACTAATGTTGCCAGCGGATTCTGGTATACAATATTCCAGCTTTTTTATAAACCGGGGAAAACTATAGAAAATTATATACGCGGGAAAAGAGTAAACTATTTCAAGCCTTTCAGTATGTTATTTATTCTGGCAACTGTTTATGCTGTAGGTACACAGTTCAAATATGGCACGCTCAATGAAAGCAAAATTAAGACGGAAGAAGTAACCCAAACCAATCAAAACGATTCAAATATAAAAAACGATAATGCCAATTCAAAATCCAGTCATCTGGAAATTATTGATGACAGTGATAACAAAAGTATTATAGTCAAACTTTTCAAAAATATCATCAAGCAACGGCATGAGCTTATAGAAGGCAACACTTTTCTTAGTTCTCTATACAAAATCATTAGCGATGCATATTCAACAAACACAGCACTGCAGATTGTATTGATTCTTCCATTCTTTACTTGTGGTCTTTATTGGGCATTTAAAGTGCAGAGAAGAAAGAAACATTACAATTCTATAGAAATACTTTATGCCGCATGTTTTATAAGTTGCCAAATGCTGATTATATCAATCGTATTATTACCTTTCAGCCAGTCAAAGGAGGATTTACATACAATCATCTATTTCATTGTATCGTATTGGACCATCAAGCAATTATTTGGCAGCAGCTGGTCACGATCATTAGGAACTTTCATCCTTGCTATCCTATATTCATTTCTGTTGGTTCTCGGCATCTCAGTCATATTATTAACTATTTTTTTAGGAATAGAGATGTTGTTTGTATAAAAACGATCCTTTTTACATCATGATTCCTCCTTTGGAACATTTTTGTAGAACTTTAAACTACCTATTGTCATACAAAAACAATGACATTTGCAATTACAGTAGTTATTAAATTCATTTATTTGATTAGTACATATATGAAAAACGTTAAGTATTTGGTTCTATTCACTTTAGTAGTCTGTTCCAGCTATTGTTTCGGAGCGCAAAAAAAACTTGTCGGAACATACCTAAAATATACTTCAACAGACACGGCTTTCTCAAAACCATTTATTGATATTGACGAATGGAGAAATACCCCATCACCACATCGGTATGTCCATGGAGGATTCAGCAACGGAACACGATTCTCTTTTTATTTTCCTCAACATAATAGATATAAAGGAAAGTTCTTCCAGTATATTACCCCATTTCCTGATAATGAAAACATCATGCAAAAAGCAATAGGAGAAGATAATTTTATGGAATTTTCAATCCTTAACGGCGCTTATTTCATTGAAACAAATGGCGGAGGCAAAACAGATTTTACCAATCAAGCTATTAAAAGCGACCCAACAATAGGCGCCTATCGTGCTAATGCAGCCTGTGCTCAGTTTTCAAGAACAATTGCCCAAATGATCTATGGCAGTCCAAAACGTCCATTCGGTTATGCTTTTGGTGGAAGCGGCGGCGCTTATCGTACAGTGGGTGCAATAGAAAGTACCCAAGGAGTATGGGATGGTGCTATTCCTTTTGTCCTTGGTTCTCCCATGGCTATTCCAAATGTATTTGCAGTAAGGATGCACGCGATGCGAATATTAAAGAACAAGTTTCCTCAAATAATTGATGCTATTGAACCAGGAGGATCTGGCGATATGTATGCCGGTTTGAATGAAGAAGAAAAATCTGCTTTAATGGAAGTAACAAAAATGGGCTTCCCTCCAGCTTCGTGGTATGGATATAAAAATATGGGCATTCATGGCTTTTTAGTACTCTATCAGGGTGTTGTATCTGCTGATAAAAAATATTTTACTGAAGATTTTTGGAATAAGCCTGGCTACCTTGGAGCTAATCCTACCGAATCTCTCAAAAAAGCTCATCTACAAAAGAAAACTATTATCGCGTCATTAATTAATTCAGAGAATGGAGTCAAACTAGGCTTAACTGAGGCCATTCCCGAAAACGAACGAGGAACAGCAGACAAAGCATGGAAAAGCATGGGTGGATTTGGTAATGATATGCCTGTAGCCTATCAAGTAAATGATCAAATGCCTGATGTTGACTTCTTAGGAGGCGATCTGATTATTCTAAATGGCAAAGCAAAAGGAACAACATTACAAATTACCAAAGTCATAGGAGATAAAGTTGTTTTGGCTCCAACAAATCCAACAGACAAACTTGCAAAAATCGCTCCTGGGGATTCTGTTCAAGTGGATAATTCTAATTTTCTAGCCATTCAAACGTATCATCGTCATCAAGTTCCGAGTAAAGATTATTATGTATGGGATCAGTTCCGCAATAAAAATGGAGAACCAATTTATCCACAAAGAGCTATTCAACTTGGTCCGATATTCACACGTAGTGCTGCAGGATGTCTGCCTACTGGAAAAATTCAAGGGAAAGTAATCGTTCTCTGTTCAATGATGGACAGAGAAGCCTTTCCTTGGCAAGGAGACTGGTACAGAAACAAAGTAAAAGAATATTTAGGGGATAAAACCGATGACAACTTTCGGCTATGGTATATTGAGCATGCCATACACGGCGGAGTTGATGATTCGTTGCATGTAGTCAGTTATACAGGAGCACTACAACAAGCTCTACTCGATTTAAGTGATTGGGTAGAGAAAAAAATTACTCCAGCAGCGACAACGAATTACCAAATCAAAGATGGACAAGTAGTTGTTCCAGCATCAGCAGATGAAAGGGAAGGAATACAGCCTGTCGTTTACGCTACGGCCAATGGTACAAAACGTGCAGATATATCTATTGGTGAGACCGTAACATTCAAAACATCAGTAGATATACCAAAAGAAAAGGGGGAACTGATTAATGCGATATGGAATTTCGATGGTGACAAAACCTTTTATAGTCCTATAGATCTATCGAAGGCAAAAATCACTAACAATGGCTGTCATATAGAGTTTACTACAACTTACAAATTTGTTAAACCCGGTACATTCTTTCCTACTGTAAGAGTCGCTTCTCAGAGAGATGGAAATACAAAAACTATTTATACATTAATCGGTAATTTAGACAGAGTAAGAGTTGTTGTCAAATAAATAAATGATTAGTCATAAATATTATACGAACTGGGCAATTTTATATTACCCATATAGAATAATCCATTCCAAATAACTTTTTAAGACTACTGCATACAATTATTGAAGACTATTCCCTATATTTGCATGGAATTGGTAGAAATATGAGGGTTAAACATAATATTACAGGCTATGTTAAACACAGACGATTTGGAGTTGCTGGCTAAACGAGGCATTAGCGAACAACAAATAGCAAGACAGATATCTTGTTTTGAAAAAGGATTTCCATATTTAAAGATTGTGGCATCTGCTTCAACCGAGAAAGGAATTATGACTGTTCCACAAAAAGAACAAGTTGTATATATGAATGCATGGGATGCCTATCTTGAAAAGAACAAAAAGATTATGAAATTTGTCCCGGCTTCAGGTGCAGCTAGCCGTATGTTTAAAAATTTATATGAATATCTTTCATCCGGCTACGACAATCCTTCAACAGCTTTTGAAAAGAAGTTTTTTGATGAGATTGAACACTTTGCATTTTACAACTCTTTAAATGCAGCCTGTTATAGAAATGAAGGGAAAGATATTCCTTCCTTGATAGAAGAAGGCTTATACAAAAAAATCATATCAAATCTTCTGACAGCAAAAGGATTAAATTATGGTCGCTTGCCTAAAGGATTATTGTTGTTCCATGCGTATCCAAGCAGTAAGATTCGTACAGCGATGGAAGAACATCTGTCTGAAGGAGCCCTATATGCTAAAAATGAGGCTGGTGAAGTCAATATTCATTTTACTGTTTCGCCAGAGCATCAAGAATTATTTGAACATGTGGTAGAAACAGACCTTTCATACTACGAACAACGATTTTCTGTCAAATACAATATTTCCTTTAGTGTTCAAAAACCAAGTACAGATACCATTGCAGCAGATTTGGATAATAAACCCTTCCGCGACAATGAAGGAAAGCTTGTCTTTCGTCCCGGCGGGCACGGCGCATTGATCGAAAACTTAAATGATATCAGCGCAGATATCGTTTTCATCAAAAATATTGATAATGTTGTACCGGACGGCTTCAAATGTGCTACCGTAATTTATAAGAAAGTACTTGCAGGTATTCTGGTCACAGTTCAGCGAAAGATTTTCAATTACCTGGAAATCATAGATAAAGGGAACTATTCGCATGAACAAATACAAGAGATGATTCACTTCCTGCAGGATACTTTATGTATTAAGAATCCTGAAACCAAACTTTTGGAAGATGCTGAACTTATTCTATACATTAAAAATAAACTTAACCGTCCAATCCGTGTTTGTGGCATGGTAAAAAATGTAGGAGAACCCGGAGGTGGACCTTTCCTCGCTACCAATTCTGATGGGACTGTTTCTCCTCAAATACTGGAAAGCTCTCAAATAGACCTGAATAACCCCGATATGAAAATGTTATTTGAGAAAGGAACACATTTTAATCCGGTAGATTTAGTCTGTGCCTTGAAAGATTATAAAGGGAACAAATACAATTTACCTGATTATGTAGATAATAATACTGGTTTTATCTCTCGTAAAAGCAAAGATGGTCGCGAACTAAAAGCGCTTGAACTACCAGGACTTTGGAATGGTGCCATGAGCGATTGGAATACAATTTTCGTCGAAGTTCCTATTGAGACATTCAATCCAGTAAAAACTGTAAACGATCTGCTCAGACGCGAGCATCAGTGCAACTGACACTAATATTATAAAAAGAGAAGATAATCTTTCAAGTAAACAATAATTTTTGAGCTTAACTTATAAAATGAAAGAAAAAAGTAGATTTTTCTTCAAAACTATTTGGTCATAAGATTTATTGTTTTACCTTTGCAGCGTCAAACAGAAAATGTATTAGACATGATGAACATTTCATTACATATTATTATTCTCGTGGTGGTCCTTCTAGTCATTAGCAGGTAAGGAGAAAGGTATGTAAGAAAATGCAATATGATATTAAAAATATTTCTTAAGCCTTTCTCCATATCGAGAAGGGCTTTTTTATTATAAAGGACAAAAGTTATGATGAAGAATCAATTAAGAAGCTCGCTTTGCACGGAAGGTCGCCGTATGGCCGGGGCTCGTGCATTATGGTGCGCCGATGGCATGAAGAAAGAACAATTCGGCAAACCCATAATCGCCATAGTCAATTCATTTACACAGTTCGTACCCGGACATGTGCATCTACATGAAATTGGACAAGTCGTGAAAGCTGAGATTGAAAAATCAGGTTGCTTCGCGGCTGAGTTCAATACAATTGCTATTGATGATGGTATAGCTATGGGACATGATGGCATGTTATACTCTCTCCCTTCACGCGACATCATTGCCGATAGTGTTGAATATATGATCAATGCCCATAAAGCCGATGCAATGATCTGCATCAGCAATTGCGACAAAATCACCCCGGGAATGCTGATGGCTACTATGAGACTAAACATTCCTACCGTCTTTGTTTCAGGCGGACCTATGGAAGCTGGCGAATTAGGTGAACGGCGCTTGGACTTGATTGATGCAATGATTGATGCTGCCGACAGTTCTGTCAGCGATGAACAGATAGAAAAAGTAGAACAAAATGCATGTCCCGGCTGCGGTTGCTGCTCCGGAATGTTTACTGCTAACTCCATGAATTGCTTGAATGAAGCTATTGGCTTGGCTCTTCCTGGCAATGGTACAATTCTTGCTACACATGCAAACAGAATTCAACTGTTTCGCGATGCTGCTCACTTGATTGTTAATAACGCTTTCAAATATTATCAAGATGGCGACGAGTCTGTTCTTCCTAGAAACATAGCTACTCGTCAAGCTTTTCTCAATGCAATGTCACTTGATATTGCCATGGGTGGTTCGACCAATACAGTTCTTCATCTACTGGCTGTAGCTCAAGAAGCGGGTGCATCGTTCACTATGGATGATATTGATATGTTATCCCGTAAAATTCCATGCATATGCAAAGTTGCACCCAGCTGTGCTTATCATGTTCAAGACGTCAACCGAGCTGGAGGTATTCTCTCTATTATGAACGAACTACTTAAAGCTCACCTCATTGACGGAAATGTCAAACGGGCAGATGGCATGACCTTAAGCGAAGCCATTGACAATTATGCCATCACATCACAACATGTTAAAGAGCAGGCAATAAAAATATACAAGAGTGCTCCAGGGCACAAGTTCAGCATTCAGATGGGTTCGCAAGAAAACTATTTTAAAGAACTTGACACAGATCGTGCCAACGGCTGTATTCGTGATATCAAGCATGCCTATTCCAAAGATGGAGGTTTAGCTATTCTGAAAGGAAATATTGCAATTGATGGCTGTGTTGTTAAAACAGCCGGTGTCGACGAAAGTATTTGGAAATTCTCAGGACCCGCTAAAGTATTTGACTCACAAGAAGCTGCATGCGATGGTATTTTAGGAGGCAAAGTAGTTGCAGGCGATGTTGTTGTTATCACTCACGAAGGACCTAAAGGTGGGCCTGGAATGCAAGAGATGCTCTATCCTACTTCGTACATCAAAAGCCGCCATTTAGGAAAAGCTTGCGCACTGATCACCGACGGACGTTTCAGTGGTGGAACATCCGGACTTTCTATAGGACACATTTCTCCTGAAGCCGCTGCCGGAGGAACTATAGGACTGCTTAAAGACAATGATATCATTGAAATCAATATTCCTGAACGGAGTATCAATGTTAAACTTTCTGATGCAGAACTTGCAGAACGTCGCAGAATCGAAGAGAAACGTGGAAGTAAAGCATTCACTCCTCCATATCGTCAGAGGAACATATCCAAAGCATTAAAAGCGTATGCAAAAATGGTTTCATCCGCTGATAAGGGAGGTATCCGTATTGTTGAAGATTAAAAAATGATTTGTATGGAAAAACAATTAATAACAGGTTCAGAAGCATTATTAAAATCACTGATTGCAGAAGGTGTTAGCACTATTTTTGGTTATCCTGGTGGAGCTGTCATTCCTGTATACGATTGTCTATATGATTATAAAGACAAAATCAGACATATTTTAGTCCGTCATGAACAAGGGGCGACCCATGCAGCGCAAGGATACGCCCGAGTATCAGGAAAAGTCGGCGTTGCTTTAGTGACCTCAGGTCCTGGTGCAACAAATACCCTCACAGGCATTGCTGATGCAATGATTGATAGTACTCCTTTAGTTGTAATTACTGGACAAGTCTCTTCAGGACTCCTTGGAACAGATGCTTTTCAAGAAGTCGATGTAATTGGTATTACTCAACCAATCACAAAGTGGGCTTACCAAATACGCCGTGCTGAAGATATTGCCTGGGCAGTAGCACGCGCATTCTATATTGCTTCAACTGGACGTCCCGGACCGGTTGTTCTCGATTTTACCAAAGATGCACAGATTGGACACATCGAATATGAATACAAGAAAATTCACTTTATTCGTAGTTACCAACCAGAGCCTGACATCAAACCGGAACGCATTGCGGAAGCGGCAGCTTTAATAAATGCTGCAAAAAAGCCGTTTTGCCTAGTTGGACAAGGCGTCATTCTTGGGCACGCAGAAGAAGAAGTCAAAGCGTTTTTGACAAAAAATGATATTCCTTCAGGCTGTACTACCTTGGGATTATCTGCCCTACCCTCCGATTTTCCACAAAATAAGGGAATGCTAGGTATGCATGGTAATATTGGTCCAAATCGTAAAACAAACGAATGCGATGTATTAATTGCCATTGGTATGCGTTTTGATGACCGTGTCACTGGAGATTTAAAGACTTATGCCAAACAGGCTAAAGTTATTCATTTGGATATTGACAATTCAGAGATTGGCAAAAACGTAAAAGTTGATGTAAAGATTCTTGGCAATGCGAAAAAAACCGTTCCCCTGCTTACAGATATGATTGATATTCGCCAACGTCCAGAATGGAATGCTGAATTCAAACCGGATGAACAAGAAGAATATGATAAAGTTATCGACAAAGAGCTCCATCCAACATCGGGATATCTGAAAATGGGAGAAGTAGTTAATGCCGTTTCCGAAGCCACGCATCATGATGCCATAATCGTCACTGATGTGGGACAGAATCAAATGATTGGAGTGAGATATTTTAAATACAAACAAACCCGCAGCGTTGTCACTTCAGGCGGATTGGGAACAATGGGATTTGGCCTTCCGGCTACGATCGGGGCCAAAATCGGAATGCCTGAACGTACAGTCTGCTTTTTTACTGGCGATGGAGGTCTGCAAATGACCATACAAGAACTAGGTACCATCATGCAAGAAAAATTAGATGTAAAAATAATTCTTCTTGACAATAATTTCTTAGGTATGGTTCGCCAATGGCAAGAACTGTTCTTTCACAAGCGCTATTCATCAACGCAAATGGATAATCCGAATTTTGTGGCAATTGCCAAAGCATACGGAATAGCTTCGCGTGAAGTACGACGCAGAGAAGACTTGAACGAGGCAATTAAAGAAATGCTAGAGCATGACGGTCCTTATCTTCTAGTAGCTGATGTAGAAGAACAAGGTATGGTTTACCCAATGATCCCTGCAGGGACTACAGTTACAAACATCCTAACAGGCGAATAAATAGAAAGGAGATAAAGTTATGACAACAAAAACATTATATACAGTTATAATCTTTTCAGAAAATATCGTTGGTTTACTAAATCAAATAACCGTTATCTTCACTCGCAGACAACTTAATATTGAAACGCTGTCGGTATCACCATCGGCTATTCAAGGTATTCATAAGTTTACAATCACGACTTTTGCCGACGAGGACACTATTGATAAAGTAGTTAAACAAATTGATAAGCGCGTAGATATTCTGAAAGCATATTACAATACTGATGAAGACTTGGTATTCCAAGAAATAGCTCTTTACAAGCTTAGTACGGAACTGTTTATTAAAATGGGTACGGTTGAGGATTTAATACGTAAATACAATGCTCGAATTCTAGAAATGAATCAAGATTGTGTTGTCCTTGAAAAAAGTGGTCATTACGAAGAAACGCAAGCTCTTTTCAAAGAATTGAGTGATTCTATTGGAGTATTGCAGTTTATCCGTTCAGGACGTATAGCTATCACAAAAAGCAGAGTAGAGCGACTGAGTGATATGCTGGCTGAAATGGAAAGGAAACTTAAAGGAGAATAATGATGATTGATAAGAATGTAGGTGTATGCCACTTCTCAACTGAATCCTATCAAATGGATTTTCTCGGACAATTTCCTTTGTCTGCTATTGGAAATTATCTGCTTCATACAGCATCATTTCATGCAGCAAAACACGGTTTTGGATATGATGAAATGACAGGGAATAATACGGCATGGGTTTTGTCACGTATTGCCATTGAAATGTTCGAGCATCCTCTACAGCTAAATGGACTAAATATCTATACGTGGGTGACCGATGTTAACAAATTCTTCACCAATCGTTGCTTTGAAATTACAGACAGCACTGATAAGACACTTGGTTACGCTCATTCCATTTGGGCTGCTATCGATATGGAAACACGTCGTCCTACCCTATTAAATATAGAAAAACTAAAGGATGTCTTTTCTAATCGTGCGTGTCCTATTGAAAAACCGGGAAAAATTATTGCGGCAGAAACAGACGACGCATTATACGAACCCTACAAAGTTAAATATAGTGACATTGATATCAACGGTCATCTCAACAGCATTAAATATATTGAACATCTTCTAAACCTATTTGATCTTGATATGTTTAGGAACAATTATATTAGCCGTTTTGAAATATCATACATATCTGAAGGTCATTTTGGTATGGATCTAATGCTTTATAAAAAGGCTTTAGAGAATAATAAATACAGTTTGTCCATCTGTCATGAAGGCAAAGCTATATGTCGAGCATCCGTCACCTGGACAAAATCAAAGAATAAATGAATTTTTTATCAACAAGTTTTTAATAACAAAAACAAATGGCAGTAATGAATTTTGGCGGTGTTAACGAGAATGTCGTTACCCGCGAAGAGTTTCCTCTCGAAAAAGCGAGAGAAGTATTGAAAGACGACGTAATAGCCGTATTAGGTTATGGTGTACAAGGTCCTGGTCAAAGCCTGAACTTGCGTGACAATGGCTTCAAAGTCATTGTTGGTCAACGTCCTGGAAAGACCTATGATAAAGCAAAAGCCGATGGCTGGGTTCCTGGTGAAACATTGTTTAGCATTGAAGAAGCTTGCGAAAAGGCAACAATCATTGAAGTTCTGCTTTCTGATGCAGCTCAGATTGAATGCTGGCCTATGATTAAAAAACATCTCACTGCAGGCAAGGCTCTTTATTTCTCACATGGATTTGGCATCACTTACCAAGACCGTACACATATTATTCCTCCAAAGGATGTTGATGTAATCATGGTTGCACCTAAAGGTTCAGGAACATCATTACGTCGTATGTTTTTACAGGGTCGCGGATTGAACTGTAGCTATGCTATCTTCCAGGATGCTACAGGAAAAGCCTGGGATCGTGTTATCGCATTAGGCATCGCTATAGGTTCTGGATATCTGTTTGAAACAACTTTCAAAAGAGAAACTTATTCTGACTTGACTGGCGAACGTGGTTCATTGATGGGCGCTATCCAGGGATTACTTCTTGCTCAATATGAGACATTGCGTGAACATGGGCATGAACCATCAGAAGCATTTAACGAAACAGTAGAAGAACTGACTCAGTCGCTGATGCCTTTATTTGCAGAAAAAGGTATGGACTGGATGTATGCAAACTGTTCTACAACCGCACAACGTGGTGCTTTAGACTGGATGATTCCATTCCACGATGCAGTAAAACCCGTATTCGAGAAACTTTACAACGAAGTTGCAGCCGGACATGAAGCTCAACGTTCTATCGATTCCAATTCTCAACCGGATTATCGTGAAAAATTGAATCAAGAACTTAAAGCTCTTCATGATAGCGAAATGTGGCAAACTGGTGCAGTTGTTCGTAAATTACGCCCAGAGAACAACTAACCCTATTTTATATTAAAAATTGAATCCTTCTGCCCAAAAGCAGAAGGATTTTTTTATTTTAAAATTTCCCTTGAGCAGAAATCTAAAATATGTTGGGAGAATCGAATATTCTAGTTACATTTGCACATTGTAATTTAAGTGATATGGCGAAGAAGAGTGCAACTAAAAAAGACGATAGCGCAAATTTATGGAGTCTGCTAAGGGACTTCTTTACAAATGAAAGGACCCGTTTTATCACTGGGTTAATATTTGCTATCATTACTATATATGTAGGCTTGGCATTAATATCTTTCTTTTTTACTGGAGGTATTGACCAAAGTAAAATTGAGAACGTTCCTTTGAAAGACTTAATAACCAATCATGGAGCCGTCTCCAATTGGACAGGCGTAAGAGGTGCCGTGCTTTCAGATCTATTAATGAACCGGTGGTTCGGAGTATCTTCATTTTTTATGCTTTTCTTTTTAGGTGCATTCGGTGTAAAACTAATGAATCTCAGAAAAGTATCATTACTAAGGCAGTTTATTTTTTGCTCTGTAATGACCTTATGGGGATCTCTATTTTTCGCTTTTACATTCATACAAAACTATGAAGACTCGTTTATATATTTAGGTGGACAACATGGACTGTACATGTCACAAATTATGATAAACAATATAGGTATTCCAGGTACAATTTTATTTCTCGCTGGTTCTTTATTGATTATCATCATTTTATCCAGTAAACGCACTGTGCCATTTCTCCAAAGACTTTTTTCATTCTCATGGATGAAACGCAAACCGAAAGAGTATAAAGAAGAAACAAACGTCGGACAAGAAATAATAGCACCTACCATCTCTGAAGAGCCAGATGAACAACCAGAGATAAATAGCTCATTCGACACATCTATAACTGAAGATAATGAGAATAACAACTTCGAAGTTACTGTTCCAAAAGATGAAGAATCCTATATCGCTTCTTCGGATGAAGAAATAGAAGACAAAACCCTTGAACAAGAAAATGTTCCTGAAGAAAACGACCCATCTTTTAGTGTTGAAGTGCCCGTTGGAGAAGACGAAAACTACGATGCATCAGCCATGGGCGAATATGATCCCAAGTTAGATTTATCTTCTTTCCACAACCCGCCCATCGAGTTACTAAAGAAATATGATGTCAGTGAACATCAAGTAGATATGGACGAACAGAATGCAAATCAGAAGCGAATCAAACAAACATTGGAAAGTTTCGGCATTAGCATTGCCTCTATAAAAGCAACTGTAGGTCCAACTGTAACCTTGTATGAGGTAATTCCTGATACAGGTGTACGTATTTCAAAAATCAAAAATCTAGAAGACGATATAGCCCTTAATCTTTCTGCTCTTGGCATCCGTATCATTGCGCCTATGCCAGGTAAAGGAACTATTGGAATAGAAGTTCCAAATAAGGACCCACAAATAGTTTCTATGCAATCAGTTGTTGCCACACGCAAATTCCAAGAGAACAAATATGATCTTCCAGTTGTACTGGGTAAAACCATTACAAACGAAATATTCATGTTTGATCTTTGTAAAATGCCACATCTATTAGTCGCCGGAGCAACAGGGCAAGGAAAATCTGTCGGACTGAATGCAATTATCACTTCATTATTATATAGAAAGCATCCTTCAGAATTAAAGTTTGTACTAGTCGATCCTAAAATGGTTGAATTTGGTATCTATGCGGGATTGGAACGCCATTATATGGCAAAGCTTCCAGACGCAGATAAAGCTGTTATCACTGACTGTACAAAAGTTGTAATGACTTTGAAATCTATCTGTAAAGAAATGGATAACCGTTATGAACTTCTGATGAAAGCTCATGTACGTAACATCAAAGAATATAATGCAAAATTCATCTCTCGTCATCTCAATCCCGAAAAAGGGCATCGGTTTATGCCTTTTATCGTTGTCATTATTGATGAGTATGGCGATTTGATTATGCAAGCAGGAAAAGATATTGAATTACCTATTGCACGTATTGCACAGAAAGCGAGAGCTGTTGGTATTCACATGGTAATCGCCACACAGCGTCCATCGACCAACATCATTACAGGTATCATTAAAGCGAACTTCCCCGCCCGCATGGCTTTCCGTGTAATGCAAATGGTCGATTCTCGAACTATTCTTGATGCACCTGGAGCAAATCAACTCATAGGCCGAGGAGACTTGCTTTTTTCGCAAGGAGGAGAAACGACGCGTGTGCAATGTGCTTTTGTAGATACACCTGAAGTTGAACAAATAGTAAATTATATCTCGCAACAAGCTGGATACCCAACTGCTTATCTGTTACCTGAATATGTAGATGAAGATGGTGGCGTTAAGGCTCCGGGTGCGGTTGATTTATCAGATCGTGATCCATTATTCGAAGAAGCAGCACGACTTATTGTTATTCAACAGCAAGGTTCTACCTCTCTTATCCAACGAAAATTTTCTATAGGATATAATCGAGCCGGTCGCATTATGGATCAAATGGAAGCAGCAGGTATTGTAGGTCCATTTGAAGGGAGTAAAGCTCGTCAAGTACTAATGCCTGATGAATATAGTTTGGAGCAATTATTGAATACATTAAAATAATATGACGAAAAAAATTAAAACAGGATGTATTATAGCTATCCTATTATGGATAACTGGTATTTTCAACTTCCAAAGTATAGCTCAAAACGCAGTATCTATATTAGATAAAGCTGCTTCCACATACGAAAAATCAAACGGGTTAACGGCTAATTTTACGATGTATATGAGCAATAAAGGACAAAAAGCAGGTACTTTATCTGGGATAATTGATATCAAGGGAAATAAGTTTGTGCTAAAGACTCAAGAAATGACAACATGGTTTAATGGTATAACTCAATGGACATATATGGAACAAACTGAAGAAGTAAATGTAACGACTCCATCAAAAGAAGAGTTGCAAACAACAAACCCATCCATTTTACTTCATTCTTATAAAAAAGGATTCACTCCGACCTATAAAGGTGAAAGTACAGCACAAAACGGAAAAGCGGCCTACAATATAGAACTTTTGCCTCGTAAAAAAGGTGATATCATTAAAGTAGAACTTCAGATTGAAAAATATTCAAATCTTCCCGCTTCAATCTCTGTTGTAATGAAAAACGGTACAGCTTCAAATGTATACATTACAAAAATGAAAACCGGAATGAACCAGCCTGATAGTTTTTTTGTTTTCAACAAAAAGAATTATCCTAATGTAGAAATTGTCGATTTGAGATAAATAGTTTTAATTCAATGAATAAAAATATGAGCAATACAATAAATGAAAAAGTTCGCTGCTTGATTATAGGTTCCGGTCCTGCCGGATACACAGCAGCTATATATGCGTCGAGAGCAAACCTTTCGCCTGTATTATATGAAGGTATACAACCAGGCGGACAGTTGACAACAACAACTGAGGTTGAAAACTTTCCCGGCTATCCAGAAGGGGTGGATGGAAATCAATTAATGGAAGATTTAAAGAAACAGGCTACACGTTTCGGTGCAGACATTCGTGCAGGAATTGCTACTAAAGCAGATCTGTCTTCTGCCCCTTATAAAATTACGATTGATGAAGAAAAAATAATTGAAACTGAAACATTGATAATATCTACCGGAGCAACAGCCAAATATTTAGGATTACCCGATGAACAAAAATATGCAGGTATGGGTGTCTCTGCGTGTGCAACCTGCGATGGTTTCTTCTATCGTAAAAAAAATGTTGCCGTAGTTGGCGGTGGTGACACAGCCTGCGAAGAAGCACTTTATTTGGCAAGTCTTGCTAAACAAGTATACTTAATTGTTCGAAAGCCCTATTTACGCGCATCAAAAGTCATGCAAGAACGTGTCATGAAAAAAGCAAACATCAAGGTATTATTCGAACATAATACAATCGGACTTTTTGGAGAAAAGGGCGTCGAAGGTGCACATTTAGTCAAACATAAAGGGCTACCTGATGAAGAAAAAGTAGATATTGCTATTGATGGTTTCTTTTTAGCTATTGGTCACAAGCCCAATTCTGATATATTTAAAATATGGATTGACACAGACGAAATTGGTTACATTAAAACCATACCGGGTACACCAAAAACAAAAGTTCCGGGAGTATTTGCCGCGGGTGATGTCGCAGATCCTCATTACCGCCAAGCTATTACAGCAGCAGGTAGTGGTTGTGCAGCAGCCATTGAAGCAGAACGATATTTATCTGAAATAGGAAAATAATTAACTTATAATATAATTTGATTGATGATGAAATACTTTAAATTTTCTTTTGCCCTTTTACTTTGTCTACTAGTAGCAGCTTCTGTTGAAGCTAAAGGAAAAGTAAAAGTAATAGCTCACAGAGGTTACTGGAAAACAGAAGGTTCTGCCCAAAACTCTATTCGCTCATTAGAACTAGCGAATCAAATTAAAGTCTATGGCTCTGAATTCGATGTGCATCTAACAGCAGATGATGTTCCTGTTATTCATCATGACCCCCAAATTAAGAATGTAGATATCCAAACTACTCCATATGCACAATTAAAAAATATGACATTAGATAATGGAGAGACATTACCAACCCTTGAACAATATCTAGACAAATTCAAACAACTTAAAGTAAAGTTGATTTTTGAATTAAAGCCTCATGCTACCCCTGAACGCAACCAAAAAGCAGCTCAAATAGTAGTAGCTATGATTAATGCAAAGAAATTACAAAAAAGAACCGAATACATTACTTTCAATATGGATGCAGGCAAAGAGTTAATTCGCTTATCCCCTAAAACTCCCGTTTATTATTTAAATGGAGATGTTGCGCCAAAAGAATTAAAAGAATTGGGATATGCAGGATTGGATTACAATTACAAAGCAATGCAAAAACATCCGGATTGGTTCAAAGATGCGAAAGCTTTAAAAATGAAAGTAAACGTATGGACTGTTGACGACGAGAAACTAATGAAAGAGATGATCGAAGATGGTACAAACTTTATAACTACAAATGAACCATTAACGGCATTAAAAGTTTGTGCTGCTGAATAAAGGATAAAATGAGAAAATGCTGTTTGATATTGTGGGCTGTATGGATTATACAGTTCACAATGGCTGTTGAACCTCCCAAACAAGAGGTACGGGGAGTATGGCTTACAACAATTTTTGGACTGGATTGGCCTCATAGACCAGCAATTACTGAAGAAGCATGTGAAACTCAAAAGCATGATTTATGTAATATCTTGGATAAATTGCAAAAGGCCCACTTCAACATGGTCTTCTTTCAGGTACGCATGAGAGGAGATGTTAATTTCAAATCAGAAGTAGAACCAGCAAGCAAAACAATTTCAGGCAATTACGGAGAGATGCCTAGCTATGATCCTCTAGCCTTTGCCATTGAGGAATGTCACAAACGTGGAATGGAATGCCATGCATGGTTTATTACATTCCCTGTTGGCTCTGCTAAAAGCGTAAAAAGCCAAGGAAGTTGGTCCGTTGTAAAACGCCATCCAGACCTTTGCAAATTATACAATGGAGAATGGTTCTTAGATCCAGGACTTCCAGGTACATCCGATTACCTTTTATCTCTGATTAAAGAAGTCGTTAATAACTATGATGTTGATGGTGTCCACTTTGACTGGATTCGTTATCCGGGATCTGCTAACAAATTTCCGGATAAAATACTTTATAAAAAATCAGGCACAGAATTGTCTTTGGCAGACTGGAGAAGAGAAAACATCAATAAAATCGTATACCGAATATATGATTGGGTGAAATCCGTAAAACCATACGTAGTAGTAAGCAGTTCTCCTTTAGGTAAATATAGTCGCATTCCACGCGTTCCCAATGCAGGATGGACTGGTTACGAAACGGTTTATCAAGACGCTGAGAATTGGATGCGCGCTGGAAAACAAGATATGATTGTACCAATGATGTATTATTTACATAACAATTTTTTCCCATTTGTCGACAATTGGGTAGAAAACAGCAATGGACGACTGGTTGTTCCTGGACTAGGAGCATATCGAATGACAAACGGTGAAGGAAATTGGACTCTCAATGATATCACAGACCAAATTGACTATAGCCGATATTATGGAGGCGCCGGATGTGCTTTTTTCCGTTGTTCAAATGTAGTGGATAATACAAAAGGACTATATGATGAACTCGTAAACAACTACTACAAGTATCCCGCATTATTACCACCTTTAAAATGGCTTGACAATTCGACTCCCGCAGCACCTGAAGAGATATTAGTAGAACATATTAACGGTGCTCTGAAATTATCATGGCAAAAACCTAAAAAAGAAAGACAGACACTTACATATACTGTGTATTATTCAAAATCTGATTCTTTAGACTATACTTCGCCAAAAAACATTTTAGTTACAAATACTCGTGACACAACACTCTACTTTCCTTTAAATTCTGACACTGAACAAGAATTCACCTTTTCTGTTTCAGCGTCAACGCGCTTTCATATAGAAAGTAGACCATCGCGAGAAACCTACTATTATTTTTCCAAGTACGTTAAATAATACTAACATACTAATTTTATATAAATAGATATATTGCTGAAAATTAAAATTTTAACTTTCAATCTCTATAATAATCAGTATTTTTGCTGCATCATCTAACAAAAAAATTATAGATGATGCAGCGTTTTCAATCAAATTTGCATCTATAGTTTAGTATAGTTCTAAAAAGAACATAAAGGCAGAAAACTGAATGACGGAAGAGCAACTGATAGAAGGTTGTAAGAGAGGCAAAAGGCAAGCTCAGGAAGAGCTTTACAATACATTCTCAAACAAAATGATGGGTGTATGTCTGCGTTATGCAGGTGAAAGAGAAACCGCCCGAGATTTGTTACAAGAAGGTTTTGTAAAAGTCTTTACCAAAATTAAAGATTACAGTGGCTCTGGATCATTTGAAGGTTGGATGCGAAAGATCTTTGTCAATTGTGCTTTGGAATACTTGCGTATGCATGATGCAATGCGAGAAACTGTTGATTTAAATAATTTGGAATCTATACAAACATCGAACAGTTCGCCTATAAAAGCATTGACGGCATCGGAGTTAATGGGACTTATCAAATCATTACCTATCGGCTACCGAACTGTATTCAATATGTTTGCCATCGAAGGATATACTCATAAAGAAATTAGTTCGATGCTCAATATAACAGAAAGCTCGTCACGTTCACAGTTAGCACACGCTAGGCAAATATTACAAAGCAAGGTCAATGAATTGTACTAAAAGTATAAAAAATGGAGAATGAGGAAAAAGACATATTAGATAAACTGTTTCAATCGAAATTACATGATTTCGAAGTAGAAACGGATCCAAGTGACTGGGAAGCTATATCCCGCCGCCTGGATAAAGGAAAATCTATTCCGTTCCATAAAGCCATATTCTATTGGGCAGTTGCAGCCACAATAGCTCTTCTGATTCTAACTGGTGGTATTTATCTGTATAATCATGGACATAAACAACAGGCATTGGCCAACATTGAAGAGTACACGCAAAAAACAGAGCAATTACTATCTGAACAGCAAGAATTGCCTGTCACAGTAATTAAAGAGAACAAAAAGATATCAAACGTTATTGCTTCAGCAGCTATAACTTCAACAACAAAAGCAGATGCGGTTATTCCTGCGAATCCAACAGCATCGATGTCAGAAGAAACAGAAAAAAAGACAGTTTCAAATGAAGTAGAGAACATTCAATCTAAAGAAATAAAAGATATTTCTTCAGAGATTACTGAAACAAAAACTCAGACTGAAGAATCCGAAAATGACAAATCATCTTTGAATGTGCAAACAGCCAAATCATCTCCTGCAAAAATAATTAATGAGAAAAGTAAGAAGAAGCGCATTAAAAGATGGGGATTTGGAATGGGGGCAGGATCTCTGTCCACAGAATTCAGTTCTATATCTTCTTTTGGAGATATGGCATCCAACTATGCTAACATGGACGCCATTCCTCTTCAATTGATTAATATCTCTTCATATCAAAAGGTGGACAAAGATATAAATTCAAGCTATCTACAAAATTTCACTTTAAACAATTTCAACAGTTTTGCAGCCAAAACCAATGTTCACCATAAGCGTCCCATCAGCTTTGGCATAGGTATCAGTTACATGTTGAACAAACGTTTATATTTATTATCAGGATTAAATTATACTTATTTATCTTCAAGTTGGGAAGCTAATGATGATTATAATATTAAAACGACACAAAAATTACATTTTTTAGGTGTACCTTTGTCTGTCTCATACAAGATTGCCGAATGGCACAACTTGAATTTTTATGCAGCTGCAGGAGGTATGACAGAAATGAATATTGCTGGAAAATTATCTTCCACGCTTCATAACACAGAAAAAGGCACAGAAGAAAGTTCAAGTAAAAATATTCGGATGAAACCTTGGCAATGGTCTATCAACGGCCGAATTGGCGTAAGCTATCCGTTGTGGCGCTTTATCAGCGTTTATACAGAAGCAGGTGTTGGCTATTATTTCGACAATGGAAGTGAAATTGAAACGATCCATAACGAAAAGCCATTTGACGTGACCTTGCAAGCAGGTTTCCGTTTGGGATTTTAATGAAATATAAATAATAAAAGTACTCAATTAAAAGTATAGTAAAATGAAGAAGTTTAGAATCTTAAGTTTGGCAGCAATTGCTGTAATGTTGATGACGTTTGTTTCTTGCCTGGATAGTGGTAATAATACAAGCACAGGAACCGTCTATGGTGTGGTTGATTATAACGACTCCTTCAAAAAGGTCGTTTACGGTCTGGATGGCGGTGTATACTATGTTCCAACAATTGTAAGTGATGCATCTCTCCAATCAGGGGACTGCGTAGGTGTATATGGCACAATCGATTATGAATCAGCTGATAATGCAAATGCATCCACTACAGGTTATTATGTGATGAATGCTTCCGAGTATGAGAAATACACTTCATATTCTGCAACAGGATTTATGCCATCTGACACTAGTTCTGTGCAAACAGGAGAAATGCCTGTCATGGCAACTTCTTCTTTAGGAAGTGGCACATACATCAAAGGTCATCTCTTTCTCGCATTACAATTTGCAAACATAAAGAGCGATCAAAAAAACAGTTTCTCACTGTCTTATGATCTAGACAATGTCAGCACGGAAAGCGGTTCTCGCGTTTATAATCTCTACGTAAGAGCCAGAAAAGTAGATGATGGTTCAAAATCTGCATCAACAGCATATTTAACAATTCCGTTTGAAATGAGTAATTTCTTTACACAAGCGACTGCTATTGAAAAAGGCCTTGGCAACACTGCCATAAATGTTCGCTTAAATTATATCAGCGCATTAAACAGCGATTTGACACAGGCCACTTGGACCAAATCGGACGTATATTCATATACTATTTCGAGCAAATAATTATTGACAAGAAATAATCCAACATTAATACGCGGGTGATGCTAATCAGATTCCGCATCTGATAAATGCATCATCCGCGCTTACTTTTTTTCGTAAAAGAGCAAAACTATTCCTATTGAATATAAAAACAGGAGCATTTGTTAAAGTATACAATTGTAGGATAATCCTTTTTTGCTATCTTTGTGCGTTTCTCTCTCAAAACGAAAAGAGATGATGTGTTTTTTAATATTCAACAGAAAATGAAGAAGAAGTTATTATATGGATTTTTTGCAGTAACGATTTCAGCGTTAAGCTCTTGTCTTGGCGACCCTGCTACTAATCTTACATTAGCAAGCCAGACCGGTGTGATTAGTACAAGCCCTTTAAAATCAATATACGTTAAAGGCGGCGATATTATTTCCTCTTCCGACTTTCAATCTTCAACCTTCGGAGATGGAGAATGCGTGCTATTTGATTATGCAATTGATATGAATCAAGGGCCAATTACCCAGGATGGAATTTCTTATCGGACAGCTACGATATACAATAATACAATTACTAAGGTTAATCAATGGCCCATAAGGAATGAACTTGGCGACACTATTACTCCTACAGCTAACGAATTATCGCTTTCGCTAGTGCAAAGTCGTTTTTCTTATATTAAAGGCAAACTGTTTTTATTTACCGAAATAGCAAATCATAAGACAGCTCAGGTAGACAGTTTTTCATTGTCTTATAACCCAGCACAACAATTAGGCAGTGATGTGACATATGATCTTTATCTCCACACCATCCGCCAACAAACAGATTCAACTGCAGGTTCTACAATGATAATTCCATGCGCTTTTGATATACAATCATTCGCAAACAATGCAAAAAGTAAGGACAACAATGGTACAAAACAAATAAACTTCAGAATCAATTATGTTTCTAGCTTCAACAACGACACTACTAAATGTGTATGGAAAAGCTCGGACATATTCACAATTGAAAAACAGACCAACTGACAGCCTGTAAACGAAAGGATTTAGTGATGTATAAGGAGATTTTTAAATGGATGGTCGTCATCATATCCCAACCACCAAAGGCTTGGGATATGTTAACGAAAAAAGAAGAGAAGAACGATGATTTCTTGTCTCGATTTGTATATCCATTAATTGGATTTGTGACGGTTGCAGCTTTTCTAGGTGTAATATTTACCAGAAAAGAGTTTGATGTTGAAATGGCTTTGAAATCATCAATCAAAGCATTGGTTTCTTCTTTTGGAGGATTCTACTTGGCAGCCTATTTTTTAAATGAATTATGGAAATCCATTTTCGGTAGAGAAAAAGATATGAAGCTATGGCAACGGTTTGTTGGCTACTCTTCTTCTATGATGTTTGCATTAAACATCATACTATCATTACTCCCTGAATTTTTCTTTTTGCGTGTGTTCATACTTTATACATTCTATATCATTTGGGAAGGAGCTGGTCCATACATGCAAATTGAAGAAAACGTTCGCCTGAAATTTGTAGGTATCACAACGGCAATTGTATTAATTATGCCATTCCTTATTGAATTGATTTTGTATTTATTGATGCCCGGTTTACGTTATTGACACATTAAAGCATGAAAGAAAAGATAGCAAGTACTGTACAAATAAAAAATAAACGGGCCACTTTCGATTATGAAGTGATTGAGACCTTTGAAGCAGGCATTGTTCTAACAGGAACGGAAATTAAGTCCATCCGAATGAGCAAGGCTAGTCTGGTCGATACATTTTGTTTAGTTGAACATGGCGAAGTGTGGGTAAAGAATATGTATGTTGGCGAATATTTTTATGGTACATACAATAATCACTCCAGTCGCCGGGATCGCAAACTGTTGCTGAATAAAAAAGAGATTCGGAAGATTGATACTGCCATTCGTAACAGCGGATTTACAGTTGTTCCTCTTCGTTTATTCATCAATGATAAAGGATTAGCCAAATTGGTAATTGCCATTGCCAAAGGGAAAAAAGAATACGATAAACGTGAGTCCATTAAAGAGCGCGATGACAAAAGAGAAATAGATCGCGCATTCAAACATTAGAATAGAAACTTATGAACAGAGATTACTTTATAAATCTCCTCAAACAACGAATATTGATTTTAGATGGTGCGATGGGTACCATGATTCAGCGATTCAAATTAACGGAGAAAGATTATCGCGGAGAAAAATTCAATAATTGGTCGTGCGACTTACGTGGAAACAATGACTTGCTCTGCCTGACGAAACCCGACATTATTAAATCCATTCATCGTCAATATTTAAATGCCGGTGCAGATATTTTTACCACTAACACTTTTAGTGCGAATGCAATATCCATGGCCGATTATGGCATGCAAGATTACGTACAGGATATAAATCTAGCAGCAGGTCGTCTCGCTCGTGAAGTAGCTGAAGATTTCATGGTTGAACATCCAGAAAGGGAGATACTAATTGCCGGTTCTGTCGGTCCGACAAACAAAACGGCTTCAATGAGCCCTGATGTAAATGATCCAGCGTATAGAGCTGTCACTTATATGGATTTGTATCAAGCTTACACAGAACAAATAGAAGCTTTGATTGAAAGTGGTGTAGATATCATTCTTTTTGAAACTACGTTTGATACCCTGAATGCGAAAGCTGGACTGGAAGCCGCCGACGCTGTGTTAAAAGCGAAAGGTAAAGACATGCCAGTAATGTTGTCGTTAACTCTTTCTGCACAAGGCGGACGAACTTTTTCCGGGCAGACATTAATGGCTTTTTTAGCTTCCATTCAACATACACATATCGTCAGCGTAGGTTTAAATTGTTCTTTTGGCGCTGCAGACATGAAGCCTTATTTGGAAGAATTGGCACAACATGCTCCCTATTTCATCAGTGCTTATCCTAACGCGGGACTGCCAAACAGTTTTGGAGGTTATGACGAAACGCCTGAAAAAATGTCGATGCATGTAAAACCATACATTGAAGAAAATCTAATTAACGTATTAGGTGGTTGTTGTGGAACTACACCAGATCATATAGCCCAATTTCCAGCCATGGTGAAGGGAGCTAAGCCACATGTTCCTGTAGCAAAACCTAATTGTCTATGGCTTTCAGGATTGGAATTATTGGAAGTTAAGCCAGAAAACAACTTCATCAATATTGGCGAACGTTGCAATGTTGCCGGATCGCGCAAATTTCTTCGTCTAATTAAAGAAGAGAACTATGAAGAGGCATTGACTATTGCGCGTAAACAAGTTGAAGACGGAGCCCAAGTAATTGATATAAATATGGATGACGGTATGCTGGATGCCGTAAAAGAAATGACTACGTTTCTGAACCTAATTGCCTCTGAACCAGATATTGCACGTGTTCCTATAATGATTGATTCATCAAAATGGGAAGTGATAGAAAAAGGACTGATGTGTATTCAAGGCAAAAGTATTGTTAACTCCATTTCATTGAAAGAAGGCGAAGCTCAATTTCTACAGCATGCGGAACGTATTCAACAACTTGGAGCCGCAACAGTAGTTATGGCATTCGACGAGCAAGGACAAGCCGATACTTTTGAAAGGAAAATAGCTGTCTGCCAACGGGCCTATCATTTGCTGATTGACAAATTACAATTCAATCCGAATGATATCATCTTCGATCCAAATATATTAGCTATTGCTACAGGTATGGAAGAGCACAACAACTATGCTCTTGATTTTATCCGTGCCGTTGAGTGGATCAAGAATAATTTGCCACAGGCAAAAGTAAGTGGGGGCGTGAGCAATCTATCTTTTTCATTCAGAGGAAATAATTATGTACGCGAAGCCATGCATGCCGTATTCCTCTACCATGCAATCAGAAAAGGTATGGATATGGGCATTGTCAACCCGTCGACATCATTACAATATGAAGATATTGAACCCACTTTTAGAAATCTTCTTGAAGATGTTATTCTAGCACGAAAACCTGAAGCTGCAGAAGAATTAATTCTTTATGCCCAAAATCTTCATGTCAAGACACAGGAAGGTTCTCTTGAAGACAAAGGACTCGAATGGCGTAAACTGCCGCTAAACGAACGATTGGAATTTGCATTGGTCAAAGGGATAGGTGACTATTTGGAAGAAGACTTGATGGAAGCTTTGAAAAATTATCCCAAAGCTGTTAATATCATTGACGGGCCACTGATGAGCGGTATGAATAAAGTAGGAACTCTATTTGGTGCCGGTAAAATGTTTCTTCCCCAAGTCGTCAAAACTGCCCGAACCATGAAAAAAGCTGTCGCCATCTTAAAGCCGACTATTGAAGCCGAGAAAGCCTCATCAAAAGCATCAAAAGCAGGTAAAGTTCTGTTTGCTACCGTAAAGGGAGACGTACACGATATTGGCAAAAATATTGTTTCAATCGTATTAGCTTGCAACAACTATGAAGTCATTGATTTAGGAGTCATGGTCCCGGCAGATGTGATTGTAAAAAAAGCGCAAGAAGAAAAGCCTGATCTGGTTTGTCTATCTGGATTAATCACGCCATCATTAGAAGAAATGGTGCATGTAACAGACGAGATGCAAAAAGCAGGATTACAAATTCCTATCATGGTCGGAGGTGCAACTACATCCAAACTTCATACGGCTTTAAAGATTGCCCCTCATTACAATTATCCTGTTATCCATGTACTTGACGCGTCTCAAAACCCTTTGATAGCAGCGAAACTACTCAATCCGGCAACACGAGATGCCTACATTGAAAACTTGAATAAAGAATACGAGTCCTTACGTGAATCAGCCGAAAAGAAAAAAGAGACACTCGTTTCACTTGCTGAAGCCCGTGCTCATAAAATCGATATCGAATGGTCAAATTATAAACCTTCTATTCCCAAACAAACAGGAACTCACATCATTTCGTCCATTCCATTAAAAGAAATAATTCCTTATATCCATTGGACATTCTTTTTCAATGCATGGAAGTTGAATGGAAATGCAGTCAAAGTGAACCATCATACAAACGCATGTTCCTGCGAAGCTTGCAACTCTCATGTAGAGAGCGAAGATTCGAAAGCTTCCGAAGCACAGCACTTATATCATGATGCCATACAGCTATTGCACCTGTTGATAGAAAAGAAAATAGATTGCTGCAAAGCCATTTACGGATTCTTCCCGGCGAACAGTGAGGGTGATAATATCCTCATCAGTAATCTCATGTTTCCAATGCTTCGCCAACAAGCAAAACGTGAAGACAACATTTACAAATCATTGGCAGATTATGTCATTCCTTCATCTGCACAACAGACTGATTATTTAGGAGCATTTGTAGTTACAGCTGGCGCTGACCTTGAAAACCTGAAAAAGGAATTTGAGGATAAAAACGACACTTACAGTGCCGTATTACTGCAAACATTAACAGACCGTCTAGCAGAAGCAACGGCCGAATATCTGCACAAAATGGTACGAGAAGAATATTGGGGTTATGCTGCCAACGAAAACCTATCCATTGAAGATATGTTTCGCGTCAAATATCAAGGTATCCGACCAGCAATAGGCTATCCGTCCATTCCTGACCAGTTACAAAATCACACTCTTGACAAATTGCTTGACATGTCGAAGATAGGTGTTTCACTAACCGAAAATGGAGCGATGTATCCAACAGCTTCAGTCAGCGGTTTGTATTTTGCACATCCTTTAGCACAATACTTTATGATTGGTTCTATAGGAAATGACCAATTGAAAGATTATGCCGAACGCCGCCATCTGACAGAAGAGGAAGTTCGTAAATTACTAAATAAGAATATCAATTGAAACAAAAAAAAATTCGTACCCGTTGGATTATATTGGCTGTAATGCTAATATATTGCTGGCTTACAATGGCTGTTTCCGGCATGGGCGAATGGTATGCTCGTCATTTATACCGATGGATATCCGCAGTTCTTTCTTGGATTTCATATTGGACATTGTTTTCTTTGGATGATATATTTATTTATGGGAGTATAGCTGGCATTATCATTTATTGTATCTATGCCCATATTAAACATCTAAACTGGAAACACACGCTTGGACGCACCGTAGAATATCTGCTTTGGGTTTATGCATGGTTTTATATAGGTTGGGGATTAAATTATTTCCGCGAAGATTTCTATTCACGAACTCATACGCCTAAGATTGAATATACAGAGACACAATATAATCAGTTTCTAAGGACATACACTGACTCCCTAAACGCATCGTTTGTCGAAGTCAATACGATAAATCGGGACCTGGTTGCCACAAAAGTAAAAGAGTCTTACAAAAAGATGGCCGATCGCTTAGGGTTAATCAAACCGGCCAGCAATCTGCATGCAAAACCGATGCTCCTTACCTCTTTTATGAGCGGTGTAGGTGTACTAGGTTACATGGGGCCTTTTTTCAATGAATACAATCTGAATACAAATCTGCTACCTGTCCAATATCCATTCACCTATGCACACGAAATGGCTCATTTATTGGGAACATCAAGCGAAGGCGAAGCCAATCTGTATGGATTTTTAGTCTGTACACATTCCGATGTCAAGGAGATGCGCTTTTCAGGTTATCTTTCACTCCTTCCCTACGTCATGAAAAGCGCGAAGCAACATCTCAAAGAAAAGCAATACAATGATTGGAAGGCAACGCTTTCGCCTCAAGTAAAAAAAGCATATAATCAAAAACGCGCATACTGGGATCAGCTTTATAACCCGTTGATCGGAAAAGCACAAGATACACTCTACAACTGGTTCTTAAAAGGCAATCAGGTAAAAGACGGCAGTAACAATTATGCAAATGTCATCACTTTACTGATAAATATTAAAAATGCCGGATATATTTGATTTTGAAAGAAAAATCCATGTAATGCTTTGCAATATTTATTTATTCATGTAAATTTGTCCACGAATACTTAAAACAAAAAACATGGATAACACTCGACGCTCTTTTCTCAAAAAAATCACTGTGGCCGGGTTAGGCACAGCTGGATTAGTTGCAAGTGAACAGGCACATGCAACAGAAACAACAAGTGAGTCAACAGCAAAAGACAAGAAAAAAGCTGTGGGCAAAGATGATGGTAAACTTCACTTTGGCTTTATCGGTACAGGCGGACGTTGTCAGGAACATATTAACAATGTTCTTTCTATTCCCGGAAACAAGATTGTAGCTATTTGTGACATTCAGGAAAAGTCCATTAAAAGGAGTCTGGATCACATAGCCAAGTACAATGTTGATGCTCCCAAAGTATACAATACCGGAAGTGAAACCGAATTCGAAAACATGTTGAAAAACGAGGAATTCGACTGTGTTATCATTGCTAGTCCTTGGGAATGGCACACACCTATGGCTATTGCAGCTATGAAAGCCGGCGTTCCGTATGTTGGCGTTGAAGTTTCTGCAGCCATTTCCCTGGAAGAATGCTGGGATCTGGTCAACGTTTCCGAATCGACAGGAAGCCAGCTTAATATTTTAGAAAACGTATGCTACCGCCGCGACTGTATGGCTACACTTAACATGGTACGCCAAGGTCTTTTTGGAGAAATACTCCATGCAACCTGTGGCTATCAGCATGATCTTCGTGGAGGAAAACTGAATGCGCCAAACACATTGTGTTTCGGTAAAGAAGCCGAAGGTGAATCACAATGGCGAACTAATCATTCTGTACATTTCAACGGCGATGTTTATCCAACTCATGGAGTTGGTCCAGTAGCCATGTGTATGGATATCAATAGAGGCAATCGATTCTTGACAATTTCTTCCATAGCCACCCAATCGCGAGGATTACACAAATATATAGTTGACCATGGAGGCGAGAATCATCCATTGGCAAAAGTTCAGTTTAATCTGGGTGATATTGTTACATCTATGATTCACTGTGCTAACGGACAATCCATTATTGTTACACACGACACGAACACGCCTCGCCCATATTCATTAGGATTCCGCATACAAGGGACTGAAGGACTGTGGATGAACGACGGCAACCATTTATACATTGAAGGAAAATCCAGTAAAAATGATGTTTGGGATAATGCTGAAGACTGGTTCAAGAAATACGACCATCCATTCTGGGTTCAACACGGAGCAGAAGCTACGAATGCCGGACATGGCGGAATGGACTATGTGATGATGTGCGACTTCATCGATGCTATCCGCAATAAGAAGCCAGCGCCAATGGATTGTTATGACGCTGCAGCATGGAGTGCCATTTCAGGATTGTCAGAAATGTCGGTTGCTCGAGGCGGTGCCTTAGTCGATTTTCCGGATTTCACTCGCGGGCAGTGGATTAATCGTAAACCCGCATTCGCTTTAACAGAAAAATAAATCAATCAAAATAACAAATAAATCATAAAGGAAATGGATAATACTCGACGTTCTTTTCTTAAAAAAATGACCGCAGCCGGAATTGGTACTGCTGGGTTGGTATTAAGTGGGCAGGCTAACGCTGCCGATGTTGTAACTGAAGCAACTGCCAAAGACAAAAAAAAGCCTGCAGGCAAAGATGATGGCAAACTGCGTTTTGGTTTTATTGGTACAGGTTCGCGTTGTCAGGAACATATCAATAATGTATTGTCAATACCAGGCAATAAGATCGTAGCCATCTGCGATATACAACAAAAATCTATTCAAAAAACATTAGACCATATTGCCAAGTTCAATGTGGATGCTCCGAAAGTATACACAGGCAGCGAGCGCGAATTCGAAAAAATGCTCAGCAATGAGGATTTCGACTGCGTTATCATCGCAAGCCCTTGGGAATGGCATACACCAATGGCTGTTGCAGCTATGAAAGCCGGCGTTCCATACGTAGGTGTCGAAGTATCTGCAGCCATTTCTTTGGAAGAATGTTGGGATTTGGTTAACACATCCGAGTCAACAGGAAGCCAGCTTAATATCATGGAAAATGTTTGCTACCGTCGCGATTGTATGGCTGCACTCAATATGGTACGCCAAGGTTTGTTCGGCGAACTGACACATGCAAGATGCGGTTATCAGCACGACTTGCGTGGTGTTAAATTCAATGATGGCGAACATTATAGCTACGTTCCGGGAAGTGGTGATTTGCGCATGGGACCAACAGCTTTCTCTGAAGCTCAATGGCGTGGCAATCATTCAGTTCATTTCAATGGAGATATTTATCCGACTCATGGTATTGGTCCGGTTGGAACATGTCTGGACATCAATCGTGGAAACATCTTCGTTTCTATAGCATCTATGGCCACACAATCTCGTGGACTGCACAAGTTTATCGTCGATAATGGCGGTGCAAACCATCCGTTGGCAAAAGTTCAATTCAATCTGGGCGATATCGTAACCTCCATGATTCATTGCGCTAATGGCCAAACTATCATCGTTACGCATGATACCAACTCTCCTCGCCCTTATTCACTCGGCTTCCGCATCCAGGGAACCGAAGGTCTGTGGATGAATGATGGCGATCATGTTTATATTCAAGGCAAATCAGCCAAGGATGATGAATGGGATGCAGCCGACACATGGTTCAAGAAATATGATCATCCATTGTGGGTAAAACATGGTGCTGAAGCAACAAATGCGGGTCATGGTGGTATGGATTACATCATGATGACTGATCTGATCGATGCTATTCACAATAAGAAACCGGCACCAATGGATTGCTACGATGCAGCAGCATGGAGTGCCATCTCAGGTTTGTCTGAAATGTCTATCGCTCGCGGTGGAGCTTTGATTGATTTCCCTGATTTCACCCGTGGACAATGGATTAATCGAAAACCGTCATTTGCACTGGGAGAATAATAAAAACATCCTTGCTCCCGTTGGAAAAGTCTAGTTGAAAGAATGAATTTCTTTCGAATAAAAAATGAAATTCATTCGAATGCAGAAAGCATTTTATTCGAATGTAGTGACACTTTCATTCGAATGAAAAGGTTCACCCATTCGAATGAATTTTTGACATTTAAGACAGCTTTGATTTTTCCAACGGGAATATTTATAATTAAGAAGATTCACTATCGATTTTGAATATGAAGACTTTATTACTTTCCGCTCTGATAGCGACTCTTGCAACAACAGTTTCTGCTCAGGAAAAAAGTTTCTGGAAAGAAGACTTCTCCTCCGGGAAACTACCTTCAGGATGGATCGTTGCTGATTCATCCAAGTCAGGCAAATGCGAATGGTTGATCACCAATCAGCCCTATCCCGGATCGTTTCAGTTCGAACAACAAGCACCTCCTATTGCTTCAACCAGTCGCGGTTATCACATGCAATTCCGCCCGGGAGTTGCCACAGGCGAAGAAGTTACGAAGTGGAATCAACGAGGCGAATATCCGAACGGATATTTCCAGACAACCGCTATCGACTGTTCAGACAAAAGCGACGTGATTCTGAAATTCCAGCACCTGTTCAGATGGAACAACTGGTTCACGGGCAAAAACGCCGGATTATGGGTTGGCGTCAGCAACGACGGGAAAACGTGGAAAGAATATAATGTCATCAACAAAATTCCGGCAGCAACTCTTCTCCATGCGCCTATCAATGAAGAGATAAACATCAGCGAAACAGCCGGCGGACAAAAGACTGTCTACCTGCGTTTCTTCTGGCGCGACATCTTTTCCTGGTACTGGATGGTGGATGATATCGAACTGGCACAACCTTACGAACATGATTTAGCACTGTTGGGAATCACCTCACACAAGGAAACAGGCAACGCGTTTACAAAAGCCGATATACTGAAAGTCAAAGTTAAAAACGTTGGTTCTCAGCCTGTAAATGAGGATTTCACTGTTTCTGCTTCGTTAAATAATGGTCAAAAACTAACTGCAACAGTCAAAGCTTCCGAAAGACCAATACAAAAGCAAGAAGAATACGAAGTTGCCTTTCCTGCAACCGACCTGACACAGATGGGCTCTTACAAAATTGCTTTCGAACTACAATACGCAAAAGATCAGCGGTCCGAAAACAATACTCTTAAAACGAACTTGTATGCTGCCAAGATGAGTCTCGGCAATCTAAGTAAAATCAATAAAATCAACAACAATGAATACGAGTTCGTTTCTGGTTATGCCAAAGTAAAATTACTTTTCTACCGCGACGATATTTTCCGTATTTGGTTAGCTCCGGACGGTGAATATACGAATCCGGCAGGCAACAATATCGTAGTCGATTATGGCATAAAGAATCCGCATGTAGCTATGAGCAACGCCGGTGACTATTACAAGTTTACCACTGCCAAATGCGTCGTTCGCGTATATAAGAACCCGATCCGCTTTGCCATGTACGACAAAAACAACAAATCCGTTCTGTTTGAAGAATCGGAACCATTGAGTTTCGGATTGAAAACCAGTCAGATCCTCCGCCGCAGTGCCGACGAAGATTTTTATGGCTGTGGCATGCAGCAAGGCAATTTCTCACACAAAGGAAAAGCATTGGACATTGCCGTAACAGGATGGGATGAAGATCAAGCATCCAATCCGGCGCCATTTTATATGTCAACTAAAGGCTACGGCGCTTTCCGTAACACATTTGCTCCCGGACGTTACGCATTCGACAGTACAGCTGTAGCTTCAAAATATTACGATGACGGATTCAAGATGCTGGGGAATCTTAGTACGCTGACACATGATGAGAATCGTTTCGACGCATTCTATTTCTTCGGTCCTTCACTCAAGCAGATCCTCAATGACTACACGGATATCACCGGCAAACCTTTTATGCCTGCAATGTGGATGCTTACGATGGGCGACGCTGATTGTTACAACAAAGGCGAACAGCGCACGGGATGGAAACAAACAACACCTGATGTCATCAGTCAGGTAGGCGACAAATATGTTGAATACGACATGCCTCGCGGTTGGATTTTACCCAACGACGGCTATGGTTGCGGATATGTAAAGCTTGATTCGGTAGTGCAGGAATTGGGTAAACGTGGCTTCCATACAGGTTTGTGGACTGAGAATGGCGTCGACAAGATTGCATATGAAGTAGGCAAATGCGGGACTCGTCTTTGCAAGCTCGATGTAGCTTGGGTTGGCGACGGATATGAATTTGCCTTAAATGGCTGCAAGTCGGCTTTCGAAGGGATTCAGAACAACACAAACGAGCGCGGTTTCGTATGGTCGGTTTGCGGCTGGGCGGGAACACAGCGCTATTCAACCGTTTGGAGCGGCGACCAGTCAAGCAACTGGGATTATATACGTTATCACATTCCGACCATAACGGGAGCAGGACTTTCAGCCATGAATGCAGCGACCAGCGATGTAGATGGCATATTTGGAGGTTCGCCAAAAACCTATACGCGCGACTTGGAATGGAAAGTATTCACTCCAATATTCATGACGATGAGTGGTTGGGCGGATGCCGACCGTCAACCTTGGGTTTACGGACATCCTTACACGGATATCAACCGCAATTACTTGAAATTGAAGATGCGTCTTAATCCATATACTTATACTTATTGTCACGAAGCACACACAACAGGTGTTCCAATGGCTCGTGCAATGGTACTCGAATTTCCAAACGACCCTGTAACACGCGACACGACAACTCAATACCAGTTCATGAGTGGCGAATGGTTGATGGTTGCACCTGTTTACACACGCAAAAACATCCGCGAACACATCTATTTTCCTCAAGGTGAATGGTACGATTTCTGGACCGGCGACAAATATGAAGGTAGTAAATGGCTCGACAAATACAATGCTGCATTGGATATCTGTCCGGTATTCGTACGCGAAGGCGCTATTATTCCGCTTTATCCTGATATGAATTATGTAGGCGAAAAACCTACCAGCTGCCTGACACTTCAGCTTTATCCATCAGGTAACACCTCATTCAATCTCTATGAAGACGATTGTCTGACACGCGATTATGAAAAAGGTGATTTTGCAGAGACATTGATTTCAGTCAGCGCTCCGGAGAAACAACAAGGCAAGGTAACTGTCAATATTACCAAAGCCAAAGGTGATTTCAAAGGCCGCCATCAGCAAAGAGACTATATTCTTGACGTACGTTATCTCAAATCACCGGCAAATATACAAGCGAACGGTAAAACATTGTCAGAAATTTCAGAAGCAGATTTAAATGCAGGAAATGAGGGCTGGAACTACAATTCAACCGATCGCCATGGACGTCTGAAAGTTAGAATAAATAAATTATCTACAAACGACAACCAGATAATAACGATAAATTAATATCTTTGTACCATAAAAGAATCACATAAATATTAAAATTATGGGCGACAATAAAAATGACTTTATGTACGACGAAGATGATTCAGTAGCATATATCCAGAATTATCTCCCACAAGAAATGAAAAACAGATTCTCTAAAGACGATATCAATTATATCGTTGATGTCATGTATGACTTCTACGATTCAAAAGACAGTCTGGATAAAAATGTAACCCCATCAGACAACGATGAAATTGAAATTGATGAAGATGAACTGATTACATACGTAATCAAAAATGCCAAGAAAGATGGTGTTGGTGAATATACGTCAGAAGAAATCACCTTCATTGTACAAGGTGAATTAGAGTACTGCGAATCGATTCATCTATTTGAATAATTGAAGAATTGATAAATGTATTATAAATTGAGTGTTAAATAATAAGACAATGAAACATTTAAAATTATTATCAGTATTACTCTGCTTTGCTGTAGTATTCAGCAGTTGCGGGACTTGGAGTAATACAGCTAAAGGAACAGCTATTGGTGTTGGTGGCGGTGCAGCTGCCGGTGCAGGTATTGGTGCAATTGCCGGAAACACGGCTTTAGGTTCAATCATTGGTGCTGCCGTTGGTGGCGCTGCCGGTGCATTGATTGGAAAGAAGATGGACAAACAAAAGAAAGAATTGGAATCAACACTTCCTGAGAACACCAAGGTTGAAAGCATCAACGACGGTGAAGCTCTGAAGGTTACTTTCGATTCTGGAATATTGTTTGCAACCAATTCAAGTGCTGTCAGCTCTGCTTCAAAGAGCGCACTTCGTGATTTGGCAACAAGTTTGAACAATAACCCGGAGACAAACATCAAGATTGTTGGTCATACAGACAACGTAGGTAAGGTTGATTACAACCAGACTCTTTCAGAAAAACGTGCAAAGAGCGTTTACGATTATCTGATGGACGATCAAGGTATTGGTAGCAAACGTATGACTTACGAAGGACACGGTATGAAAGAACCTGTTGCGGATAACACCTCAGAAGTAGGTCGTTCACAAAACCGCCGCGTAGAAATACTTATTCTCCCGAACGAGAAGATGGTTCAAGACGCAAAAGCAGGAACATTACAATAATCAAAAGATACACAAGAAGCGGCACTTTCTGGACTTTCCATTTATTTTTAGTCCAAGAAGTGCCGCTTTCTTTTATATAGGAATGAACGACCTTATAAAATTGAAGCCTGATCTATTAGAGATGTAACCATTCCATTAAATTCATCGTTCTTCATCAAATCTTCAATATTAAGATGCATGCGATAGCGCCAATAATGACGCGGGTTCGCCGGAATATTGATACGTTCCTTATCCGGATCATCCAAACGAATCTTCTCGTCAATAGAAAGCCAATCCTGTAATGACAGAATGCATAACATCGACGGACACATAAGATGTTGCATCACTATATCGCGAGCTAACTCTCCGGACAACTCTTTTGGCGCTTCGCCCGAACGGCAAAGAACGGTGTTGTAATATGCCTGAGTGCGTTGACGGTCTTCTCTCCACCAACCTCTGAGTGTAGGCATATCATGCGTTGAAATTGTACAAACGGAACGATAAGGATTACTCGAAAGCAGTGAGAATCGGATGCTTGAATTCTTTGGCATTGACTGGATCTCGAGCGAAAGAATTCGCAGATCATTCATCAACCATGGCACACAAGCCGGCACCATTCCAAGATCTTCTGCACAAGCAAGCATTCGGGTAGATTGAGTCAATGTTGGCAACTTTTTCATCGCCTGATCATACCAGAACTGATTGTTACGCTCATAGTAGTAATCATCATACAGACGATTGAATGCAGCTTTCTCGTTATCATTAAGCATTTCGAAAACATAATCCAGCTGCACAGCTATACGCGGATGGAAATACCCGGCCTTTTTATGGTCGCGAACGAAAAGCACTTCGCTGATCAACGAATAGAGTCCATCGCGAATGCACTTGTCATCGTCGGTTGTCTTGCCGGCGAAAGCAGCTTCAACTTTGCGCTGCGTATCGTATGCACTCTTCATCTTGTACATATCATCGTGCGTACAGTCAAGATAAGTTTTGCGTACTTCATCCGCCCATTTGCCAAAGATCTTATCAACAATCCAGTCGGTAATGAATGGTTGAGTAAATAATTCTTCACGGAAGCTGAGCCCGAAATATTCAATTTCATCCGGTGTCAAGCCGAGTGAAGGCGAGAACTGTCCCAGAAGTCCATGAACCGCATTGATAGGAATCTCCCAGATACGGAAGAATCCAAGGATATGATCAATACGATAAGCATCAAAATACTGCGCCATCTTTGTAAAGCGATTGACCCACCATTTGCAATGATCTTTCAGCATTGTATCCCAATTATACGTTGGGAAGCCCCAATTCTGTCCGTTTGCGGAGAAAGGATCCGGCGGAGCACCCGCTTGTCCATTCAGGTTGAAATAATAAGGTTCTATCCAAGCCTCAACACTATCGGGACTGATTCCTATTGGAATATCTCCTTTGAGGATTATCCCTTTATCGCGAGCATGCGCATGAGCTTCGGTCATCTGCTTATCCAAAATATACTGTACAAAATAGTAGAACGCTACCAGTTTAAACGACTTGTCGCTCGTGGTTGACAGATGTTCCCGCTGTTTGTCATCAAACGTGCGGTGTTCAGGCCACTGACTAAACTTTGACGTACCATATTTATCACGATAGTAACAGAAAGCGGCATACGGCACAAGCCATTCCTTGTTTGATTCAAAGAAAGTCTTGAAGGCTTTTGTTGCCAACGTATGTTTACCTTCCTGAGCAAACAAATCTTTCAGATAATCGAGCTTTGCATTATTCACGCGCTCATAATCAATCTGAGGAAGCGCATTGAGTTCCTTTTGCAAAGCAGCATAAGTCTTACGTTTGGCAGCATCGTCCAACTGAGGCAAAGCACGCAAATCAGCATACATCGGATGCAAGGCATAAATGCTGATGCTATTATAAGGATAAGAGTCCGTCCAAGTATGTGTAATCGACGTGTCGTTGACAGGAAGAATCTGAAGCACGCGCTGCCGTGTTTTTGCTACCCAGTCAATCATCTTGCACAAGTCGCCGAAGTCGCCCACACCAAAACCNCCCTTGCTGCGCAGCGAGAAAACCGGAATCACTGTTCCGGCAGCTTTCCAGCGTTTCTGGTAGATCTCCACTTCCGAGTACTCGTTAACATCCACCGTAGCCGGAGCAACCGTAGCTATTCCAAAACGATTAAAGCCTTCTTCCCAAATGACCTTACCAGGATCATTGTCATCCAATACAACGAATTTAAAGTTGAATGCCGACATATCCAAAGTCGACAGATCAATGGAAGCCACCCATTCATTATAATTATGCTCAACCATTGGAATCGCCTTCTTAGTATCCCATTCTCCAAGTGCTTTGTCCGAGCCGCAAATCGCCAATCGTTGTCCTTTGCGCAACTGAGGCGCACGCGTCTTCATCACCATTGTACTCCGGTAATTGGTTGGTTCACTCAACGCCAGTTTACGCGGAAATACACAATCGGTAAATGCCGAAGAATAGAAGAACGAAGAGGGAGATATATCCGTCCAGATGTCCGTTGTTATATACAGCAAAGCCTTGCGACATGAGAACTCCAGTCTGTGAGGAATCTCCGCCCACTCGCAGCGCTCCTCTTCACCTTTTTCGTATACGACATAAGAGTAATCAATATAAGCGATTCCTTCATTGTCGAACGTTGCGTCCGCTTTCCATACGTCACCATCATCGGTACGCATCTTTACAACAGTTTTCGCAATCTGTTTTCCCTCATTATCGAATTCGGATATCCTGATAAACAGGTTCTCACCGTAAGCGGTTTTATATCCTATATTGAATTGTACTACCATAAATTATGAATTAAATATTATGCGAGATTTATATTAAAACACTTATTCTTCCTTACGTTCGCCAATCGTTTCTTTGATTACGAATACGCATGCAGCACCGATCAGCAGGAATATTCCCGCCATCATCAGCATGTGCGACTGTGTACCGCCAACAAGTGTCAGAATCGTTCCACCCAAAGCTGCCGCAATAATCTGCGGGACACAAATAGTGCCATTAAACAATCCAAGATAAACACCCATATGACTACCATTAAGTGCATTGGTCACAATTGTAAATGGCAAAGCGAGCATAGCTGCCCATGTACAACCGACCATCAGATACGGAATAAACAATACATATTGATTATGGATGAACGGAACCATACAGAATCCGATGCCGCCGATAATCAGACTCAATGCATAAACAACTTTTCTATTCTTAAACAGCGGAATAACGATTGCCCAGATGACACTTCCAATTGCTTGAACAGCGAACAGAACGCCCACCCAATTGCCGGCTTCCTGATAACCAGAAGAAGCTGCATCCGTTGTGTTCCAACAAGTATCAGCAATCGTACCATTGGTGTAAGTCCACATATACATGAATGCCGCCCAACAGAAAAACTGAACGATACCGACTGTCCAGAACGCACGTGGCGCCTCTGCCAGCAATTTGAACACATTAACCTTCTCTTCATTGAGCGGTTTATCCAATCCATGATATTCAGCGTATTCCTTCGGAGGCATCTCTTTAACCTTCGCTGTCGTATAAACTACACACAGGATCAGGATTGCAGCACCGACGTAAAACGAATAAATCACCGAATCAGGAACAACTCCTTTATCAGCTATATTGCTTATTCCCAAGAATGTAAATACGAACGGGAATACATATCCTACCAGTGAACCGGCATTGCAAAGAAAACTCTGGATAGAATAGGCCAAACCTTTCTGCTTCTCATTGACCATATCGCCAACAAGCATTTTGAACGGTTGCATTGCCATATTAATACTTGTATCGAGAAACATCAGAGAGAAAAGTCCGAACATCATAGCGGTAGAGACAGTCATACCAAAACTTCCTGCGTTTGGTAACAGACACATCACCAAAACAGCCAGTGCAGCACCGATAAACAAATAAGGAATACGACGGCCGTAACGGCACCAGGTTTTATCACTCAATGTACCAATGATCGGCTGAACAATAATTCCCATCAATGGCGGAAGAATCCAAAAATAGCTCAAGCTATGAGGATCGGCGCCCAGTGTTGCAAATATTCGACTGATGTTAGCGCTTTGCAAAGCATACGCAATCTGTACGCCAAAAAATCCGAAACTCAAATTCCAAAGTTTCCAAAAACTCAAATCCTGCTTTGTTTTCATACTATTATCATTTAACTATTCCTTTTTGTCAACATCCGGTTAACGGTGCTCTTCATACTTATTTTAAGTCAAAGCTTGACAAATCATGAATGCAAAGTTATCAAATAATCGCAGATAATAAAATTACTCTCTTAGAATTCTGCTTTCTTCTCGATACAAACGAGCTGTTTCGTTACAGGATGAGTGAATTCTATATATTCGGCATGCAGATAAAGTCGATCCGCTTTGGTTCCATACAGCGCATCACCTTTGATTGGAGCATCAAGACCTTGTGCACATGCAGCACTAACGCGCAGTTGGTGCGTTCTGCCGGTAAGCGGATAAAAGGCAATGCGCGTCTCTACCGCCCTATGTTCGAGTACTTTGTATCGGGTAACGGCAGGTTTGCCATAAACCTCATCCACAACCTGTCGCGGACGATCGTCGGGATCCGGACGAAGAGGCAGTGAAATGATTCCTTCATCCGCTTCAACAGCGCCTTCCAGCAGTGCGACATAACGCTTTTTGATGCTATGATTCTTAAACTGTGCCTGCAAGTTCTGATGAATATCTTTCGTCTTTGCTGCCAGTAGAAGTCCGGACGTATCCATATCCAGACGATGCACAATCATCGGACCGGTAGCTTCCGGATACAGCCGATGCAGCAAACTGCTGATTGACTCGTTATCGGATTTGCCCGGAACCGACAACATCCCCGCAGGTTTGTTGACTGCCAAAAGCCATTCGTCCTCATAAACGATATCCAGTTTTTCGTCGTGATGCTTTTTAGCCAGCAACGGGTTCGGTTCTACATCCAGACCTTGCAGCATGTGTTTCAAAATAGGTTCACACTTGTTCTTGCACGCCGGATAATAACAGCCGTCGCGACGAATCTCGGCTTTCGGTGAACGACCGCGCCAAAACTCCGCCATCGCCACAGGTTTCAAGTGATTCAGATAAGCATACTGCAACAGTTTCGGCGCTGCACATTCGCCCGCACCCGAAGGCGGTTCGCTTTCGAACAGTTCGGGAAGAAGTCTGATTTCGCCTCTTGCATTGAGAATCTTAAATTGCGAAAAAAGCTTCATCTGCAACGCTTCGGAACGGCGTTTACGCTCTTCCTTCAATCGGGCAATGACTGAATCCATTTGCTGCAAGGCTGTTTGTAAGGCAGATATACGACTGTTCCATGCTTCTTTCTCACGTTTGAAACTGGCTTTCTGATGCTGGCTCTCACGAATCAACGCAGACAAGGTCGCCTCATCCGGATTCTGACTGCGCAAAACATCGCGCCGACTCTTCTCTTCGGCCATCCGCGTTTTGGTTTCAATAAGAAACTGCTGATATGAAGCCGTTTCGCTTGCCAGGTTTTCTTTACAATTTATATAAGCATCCTCTTTTTCAAGAGATGTTATTCGCTTGTTTATATCAGATATTTCACGTTCCTCCACCTTGAAAAATCCCTGTGGTTGAAGCAAATCATAGATAGGCGGAACGAAATATTCATGTTGGTTCGAACCATCAAGATTGCCAGAAAAAGCAGCCACAAAACCCAAATCCTCCTGTTCGGTCAGAACCACCAGAACACCGAACATTTTCCCCGCAGCCAGTTCTTCCTGCCATCGCGTCTGCGCATCAAGATATATCTGCAACTGACGCGCCGCTTTCACACACAAAGGATGCGGTGTGTAATGGAAGGGACAGGTAAACTTCTCAGGCAGAGATATATGCTCCGTCTCTTCGTCAAAACAGTGAAAATATGCCGGTATCATTCTTCCAGATTCTCTTGTTCGTACTGCAAAAGTAAAATAATCTTATTACCTTTAGCCACAAAAAATAGAGGAATATGAAATATAGATTCATACTGTTCATGGCTTTCGCCTCCGTGTGTGCTTTTGCGCAAGACAATCTTTCGGCACTGATGCCGATGCCGAACCATATTTCCGAAAACGGAAAACAATACTTCGCAGTCGACAAGACGAATACGACAATTGAAATCTCCGCCGACAGTTTAAGAAACGAAGCTTCTGTTGCAAAGGAAATCTTGCACGAACGATTGAATATTGAACTTCCGACACAGATTGCCAACCATTTGTCCGCCAGCAAAACAAAGCGCATCCGTTTGCTGATCGACCATTCGATAAGTGGAACCGAACACTACATTCTGACAGTCACAAGCAGCGAACTCACAATACGAAGCGCTACGCGCGCAGGCATCTTTTACGGATTAATGACGCTTGATCAGTTGCTTATGGGCGATTACAGTCATACGCAGGCAAGCAAAATCCAAGCCATCACAATCAACGATGCACCACGTTTTGCCTATCGTGCACTAATGATTGATCCGGCACGCAATTTCCTTCCTGCCAAAGATGTAAAATTCTACATCGACCGCATGGCGCACTATAAATATAATGTATTGCAGATACATCTGACCGACGATCAAGGTTGGCGCCTAGAAATCAAGTCGCATCCGGAACTGACCTCCGCCACGGCTTCGCAAGGCAGATTCTATACACAGGAAGAGATGAAAGATATCATTGCTTATGCAGCCAACCGCCATATCACGATCATTCCTGAAATAGATATTCCGGGACACACCGTTTCATTGCTCGCCGTCCATCCGGAAATGGGTTGCACCAACACCGATACGATGCCGAAAAACGTTGGCAAAACCACCAACATGATGCTTTGTGCCAGTCAGTTGCCCGTATACGACTTATGCAACGACATCATAAAAGAAGTTGCCCGCATCTTTCCTTCCGAATATATTCATCTGGGAGGCGACGAAGCGGCTGTGGCTCAAAACTGGGCCAAATGCGACCGTTGCCAGTCGTTGATGAAAGAAAACGGTTACACCGATGCATCGCAGCTGATGAATATCTTCTTTGGGAAAATCATCCCAATGGTTCGCGCCGAAGGCAAGAAAGCCATGCTCTGGTGCGAACTGGACAATATCCGCATGCCTGCTTCCAAATATCTGTTCGATTATCCCAAAGATGTTGCGCTCGTCACTTGGCGTAACGGCCTCACTCCGCTCTGTCTGAAACTCACGGGCGAAGCCGGAAATGACATCATTATGGCACCCGGAGAATATACTTACCTTGATTATCCGCAATACAAAAACGACTTGCCCGAGTTCGACAATTGGGGGATGCCAATGACGACACTCGAAACCTGTTACCAGTTTGATCCGGGATACGAAAAGCCCGCTGCAGAACAAAAACATATCAAAGGCGTGATGGGTACACTTTGGGGCGAAGCCATGAAAGACATCAACCGCGTGAATTACATGACTTATCCGCGCGCGTTGGCGCTTGCCGAAGCTGGATGGACAAACATGGAGCATCGCGGTTGGCGCTCATTCCTGCAACGCATGTATCCCAATCTGGATGATATGATGAAAAACGGCGTATCACTGCGCGTTCCTTTCGAAGTAGTGCGCAAATAACAACGGGGTTATTTCACGATTCTAAATGGAGTCGGCGTGTCGCCCGTCCATTGATACAGATAGACTTTCGCAGTCTGTCCACCTTCGACCGTGCGGTTGTGAGCAATATAATAGTAACCGTTGCCGAGCGGAGCAAAACCTGTCGAACCGAACAACATCTCCCATCCGTAGATGCCATTGACTTCGTCATAAAGTCCATCCTTCAGCAACGAAAGAACTTCGCCCTTCTCGTCTGTCGGCGAACCTTTGAGCGTTTGAAGTGAAGGCGCTACGGAGCCGTCTACAATGTATAAGGTATTATTCAGGAACTGCCATTTACTGCCGCGGTAAACGAACATAAACCAGTTGCCTGTAAAGCGGTCGTAACCCAGATTCTGTACGCCATAAGTCGTATTGCCTGTATAAACGAAATACTTTCCGTTGGGTTCGGCGGGACCGGACTGATGCAGTTCGTTCTGCGTCAGCGGTTTTGCATAACTGTTCCAGTTGGTGATATCATATTGCAACAATACATTGTAATCATTGTCCGTTCGTTTCGTGTCGCCTCTAACGCCGTATGCGCAAGTCAGATACTGTTTGCCGTCTTTTTTACCAAAAGCCGGACCGAAAGTAACGCCATCGATTCCCGCGCAGGCATATTTGCTGGGCGTTGCTGAATAATCGGCAACTACCGTCCGCAGATAGACGGCTTTCAGGATATTCGCATCGGTATAATCCATATTTTCGCGATCGATCTTGCTTCCGTCGAAGATGGCAATATACCAGGAATCAGGGAAATGCTTCGCCGAATGTTCTTTGTTCAGAATGCCTTTGCCTATCTCATCGTTCTTATATTCCAATGAACCATACACTTTCCCATCCGTTTCATTAAAAGTGAGGCAACCCAGATGTCCCAGCAATCCGGTCACCGTTCCGATCAGCTTCCCTTTCATGTCGGTCTTCACCAACATCGTCGTGAAAGAATAATAGATATAGCCGTTCTTTTTATCGACGGCAATCCCTTGCACATGGCCTGCATTCCAAGGTCCTGTGGTAATGGTTTTTACATACGGAACTTTGCTGCCGGCTTTACTTCCTCCTTTAGCAAACACTACATTCGATGCCAGTCCGACAAGGAATATAATTGCGAAACTGATGATTGCTTTCCTGTTCATCTTTTCATTATGATTAAATGGGTGTTTGATTCGATAGAAATATCTGCTTCATTCGGAAGAACCATTCGTTTGACATATGTCAAAATATAAATACACAATTGTAGAAATACAAGAACACATCTATCAAACGAACCATTCATTCGAATGGAAGCAGCGTTTCATTTATTTGCACAGTGCTTTCTTTAAGGAAGAAAGAGCAGAAACAAGTACTGAACGCGGGCAACCAACGTTCAAACGCATGTGACCTTCGCCACCGGGACCAAAAATACTACCGTCATTCAAAGCCAGTCCTGCCTTATTCTGGAACAGATCAACCAGTTCCGTTTGACTGAGTTTCATATCGCTGCAGTCGAGCCATACGAGGAATGAGGCTTGCGGAAGATAAACTTTTATCTGCGGGATATTGTCTTTGAGATAATTATCAACGAAACGAACATTGTCGACAACATACGTGCGCATCTGCTGCAACCATTCTGCGCCGTAAGTGTAAGCGGCTTCGGTAGCAGCATAGGCAAAGATTGTTCCGGCATTGAACTCGCCGGCTTCCAAAAATGAATAGAACTGATTGCGGAGCGCCTCGTCAGGAATAATAGCATACGAAGTGACGATTCCGGCGATATTAAATGTTTTGCTCGGTGCCATAAAGGTAATGCTTCCCACAGCAGCGGTATCGGAAACCGAAGCAAAAGGATGATGCGTGAAAGGCGGATAGGTCATCTCACAATGGATCTCGTCGGAAACGACCAGTACATGATGTTTCGCGCAGATCTCGGCCAACTGCTGCAGTTCACTTTTCTCCCATACAACGCCGCCCGGATTGTGAGGGTTACAGAGAATCAACATCTTGCAACCGTCGATGATAGTTTCCAACTGCTCGAAATCCATCCGATAAACGCCATCGACCATCTTCAGCGGATTGTAGACGACCTCGCGATGCAAATGTTGTGGAACGAGGCGGAACGGATGATATACAGGTGGTTGGATAATCACTTTATCACCGGGCTGCGTAAAGCATTGGACAGCGAACCCGATTCCCTTGACAATACCGGGAATATAACTGAGCCATTCGCGGCGAATCTCCCAATCATGCTTGTATTTCACCCAATTGATAATACTATTATAATAATCATTCGAACCGAATGTATAGCCGAAGACTTCATGTTCGCAACGTTTCTTCAATGCATCGACAATAAAGTCCGGTGTGCGGAAATCCATATCGGCAACCCATAGCGGCACCAGATTATCGTTTCCGAAGTAATCCTTTAGCTCATCATACTTGACGCAGTTGGTACCGCGACGTTCGATGATTTCATCAAAATCGTAATGTTTCATCTCTATCGTTCATTTATCAACGGTGACAAAGATACGAATTTATAGCCGTTGGTAATTAATATTTATATCATTCCTTATTCCCGTAGGTGTTGTAGGAAACGTTGTCGGGATTCCACTTATTCTTAGGTTGCGGATTCAGATCGGGATAACCGAAGATGAGAACATTGAGCGGAACGATATTATCAGGCAGATGAAGCATCGCACTAGCATTCAACATGTAATCCTGAAGCGGATAAAGAGCCGTCCATATACTTCCTAAACCAAGGCTGTGCGCGGCAAGGAGCATATTCTCGGAAGCAAGTGAAGCATCAATAATCCACCATTCCTTACCCATTGAAACCAATTTGTTCATATCGCCGCAAACGACAATGGCAAGAGGCGAACGGTATTGTTCTATCTTGTCCAGAATATTCGGATCGGTCACTACCATAAAATGCCAGGGTTGTTTATTCACTGCCGATGGCGCTGCCATTCCGGCATGAAGAATAGCTTCAATCTTCTCTTTCTCCACAGGAGTACTCTTGAACTTGCGAACCGATGTCCGCGTCATCATATTTTCAATAACTGAATTTTCCATATACTTGTTCTTTCTGCTTTATTGTCACTACTTTGTGGGCATGCACCCATAAGAATCGTTGATGCAAAGATACTGCAACATGGCATTACATTAGAGTTAATTGCATGCCAAAACATGTTTAAAACCAACAGATGCTAAATGAAAGGCACGTCGCCAAGAGAATTTAGAAAGATGTCTTAGCCGTTTAACGAAAGCAATCAAAATTTCTTATATCTTTGGTTCCTGAACAAACATATCTTTGTCATTAAACAAAAAGAGAATCTATGGCACAGGAAATATTCGGAGACAGATATCAGGAGATGACATTCCGCCGTTGCGGACGCAGCGGTGTGAAGATGCCCGCCATCTCACTCGGATTGTGGCAGAACTTCGGCGATGTGGACAATACATCCGAAGCACGAGAGATTATTCTCAAGGCTTTCGACAGTGGCATCACTTACTTTGATTTGGCGAACAACTACGGACCGCCTCCAGGAAGCGCTGAAGTGAACTTCGGAAAGATTTTCCACCGCGATCTGGAAGCGCACCGCGATGAAATGCTCATCGCATCGAAAGCAGGTTATATCATGTGGGACGGACCTTACGGCAACTGGAGTTCGCGCAAATCGCTCGTGGCAAGCTGCGACCAGAGTCTGAAACGGATGAACCTCGATTATGTCGATATATTCTATTCGCACCGCTATGATCCGGAAACGCCGCTTGAAGAAACGATGGGCGCACTCGATTATATCGTTCGTTCGGGCAGAGCACTTTATGCATCGATTTCGAACTATCCGGCAGAAGTGGCCGCTAAAGCGATTGCTATTCTTCGCGAGCTCGGAACGCCTTGCATCGCTCATCAGATCCGCTATTCGATGTTGGTGCGCGACATGGGCGATTCGCTCTTTGCGCTCCACAAGAAGGAAGGCGTCGGTTGCGTATCGTTCTCACCACTGGCGCAAGGACTGCTGAGCAACAAATATCTCAACGGTATTCCACAAGGTTCGCGCGCATCGAGAGAAGGTTCGCTGAAACTCGACTTCATCCATCAGAACATCCATCGCGTGGCAAAACTGAACCAGATCGCTTTACGCCGCGGGCAAACGCTTGCCCAAATGGCAATTGCCTGGCAACTTTATGACGACCGCGTAACAACAGTCCTCAACGGCGTCAGCTCAATAAAGCAACTCGAAGACAATCTCGGCGCCTTGAAGAATACTTCATTCACAGAAGAGGAACTATCTGAAATAAAAGGTATTCTGGCCGATTGAAAAAAGTATATACTTTTGAGGTGTGAAAGTATATACTTTTGCACCCTGAAAGTATATACTTTTGGGTATGGAAAGTATAGATTTAACATATGCACATAGTAGTATATAAATATGTTTATAATTAGATGTTTACGAAGTTTATGTAGAATATACTTTTGAAACTCTCATTTTTTAACATTCTCGGAAAATAGGGGTGAGAGAGGTTAAAAGGCTGTTTCCATTAAAATATTACCCCATACCCCTATTTTGTATCAAAATAAGTTTGTTTGTTAAAATAGATTGATTACATTTGATGCTGTCGAAGTTGATATAATTAATGCTGTTGAATTAGGCTATATAGTGTTGCTTCCAACACTATCTTTGTTAAACATCTTCTTAGGAAGCAGGAAGAAAATAAAAAACATTTATTGTTATGAAACATTTTACAATTGTATTTGTAGTGGCTTTATTTGCCTTTGTTGGTAATGTTAGTGGTCAAACAAAACTAGAGTATTGGGGAACTCAGAATCAAGATTGTTTTCAAAAGGATAGATTTTTCATCTTATATCATTTTACTTATGATCATTATACAAAAGCAAATAAAGTGCATATTAAAAGATATAATAATTTTGAAGTAGAAGGAGAAGGAGATGGATATATCTATTATAGTGATGATAGTCTTACTGTAACTGTAAAAAACTCTCCAAATGATACTTCTTATAATGTAAAATCGTCATTTTATCCAAATGGTGAATTGAAATCTCGCTTTCGACCAATAAATAATATATACGAAACATATAAATATACAGAAGATGGTAGGATTCTTGATATTTATTCATTCAGTAATGAGAATTGTACAGATTCTGTACCGCGTGCACATTTTCATTACTATTATACAGATACAAAATTAGATTCTGTAGTTGATTATATATATAGTAAGATTTATAATAAATACATTCATAATTCTAAGAAAGAGTTAATATATACTTCTACAGGATACATAATTGTAAGTGGAGATTATCATATGGTTTCTGCTCTTACTAATCAATATAATATAATAGATCGTACAGAATATTTTTTTGATTCAAAAAATAGACTGATAAGATGTAAGGAGCAGACTTATACTTATAGAAACGATGGTTATGATATTTGGGTTAATCTTAAAATAAGTGAATCATATTATTTTAATGATAAAGGAGATCTAATAAGATATATAGATAACTCATTTGTAACAGATTATACCTATACTTACAACACTATAACATCTAATGATAAGGTAGTAGCCAATTCAGATAACATCATAACTAAAAAAGGTGCTTTTGTCATAGATTCTAATGTAGCTAATAAGCCATATTATATTTATGGTTTAGATGGAAGGCTGGTGAAAAATGGAATAGTAAACAGTGGTATGAATGAAATTCCTATAAATGAAGGTGTTTATATTATATCTTTCAATGGAACTAGTAAGAAGATGTTAGTTAGATAAAACAAAATAAGGTGTGTCAAAACTGGCACACCCTATTTTTTTATAGATTTACTTTTCCTTTTTCTTTTTCTCTTCCTCTTCTAAATAGTTTAAAATGACTTCTTCAATTATACATTCTAAACCTGCTGTATTTTTTATATATTTATAATCAGAATCAGAGTTTACTAAATAATCTGGATGGACAAATGGCGTTATCTTTTGATTAGCTTCATAATCACCACCAACTAAGTGTGATATAACTTTATGATTTTCTATTTCAAACAAATGCGCATTTTTCCAACTTTTATCATCACCAATGTAAACAAGTACTTTATACTTGTTTTCTTTACTATTGTAATATATGAACTCTATTTCCATAATACTTATTTATTATTAAACCAACATTTAAAGTTATCTGCATACTGTCTAGCCTCTGCACTTCCTGTAGGTTCACTATAAGAAGTATGCCAAACATTCTTATTCATAGATTTGATCATATCTACAATTTCATCAACTGTAGGCTTTTCTTCCATTTCTTTGTACCACAGTTTCAGACCTTTTGCAAATCTGCCATTATTATAAGTGTCTTTACTTATATTGCTTGCTTCCAGTGTAGCTAATAGCTTGTCACCTGTCTTCTGCGTTTCATCATCAAGCAATAATTTTTTTGGCAGTTTATTAATACCTATTTTTAGATCTTTCACTGCTGCTGGCTTTAGATCTGCTTTGCCTAAAGTGTATAAACAATATATCACATCAGCCTTTAGTTTCTTTTCATTGATTAAATTCTCTAAGTAATCAATGTGTGCATCACCTGTACTTACTTTGTTACCAAAGTCTTCATAAGTCCAAGGTTTGCTGTGGTTAATCAATGAAGTAAATAGAGGTAAACTCATACCATCTGGTACTTTGGCAATTTCAATCATATCAGAATTAATGGTGGTTTTTCCTTCAATTTGTAAAATAAGAAGTGCAATAAGTCTGTGTTGACCATCTACAATGGCTTCCAGATCATCCCTATTCTCTGAATCAGTTACAGGTTTAAGTTCAATTTTGTAGTTAGTAATAGAAATAGGTTCTTTGCTTCTAATAGCAACAACAGATACTCTATGTAACTTCTCATCGCCTAGATCACTACCTGTTACCACCTTAATCTTACCTAATGAAGGTTGATAACCATATTTGTTGATCATTGCATAACAAGAAGCCACATTGGCTTTTACAATTCCTCTGTTGTTTCCATAGAAACAGAAATTATTATTTTCTGTCATATAAAAATTACTGTGCCTTTACACAGGGTTATTAGTTAGTGTCGGTTAACCACTCCCGACACCGCAAAGATATGTTATATTTAAACAAATAACAAATAAAATTAAGGCATTTTGGGGTAAAATGTTAACAATAGAATAATACCCCACTAATTATCAATGGATTAACAAAAATGGTTAATATTTTCATTAATCAAAATTGGCTTGCATTTCTTATTCATTATAGATTTAATGGTGTTATACCCATCAGCAATTGGATCTTTCAATTTAGGATTTACATTTAATCCTGTAAAATATACTAAGTAAGATAACAGTTCTTTTTCTTTATTACTAATATTGGCGTTAGGTGCTCTTTTCAATTTTGAATATTTATCCAGACAAAGTTTAATTCCATCACAAAACATATATGTTGCAGCACTATTTGGTAAAACATTTCCTTTAGGTCTTGATCTTTCTATAAATAAGTTGTTAAATATAATATCACTTTCAATTGGAATATCTCCTAGCATTACTTTATACATATTGAATATCCTCTCACACATAAGACCTATCAACCCAATGGTAGTTCTATCTACTGTTGTATAATTCTTATTTCCAATCTTCAAATTTAATTGTGCAGGCTGATTATTATAGAGTTTCATAAAATAGTCAGGATTTTTGTGGCAATTATCATAGCCTATAGGTTTTGAATCATCAATAATCACAGATAAGAACTTTTCAATTTCTTTATCCAATGATTCTGCATAATCAAAGAACTTGTTTTTCCCTCTAAACACATTAATGCAAAAGTCATACTGAAATAAAATAAGAAACCAAAACTTTGTTTTATCCAATCCCATTATTTCTTCACATAGTTCTATATTCTTATATATTTCAGAATCTTCCCTATCAAAGTTTGTCAATTTCTCAATATCCTTTTTACAGGAAAAATTATATATTGCATCAGAAAAATTCAATAAACAACCATTTGCTGTATAAATCTTTTTATATTGTTCTACTACATAATTAGCGTATTCCAATTTCTCTGATTTATCTAATAATAATCTGTTCTTTGATTTTTTAATGAAAGATAGAATAAGTTCCACATCTGATTTCATATCCTTTGATTTTTTGTCAAAGATAAAAAAAGCCCATCTACCAACAAAGGCAGACAGGCTTTAATTATTTATCACCATAGAACTTTGCTCTATAATGATAATCTACTCCAAATAGTCCTCCAGCAAAAGTACTTATTTCACCAAAAGCTGTTAGTACACTTGCACTTATTATACCAACAGGTGGAACACAAAACCCTGCTATTAATAAACCTGTACCAACTATTACTAATGCAACTGCTGTAATTAATTGTATTCTTAAATGTTTCATTCTTTATTGTTAACTGTTACAATGCTGCTGATCTTACATAAAATGCTGCTACAGGGCTATCTACGTCTATATAAGTTCCATTCAGAAGGTAATCAAAAGCTACATTAGCTTTGATTGTAACTGAATCCGGTGAACTGGTTAATACATTATTCTTGTAATTATAATTCCAGCCTAAAACATATTGTGATGTAGAATTTGCTGTTAATGTAATTGCACTACTTACTTGTGTTCCAGAAGTAGTATATACTACTGGTACTGTTCTGCTGATACTTCCACTTCACCAGTTTGTGGATCTTCCTCTAATACTGGATAATGGAATTTGAAAACTACCAGAAGATCTATTTGTGAATGTACACAGATAGTACACATATCCATTTACATTTAATTCTCTGGCTGTATCAGTAGTTATATAATTGGAATAAGCGACATAATTGGCTGCACTGCTTTGAACGGCTGTATTTAATCCATTAATTCTTATATTAAACATAGCATCTTCTTTTACAGTAATTCCCAAAGTGGTTTTATTATTGCTGTTCTGCCACATACAGTACTGATAATCCTGCACAGTTCAAGATGTTTTTTGGCTAAAGGAATCACCACAAATAAAGAATCTTAATGTTTGTCTATTACCAATTCAAGAAGATGGAATAGCAGAAAGATCTAATTTGATATATCCTTTATTGGCTATGGTATTTGTAGCACAGGCAAAGATAGAATAACTGCCATCTGTCACCTGTAAGGCAACATAGTAATCACCCAGATACTTGCTGCCTAAATATATATCTGAATATTTTAAATTGGTTGTATCTGTTCCAGAATAGATATTGGGATAAAAGTATCAATAAGAATCTGTACCTCTATTTACCACTACATCTTCTGTTTTATTGGTACTTAATACAGGTACTGCATTATGATTGTAATTTCTAAAATCACCTAACCTGTATGGGCTTTGTGCAGTTCCAAATGGTTTAAGTCTTGTTCAAGTACTGGAATCTATTGTACTGAAATTTGAACCAAATGAAGGAATAACCAAACCACACTGTTCATCTGTTCCCTTATATCAATTGGCATTTGAAGCAGTTGAATCAGCAGCATAAACCACAGGTTTATATTTTGATCACATATTTACATTGTCACTGATACACAGTGTTCCCAAATCTAAAGATGGATCACCTAATATATTGTGTACAGCCATTATACTTATATCTGTACTTCCAAGTGTTGCCATATTTACTTACTTTTATAACAAACAATATCCTTAGTAGCAGATATATTACCTTTTACAGTCAAATTACCTTCTACCTTTATATCTCCCTCTTTGGAATAATCTAAATACTTATATACAGTTTTTTCTATTACTATATTGGCATTGAATATTTTAGCCAGTCATTGAATAAACTTTTTCATACTATTTGTTTTCTAATGCTTGTATTCTCTTTTCAAGTTCATCTATCTTAGATTGTTGTGTCTTAATGATACTGCATAGTTCTTTACAGCCTTCCACAGCCACTACTGCACCTATACCAGCATAATCCAAACCTAAATAACCATCAGATCCAGTATGAACAAATATAGGCAGTGTAGCCTGTACTTCCTGTGCTGACAGCCCTAAACATTCCTTTTTATCTGAATCACTTTTCATAGAATAATAGATAGGTGTAATATTGTCTATCTTATTTAATATGCTGTTTTCTGTTCCAGATATGTTTTTCAATCTTATATCAGAATTTTTGATATAAGAACCATCTGTATCTATTTGTGCTTCTAACGTTCCATTAGATGCTGAACTGCTTTTATAATAGAACTGTAAAGTACCATATCCAGCAATATCCCAACGCTGTGAATTAGATGTTTTGGTTAAACCAAGCACCCCACCAACAGAAGTACTTAAATTCATATTGTTTGGAAAAGCAGAAGAATTTACATAAAAATTATTGCTGTCATTTGCCAATATGGTTGATCCATCACAGCCATAAGATTTGACTGCATATAATTGCCCACTGCTGTTTACACTGATTGAAGAACCATCATATTTAACTGCTCCATAAGCAGTAGTAGAAGCGTGTGCAGTAGTATCTGTTGTACTTCCTGTACTATAGGCAACTACATCACCTGTACATTTCATACTGCTGTGCTGTACAGCAGAAGTAGTAGACAGGTTCTGATTGATATTATCCAGATAGCTTTTATTACTGTGTGTATGGTTATTTGTATAAGCAGTATTTCAGTTACTTATATTGGTAGATGAAATGCCATCTAAAACAGTCTTGTTGCTGTGTGTATGATTATTGGTGTATGCAGTATTTCAGTTTGATACTAAAGTGCTGCTAATGCCATCCAGTACAGTTTTATTACTGTGTGTATGCAGATATGTACTTATATCTGTAATATCAGAAGTTGTGTGTGTATGTGCAGCAGGTGTAAATGTAGAAGGTTTATCAGTTATATCTGACCAACTGCTAGCACCACCTGCTTCTGCATTTAATGTACCATCTTCTGCTATTGTTAGATTATTTCCTACCTTTATACAGCCTAAAGCAGCAGTAGAAGCTATTGGAAGTGTTAATGTTGCTGCTGTAGTCTGATAGGCTACTATATCACCTGTTGCCCCCAAATTGCCATCTACCGTTTGATCTGTTTTGCCTTTTAACTTTACTGTATTGCTCAAATCTACAGTAGTTCCATTTGTATATACATTACTGCTGCTGCCAGTATCATATTTAGTGTATTTGCTTCTGGGTGTGGCTGGTATTCTGTTACTTGTTATATCCATATTATTTGATTTCTATTAGATTACATTCTATACTGTTATCTTCCAGATTTATACTTCCACCAGTAAAAATGAACTGTTTGCCAGACAAATAATTATCAGTAACAATGGAATATGGTTGTATTTCTGGCTTAATAACCTGCACAAGTTTAATTTTAGGCTGCTGATACTGGTTAATGATTCTTTTGATCAACAGTTTTTCAGGCTTTTCTGTAGTACTGTAAATATTATTTGTCAGTGTATCCAATATGGCATTGCTTTGTATTGCCTTGCTGTATGATAACTCACTGTCATTCTTAGATGTTATTTTGAATTTAATATCATCCAAAGCATTTATATAACTCTCATTAACCACATTCTCATATTTGGTATCCTGTTTCTTATCATCATTGATACTGGTGTTGATACGCTGGCTTTGCAGTTTAATATCTTTGATGTAGATGTACTTAATAGCAACAATGGAAGATAAAGTATCATAATCAACAGCAGGAACTATAGGATTATATAATATCAGTTCAACATCTCCAGTTAGGGTTTGATCTATGTTGATAATTGTTCCCGTAAGATCACTTACACCCAGACTAAAATCATTAGTATCCAATACATTAAAAAAGGTATTATAGTAAGTGTCTTTGGATACATCTGTATAGATATTGAATGTATTGCTGCTATCTGTTGTTCACGTTGTGCCATTATAGTATTTAGTTCCAATTCTTAATTTTGCAGTTACATATACTGCTCTATTATTCAAATCTGAAATACTTATTTTAGGCAGTGAATCATAAACAAAGCCATTATTGCTGTTTGTCAGTTGCATTTTAAAATCAATAGCCATTTTATAGCCACTGTCTATGGTAATGCTTGCTGACTTGTTTTTAGCTGTAATTACAGGATAATTGCCACCCAAATCATAAATGAAAGTTTTTCCTGTTCCTGTATAGGTATCATCAAACTGCTTTAACTCAAATACACTTTCATAAGTCAGACTGTTTGGCTTGTTTGTAGTATCATAACTGGTACGTTTTACAAAGAAAGATCCTGCTGTCTGATAACCAGAAGTATCAAAACTGGTTGTTGTACTGTTAAAGGTTGTACTGTTGCTCTGGGCATAATAATGATTATCAAAAGCATCAGAAGTAGCATAATTCTTTACATAGATTTTGGTATCATCTGTATAACTTTTGGTTTTCATTGGCGTTTGTCAGAAAAAGTCATCATCTGGATATATCTTATCAGAATCTATTTCATAATCACTATCAATTATAACAGCCTTATTATATCCACCAAGTATGGACAGTTTATTATCACACCCTTTAGATGTAATATTATTGATTACAATTGAAGAAGATAGTGTAGCAGATGTATTTGTAAGTATGTTTGTATAGGCAGTTCCGCCAGCTTTTATGTAATCAATATCTATAAAATAAACATTTCCATTTCATTCTGTTACAGTCCAGTTTAAGAACCTGCATATTTCTTCCAAACATTCAACCAAATTCATAGCTTTGTTTTCTTCATCAAAGAAATTGGAAGTACTCACAGATATTCCATCTAAAGATGAAGTATAGCTGTTTGGAATATATACAGCCTTGTAATCTCCATTGCTTTCAGTGATACATTTCTTTATCAGATCCATAAAAGATATAGTAACGTTTGTACTGCTAAAATCAACATATTTAAGTGTAGACAGTGCAGATATACATTCTATTTCAAGTTCAAACAGACTGTTATCATAATCCTGTGAATATACTTCTGGTGTAATAAAGCCAGTCCATATAACAGTGCTGTCTTTTATTAAATTCACTTTGAACTTCTGATATTGTGTACTAAACAGATTCTGTAAGTAGTCACTTCCAACTACTTTAAGTGTAGCACCACTAAATCTGGTTGGTGTATATAAAAAATTCTCATCATCAACATCTATGGTAAATGCTGGTGTACCACCTGTAAGAACTGTAGAAGCTGCTGTACCATCTTTTTCCAGAATCTGTATTGTAAGTGCTTCACCATCTATATTGACAAATGGTACTGTATATATTAAATTATACATTTCTATTTATATTTATTGGTTTTACTGGAATAGTTATTCAAAACACCAATTAATTCTTTACCTGCTATCTTAAATTCAACTTTTCCATTTGAAAATGAATTGCCTGTATTTCCATCCAACAGGTTAAACAGATTTCTTTGCTGTCTGCTGTTTAAAATCATTTCTCCACTGTTTACCTTTGCTATCATATTGTCACCAACAAATGAATTTCCAGTCAATATACCACCAGTAGAAAAAGATGGTGCTGACATCATTGCAGCAAATACAGCAGCTATGGCGGCTATTGCTGTCACCCATCCAACAACAGGAATTTTGGCAGCAGAAGATCCAGCTTCAGCAGCAGCTACTTTTACTTCTGCTGTTGCCTGTGCTTTTTTGGCAGCAGTCAAAGCCAGTATCTGTGGAATAGCTGTAGCTACAGCACTGGATAGATTAGCACCCCAACTTAATCAAGCTGCTGCACCATTGCCAACATTATTGGTAATGGAACTCATTATAGATCCAATGGCAGTTAAGGAATCAGCATATTTATAATTACTGTCTATTGTTGATGTATCAATTGGCTTAATTATATCATTTAATGCTTCATTTGGATTTTTACCTTTAATGGCTGGCATTGTTATAATAGAACCATCTGCTATTTTCTTTAAATCACTTGCTTTGCCATAAGTAACTTCTACTTTCAGAAGTATCTTTTTAGTTTCCAGTTCCTTTATCATTTTATCTGCTGCTACTCTTGCTTCATAAGTGGCTGCATTATTAAATTTTGTTTTTCATTCAGTCAGTTGTTGATCAAGTTCAGCTAAAGATCCTGCTGTTGCTTTTTCATCAACTTTTGGTTTTACAGTAACTTTAGTTGTTTTAGGCTGGTCTGTTTTGTTTACAGTTCTGGATACTTTGTTAATACGCTGTTGTGTCTGATAGATCTGCTGTTCTCCATTGTTTATTTCTATCAGTGTATTTACCATAGCTTTTCTTTGCTTGTCATTCTGTTCCAACAAATAACCCTGCTTTATGGCGTATTCATTCTGTTTTTTGTAATTATTCAAAACACTTTCTCTTTCTCTGATACTTCTGGTATCATACTGATTATTCATTGACTGGCTAAGCAAAGTATAATTCTTATATGCTTTCTTATATTCTTCTGCCTGTTTTCCACCATTGAAATTGGTATTTGCAACAAAGTTTTCAATATCATTTCTACTGTATTTTAAACCAGTCTTATCATTTAAGCCAGTAAGCATTACATTCATTTTTGATTTGTCTGTAGATCCAACAGACCTGACCAGATCATCCTGTGCTTTCTGTAGGTTTTTTATAGCTTCTTTTCTTTCCTTTGCTGACTTTGTGGTATCTCTGGCTATTTCTTCCCATTTAGCCATTTCTGCTGAATCTCTTGCATTAATATAAGTCAGTGATAATATCTTATCATTCAAATCATCTATCATATTGGACAGGTTAAAAGCATCCTTGTAAGCTGACAGCAGTCCATTTCTGAAACTGCTTCAATCACCTGTACCCAAAGCATAGAAGAAATTATCTACAGAATCTTTTGCTGCATTTATAGAGTTTTCCAGCAGGTCAGATGTGGTTTGATTGGATTGCATTGTCTTGTTAAATGCTTCACCAACTGTAATAGCTGCTCCAATTCCACCAGCAAACTTACTGAAATAGCCTACAGCCTTGCCAGAAAAATCCTGTATTTTCCCCTCAAAGTCCTTTATCTGTTTACTGGATTTACCCAGATTGTTATCAAAATTTCCTGTTTCTAACAGTAGTCTAGTTATTAGGTCTGCCATTCTGTAATAAATTTATAGTTTGTAATGATTTATTCTTTAGTCTTTCAATATCATTATCTGTCATTACTGTTTCTTTAGATTCTTCTGCCTTATCCCAGTTAAATGAAAGAATATCTGTAGGCTTTAGATGTTTGGTACTGTTTACCTGTGCAATTATATAGCTTATCATTCTTGTTTGTTCCCAACTGGTTTTGTTCTTATTATAAAGCCCTTTCAAACAGGCATCAATTTCATACCACTGCATTTCATCTAAAAAGTAGTCTGGTGATATACCACATTCCACTACTATCATACTATACAGTTCTGCAATTGATATTAGTTTTTTTTTGAATCCTCTTCCATCTTAAACTGTGAGTTTTTTGCAGTTTCCTTTTCCATATATTCTTGAAACTTTTGCACTATGCTTAGATCTTCATCACAGGCATCAATAAACTCATCAAAGGTCAAATTTGTATCTTTATTGTTGGCTATGATCATTGCATAGTAAAAGATATAAAAGTCCATCATCTTTTCAAGTTTAAAGATCTTTCCTGTGATTTGTTCAAATATGAATATTGCTCTCACAGTATTCTTTACTTTATATGGTTTGTCTTGTATTGTTATTTCCATAATTGATATATAAAAAAAGCCCTTACACCTCTATAAAAGAGATATAAAGGCTTTTGGATTAGGCTTTTGTTAATGCTCCCACACCTTCAAATGAAGCTGTGAATGTTGCGTTATCTCCATTTGGTGCATTTAATTCCAAAGAAGTGATTACTACTTTCCCTTTATATTGTCCAGTTGTTAGTGGTGCTCAACCTGCTGCTGGTACTTCATCTGCCTTTGTAGCATATCCAGATTCTAAACTGAATACTACATTAATCTCTTTTCTGGCTGTCATAAGATCAAAAAGGTCTGAATACTTCTGACCTGCTCCATCCAAAGAATAAAGATTGTCTGTACTCATATTCCAGCTTAGTTTCCTTACTGCTTTTGCTACCCATTTACCACCTGTATCTTTAGAACTGGTTTCTGTGGTTTCAGCAGAAATAGAAAGTTTGTGACTTGTTGCAAATGCTATAGATTTATAAGCAGGTGTACTTCCTGTAGTATCAGTATCTATAAACATCATCAAATCACTACCATTAATAGATGTTCCCATATTATTATGCTATTTTTAAATTAAAACTTAATGTCTGTACATAGGCATCATCTATAAAATCTTCATCAGCAGAATCTAATTTTATGCTTTGTATGCCCTGTATTCTTTTATCTTCTAATGTATTTCGTACTAATCCAGCTACATTTATGCTTTCTGTATAGCTGTTAGATACACAAACTATATCTACTATTACTTCATCATTTAAATGAAAGTCCTTAGTGTATGTTGGAATAATACTGCTTCTCTTATAAACTATAAATGGATATGTTGTATCTTTTTCCACAATTATAGGATAGATTTTGTTGCTTACTAAAGCTGTCAAATCAGCATTACCATTTAATAGTGAATATATTTCTTTACCTACCTTTATACTTTCCATTTACTTTTTCTATTGACTTTGCAATTATGTCATTCATACTGTTGGTTATTTCAGTTTCCTTTGCTTCTCTGGCTCTTTTAAAGAAATAATAGGCACTAATTTTACCTGTTGAAGGTCTGCCTTTGGTTTTCTTTTTAAATCTTTCTACTGTTCCCAGTTCAAAGAATTTTAATCTAAAATCACCCATTATATGAACTTTACCCTCTGTAACTTCTCTATTAATAGAAGATCTGATACCAGAAATGAAGGTCTTGCCATTTCATCTGTTTCTGGCATTTGGCTTTTTTACTACCTGTCTGAAATTGCTTTTAACCTCTTTGACCAGTATGGCAGTAGCCTGTTTAAGTGCCTGTCTGTGTACCTGTTTCTGCCTCTTACTGTTCAATTCTGCAAACAGTTGAAGTATCTGTGTCGATTCTACTTTGGCACTATCCATTTATCAATTCTCCTATTATATCAATAGATTGTTTTTTCTTATCTTCTTCTATGGATAATATTCTGTATTCTTTCTTCTTCCATAAAATACGCATAAACTCATCTATCTTATGATAACTCCTAACAGTAAATGTTACTGTATAGGTGTTTATAATTTCCTGATTTTCTGTGATTCTATTACCAGAATTGTAAACTACATTACCTCTAGTAATTATATAGTTGCTTCAAACTGTTTCTTCCTGCCCATAGGCATTTTTAGAAACTGTTGCTTTTCTAATGGTAATAGGTTCTGTTAATAGTCCAGCTCTCATTATTACAGATAATTTTTATATAATGATATAAGATAGTCAAAAGTATAAGGCACTTTATTTACAGAAGTATAGGCTACAGGCTCTCTGTTAGTGTATAAGTTACCAACTAATAAAAGTATAGCAGCTTTAACAGCAGATGGTAAAACACCACCTACTGTTATGCTGTCCAGTGTAGTATTTAGATTTACTGCCACTGCATCTTCTGCTACATCAATTAAAGCCAGTATGTATTCATCATCTTCTGTAAATGAAGAATCAACCAACAGATGTTTCTTAGCTTCACAAAGCGTTACATACATAGCTTAAATGAATATTACTATTTCAATATTTTCTTTACAAATGATGCTGTTCTACGTGGTTTAGCATCAAAATAAGCATTGATAACCAATCTTACTTTACCACTAGCTGCCTGTGTATAAGGATCGACTGTAAGGTCTATGCCTCCCCATTGACCAATTACATAATCAGCCCAGTTACCCATAATTACACCTTTACTTGCTACAGCAGATGTAGAAAGAACTGGATAACCATTAACTTCACCATCTTCCATAAGGAATATTCCACTTGTTGCAGATTTTTCAGTTGTTTTCAATACTGCTTTTGCAGCAGGTGAAACAATGTATTTAATGTTTCCACTTACATTGGCTGTTTCCAAAGTACTTTCCATACCTACAATATCAGCAAATGTAATAGAAGCTGCATCAGCAGTTACACCATTGAATAAACCAGCAGGTTTAGTAGTAGATCCTGCTTCACTACCTAAAATAGTAGCTTCCAATTTATTTGAAATAGCAGCAACTATATCACGTTTCAACATTTCTTCTGCACTATTTGAATCCTGTATAAGGAATTGTTTTGATACATCAATGTATGCAGTCAATCTCTTAGGATCTAATGTTACTTCACTGAATGTACCTGCACCATTAGCAGCAGCATCAATTTCACCAGTTCAACCAACATTACTGCCAGAATATACTGGAATAGATACATTACCAATTAATCCAGTCATATAAGATGCACCAGCTTGTACCAATACTAAATTGGCTCTTAATGGTTCTAATATGCCTAATTTATCCTCTGCTACATTCTCTTGACCAGCAGTAGCAACAGTTGCCTGTATGTCTGCTCTTTGTTCCATTGGCAATACAATTTGCCCACTATAAGATTGTCCAGCTTTGCGCATTTCTGAAATACCAGAAGCAACTACTTCCTGTGCTTTTTCATCTAATTGTCTGTTGTTAGCTACATCATTGATAGCTTTTAGCAATGAAAATTTTTCCATAGATTTACTATTTGTTTTTTGTTTAAAATTTCTTTTCGATTCTTCTTCGATTTTTTTCATATCTTCATCTATATCTGCCATCTCTTTCTTGATGGAATTGATTTCATTGTTTTCTTTGTCATTTAGTTTTCTCAATTCCTTTTCAGCACCAGCTATTATAGCTTCTGCTTTTCTTTTTAACTGTTCCTTTTTGTCAGTAAGTTCCAAACTGTTCATTTTACTGTATTTCTGTTCTAAGATTTTTATAATACTCTTTCAATTCTTCTTCATTAAGTTCCTGCATCTTTCTGCAAGCTACAGATGTGTCTGGATAGGCAGCCCTGTAAACAGGTGATACATCAAATAATTCTTTGAACTTCGTGATATGTCTTTGATAAGTATTATCTGATCTCTTTTCCCATCTGTCACTATCTACTGTAAATGCAAAAGAAGATGTTTTAATATCACCTCTTTTTAAGCCTTCCAGTAATTCATCTCCCAATGCTGTATTAGGTGCTTCAAAACTGTATTTCAGTCCATTTCCATCAACAGTTAAAGATAAAGTGCCATTTCCATATTCACTTCTGGCTAGTACCCCTCTATCTTCATTGTGATTTAATAGACAAAGAATATCAGATTTTTCTACTATTCCTTCTACTGCTTCTGGTTCAATGATTTCAGTAAAACCACCTAAATCCCTAGATTCTTTGTTAAATACTAATGCGTATCCTTCTACCTGTCTGGATTCTGGTGTTGTTTTTCTGATTTCACAATTACGTGTTTCTTTCATATATTATTTATTAGCTTAATGTATATCCCTTAGCAGTTATTTGTGCTATTTCATCTGTTGTAAGTAGTGCTTTAGTAGTACTGGATAATGTAATAGTTGCAGTAGCTAATGAATTAGCTGCTCTGTCATAACTATATGTAATTAGGGAATCTATTAAAGATTGTCTGTTATCAGTTGAACCTGTACCCCAATTAGATGCTCTACTAAAATCATAAGTAGTTAAACTGGATTTTCCTAAGTTCTTTATTAATAAATATACTAATGATGTGCAACTATAAAAAGCTCAGTCCATATTAGTTACGCTTGACATATCTAATGTTTCTAATGTTGTTAAATTAGAGCACATTAACCAAGAACGAGATATATCATTAACAGAGGCTGTATTAGTAAGTGATATAGTAGACAAAGATGTACAATAATTAAAAGTTGAGCTTAATGATTGAACTTTTGGTATATTTAGATTTGGAACACTAACTAAACTAGTACAATTATTAAACATACTTCCTATATTAATTACATTTGACATATCTAATGAAGGAATACTAACTAAACTAATACAATTATAAAACATAGCTCCCATATCATCTACCTTTGAAGTATTAAATAATGGAATAGAATGTAATGCTTCACAATTATCAAACATATGACTCATAATTGTAACATTAGATGTGTCTAACAATGGAAGTCACATTAATGACACACACCCATAAAAGGTTGAACTCATATTAGTAACATTACTTGTATCTACTAAAGGAAAAAGTACTAGAGAGTGTTTTTCATAATATTTTTTATACGTACTAGTAATACTTGAATCTCAATTATCTTTAATTGTTTTAGCATAAGCTACTGCATCTTTAATAACTTGTGGAGATTCTGTGTATCCTATATTTGTTCAATCTGGATCATTAGTACCACTACCACTAGGTAATGCTGTAATAGAATTAGCATAAGTTGAAAAAACATCTGTTGCTGTTCCACCTTTTGCTATAATAGCTGCCTTAATAGCTGCTTTGGTATTACTTAATGCTGCTAATTTATTCTCTATTGTTCCCATTATACTGCCTCCCCATTTATTAAATCTAAAACAGCAGATATATTACCAACTTGTGTATTTAATGTTGCTATATTAGATGTGTTGGTGTCAATTTGTGTTTTGTAAGTGTTAGTAAAATCATTAGTAGACAATCCTTTTCCACTTACTACATCTACTTTAGATACTAAAGCTGTTCTAATATCACTATGTGCTGTAGTACTAATATTATGTGCAGCTACCTGATTATCTGTATAAGTTTCAGCGGTAGTTAAATTATTAGCAATTGTAGTTCTAATACTAGAATCATCATAATTAGATAACCCAGCTAACTTAGTTTTCTCAGTAGTAGTATAATCATTTGTAGATAACCCTTTACCAGTAACTTTTTCTACCTTTAAGTCTAGAGCAGTAGAATCTGCCTTTGTAGATAATCCTGTAGCAAGTTCTGTTTCTGTCACATATTCAGCAGGAATAGAAGTTAAATAACTTCCTTTAGGCTGATATTTAGTATCATTCTGTGTAGTTGTACTATAAGAAGAAAGATCAGTCTTTAAAGCATAATTATTTAAGGTTGAAGCATCTGCTTTTGTAGCCAGACCTGTTGTTAATTCAGTTTTTGTGGCTAGTCCAGAAACATCTGGAATAACTGTAGTATCTGGTAATGCCCCAACTTCACTGGCTGTATAGGTTGGCTTTGTTGTTTGTTTAGCCCAAGAAGGAACAGTAGGATCTGTTTCTGCTGTTATATACCCTTTGCTGTCTATCTGCTGTTTTGTATAATAATCAGTAAGATTTACACTTCCAGCCTCTTTGATTTTAGTGTCTGTTTCTGTTTTTGTATATACATTATCTGCATCAGCTTTAGTGTTTACTTCTGTCTTTGTAGCCAGATTTGATATATCTGGAATCAATGCTTTTGTTTCAGTAAACTGTGTCTGTAGGTCAGTCTGTGTTGTAATATCACCTGTAATACTGCCTCAAACTGCTTCTGCCGTACCTTCTACTATAGCTACATTTGCTCTTTCCAATTCTAACTTGCCATAATTTTTACTTGATAATTCCAAATCAAGTTTATTTTCTATCTGTATTTCCATAATTAGATAAGTGTTATTGTTTCTGTTGCAGCATCAGATGTATATAAATCATTTTTGATCTGCCCATATATTACCTTATTACCCTTTAATGAAGATAACTTAAAATCAACATAGTTACATTCTCACTTATTCCAGTTGCAATTAGCAAAGTCTTTATCTTCACTAAGTCTGTAATATGTTGGAACTCCTTTAGTACCAAGAAAAACATTAATGATTTCTGTATTGGTATTTTCAGCATTTAAATTAAGGAATAAATATAATGGACAGTTTTTAGATCCTTGATAAGAACTTACTTTTAAAGTTCCTGTACTCAAATCCAATTTATATTTACTCATAGATTAACAGGTTTCAGTTTTAAGATAAAATGGTGTTTCTCCTGTTACGTATTCATCATAATAGCCATCACTGAATGAACTATTTGCTATTTTGATATGATAGATATAATGAATCAAACCATCTGCCAGTTTATCAAGATCACTGGAATTGATAACAGCTTCATCTGTATCTGTACTGCTAACTATTCCACTATAGGTTTCACCTTCTTTGGAACATTCAACAAAAGTAGCTTTATCTGTTGTATAGAATTTAATGTCAAATCCATATATATCAGCTACTCTATATATATTCCCATTTTTATCTTTTAATGTAAGATCAATTATTAAATCAGATCCTCTATATACTTTCTGTGTTGCCATCTTTTTCATTGGTTAGGTTGGTATCTGTCTTATCTTTTACTGCATTATCCAAAGTCTGTATATTGACCTGTACAAATGCCTTATCACCATTTTCTATAGCTTCCATATCTAATGCTTTTCTGATTTCATTTGGTGTTATTACACCTATTTGAAATAAGGTATTATAATAACTGGCTAAACTGGCTTTATCTGCTCTAAGCAATACAGATGTATCAAATCTAACATCTATGGTATTTCTTTCAGATGGTTTATAGAGTTTTCTTTCAAATTCAAGTTCTATTTTTTCCAATAAAGGTGATAATGTATCAGTCAAAAAAGCCAATTGTGTAGCCTCTACTGTACTGTAGCTGCTTTTGGATAAATCAAATGCCTTGACTGGTGAAACTCCAAAGAATCTGCAAATGTCTATAACATTAAATTCTCTGGTTTCCAATAACTGTGCATCACTGGGATTTACTGTTATTGGTTGAAAGTCCATATTCCCTTCAATTACAGCTACACCATTTGGTGTTCCTGTTACAGGGCTGAATGTAGATTGTCAACCTTCCTTAATATCCTTTTTCTGTTTGTCTGTCAAACTGGATTGTACTTTTATTATTCCAGCCAAATTAGCACCACCTTTAAAGAATCCTGCTGCGTGTGCTTCACTGTCTGTTGCCAGACCTAGTGTATTTCTTGCGTGTTGTAATGTACTTATACCTGTAATTCCATCATAGCTGAAATTTAATATGTGAATCATATTCACTGGTTCTATCAGCTTGTTAATACCAACTACATTGTACATTATACTGCTATCTAGTTTAGATACTGTGACCAGTTCAGATGGTATAAAAACCAAATTAACTGCATCACCTTTTTCATCTCTTTCAATGTAAGCATAACCATTGCCATTTAATAATACACTGGTCATTAAAGTTTTAATAAAGGTGAACCTGCTCATATTCTTGTTTGGCTCTCTATTTAAAAGCCAATAAGTAGGGTGTTCCTTAAATTTTCTTTTATATCCAGACTTATCTATTATATATGGTTCTAATGGTAATTGTGCTATTGAATCACCAATAACATCAACACACCTATAAACTGTTGAAAGTAACATAGCTTTATCAGTTTTATAGCTGGAATTGCAGTTATATACCAGACTGTTTAAGCCATAAGGTAAATAATCTCTTTGTTCCTGTGTTACTGGCTTTTTCTTTTTAAATAAATTGAATAATCACATATTGAAGATTTTAAATTGTAAATATTGAATTGGAATAATGTGGTTTGGTCAAATATCCCCCTAATGCCTGAATCATTGCTATAACTCCATCAATTTTTTTCTTATCGTGCTGTTTTACAGGCTTTACATTATCACAGTAATCACTTTTTAGTACTACATTTCTAAAGCAGTTTCTGGTAATATCATTATTATCAATTACTGCTTTTCCAGATAATATAAGCCTTTCCAGTTCCTTTGTTGGTCTGTTGAAATTGCCCAGTGTTTGTGGATATTCTTCTAAAGGCAGACCACTTTCAGTTGCTGTAATTGCCCATTGTGTGGCATTGAACTTATCATAGCTGACAGATACAATGTTTACCACTTCTTTGTATTTAAGTAAATCACTGGTTATATAATCATAGTCAGTTACATTTCCTGCTGTTACTGTAAGAAGTCCTAAGTGTTTTCAAAGTTTATATGTTTCTTTGTCAACTTTTTCTTCTAAAGCAGATTCTGGTAAATAGTAATGAGTTTTGAAATAATACAAATCATCATTTACTATCAGATAAGAAACTGCTGTAAGATCACTGGTTGCTGCCAGATCGACACCAACAAAGCAATTTAAACCCTTTAAGGAAGAAAGATCAACAACATTACTGCTTTTAATTATATAATCATCTGGTATCCATACTGTAGAAGAATCACACCACATATTTAAGGTTTTAGTTTTTACGCCAACTTCATCAGAAGGATTGTTCTTTGCCTGCTGTACCTGTTCTTTTATATATTTCTTGCTTACTGTTATACCTAGATTTGGTGCACATTTATATCAGTTAGATTCTTCCTGCCAATCATCACCTTCATCTAAACAGTAAATTGCAATGAAGATGCTGTCATCTTCCTTTAAGCCATTCAAAATATCAATGGCTACAGTTCTAAGTTGATAACAAGGTAATGATTTATCAAAGCCAGCAGTGGTAATAGTACAAAGATGTGGGTTTTCTCTCATTCCCATACTTGATTTAATAACATCTCTTACTTTGCTGTTTGATGCTGAATGATATTCATCAAGTAACCCAAAACTGGCATTAAAACCATCCAGTTTGCTATCATCAGCAGCCAATACTTTCAGTCTGCTGCTTGTAAGACTGAATAAAATATCTGCTCTATAGGCTGTAAGATATTTGCCTTTTGGATCTAAGCCTTTACTGAATTTACTGCACATATCAAATGCAATTTTAGCCTGTTCTTTTGAATTTGCAGCTAATAAAACTTCTGCACCATCTTCACCATCTGCTATAAGATAATACAAACATAATGCAGCAGCCAAAGCTGTTTTTCCCTGTTTCCTGCTGATTTCAATGTAACTGCTGGTATATCTTCTCAAACCTGTTTCTTTTCAGTATCAACCAATAATATTAGCCACTATAAACTGTTGCCAGTCCTCTAATATGAATGATTTGCCAGAATATTTGCCTGTATAGTGTTTCAAAGTAGATATAAACTGAATAGCCAAATCCACTTTATCTTCTTTAAAGATCAGATCTTCTCTTTTAAGATCATTCTGGAATCTTTCACAAGCAAGTTTTATGTAATTTCCTGCAATTATATTACCATTTAAAACCTTCTCTACATAACTAAAGTAAGGTTTCATACTATCTAATTTCTTTTACGTCTTTTACGAATTGTTCTAATGGTGATACTTCATCTTCTTTCTTATCCAGTTTTGGCAGTTTTGTTCTGGATTTTGCTGTTAATCCAAATTCTTGCATAAGTTTTACTGCCTGTATCTGCGAATCTTTCATAATATTCACTGCTGGGTGTTTAACAATATTACCCTGCACATTCTCAATTGTTGCACCTTCTTTTTCTATCTGCTTTGAAGCATTGATAAACATACTGTAATTTCTTGCCAGCATATCTAAGGCAGCAGAATCAACATTTTCTAAGATTTCTGATTCTTTCAACCTTTTCAATACATCTTCCATATATTCTTTAGCTTCTATGCAAATATCAGATGGAATTTTGTAACTGTTCATAGCCTAATTAAATTATTAATATTCTAATAGAGTTTATGAAATAATGGCTGCCAGTAAAGTTGAAAAATCATACTGATATACACTATATAGCCAATTCATTTTGAATGACTTATATAATTAATTACCTTTGTCTTATTAAATAATAAAAATATGATTGACAAATCTAACATCAAAACAGACAGAATAGTAGTTAGACTGACTGAAAAACAAAGTCTATGACTGAAAAATATGTCAGAAGATACTAAAATAGCCAAAGCGAAGATTATCAGAAGTATAATTAATTTCTATATGGAAAAATGTGAACACTAAACTCTAACTTTTATGAACTAAAAGGAAAAGCAGGAATATTTGTAATACTTTCTCCAGATAATGAAGCATATATAGGTAAAACAAAGAATCTATATAATAGATTTCACAATATAAAGCATAAAAGCAAACTGTCTGTATTGCCATCAGTCAAATTGTACTATGCCATTACCCAATATGGTTTGGATAGTATGAAAATAATGATTTTTAATCCAGAATCTGATATAAAGGAATATCTGAAAATGTATGGAAGTAGTCTAAATGCTTCCATTTACAATACAAAAAGCAAAGTATATGATTTAGACAGATCTCTTTTATTGGGATATATTTATCAGTATGGTGAATTAATGGCTAAAAGTATTCTGCATTTGACTGATAGCCAATATGACAGGCTGTTAAATGGCAGTATTCCAGCAGTTCAATATAATTCACAGATGAACAAATCAACTGTAAATACAGAAGTAATGGCATTATTGAATGAAAATTATAATGAACTTCACAGTTATCTGAAAGATGAAGAAGTATTTAATGATACAGTATTATCTATTTCATATAAATATAATCCAGATATTGATTTTGTATCACAATTTATAGATCAGTACAGACAGAATCTAATTGCCAGTAGATGTAACAAATCAGTAAATAACTATTTATTCAAATCATTAGAAGATAATGCCCTATTTAAAGAAGCCTAAGAAACAACCTGTAATATCCTTTAAGGAAGAAGAAAGAAAAAAGATCTACTGCACCACCAGATGAAGAAATTTAAGAAAAGCACACCTGTTAAAGCATCCTCTATGTGAATTATGTGAGAAACAAGGTAAAATAGTCCCTGCAATTGATGTACATCACATTATTTCATTTATGACTACAAATGATCCACTTAAAAGGCTTAAATTGGCTTTTGATCCAGATAACTTAATGTCTGTATGTAAAGAATGTCACCAGAAATTGCATATTCACTAACAGACCTGCAAAACATTGAATTTGCACTTTCTAAAATAGGCTGGGTGGGATCTGGGTGCATTAGGTGCATCTGGTGCACTCAAATTACAGTTGAAGCTGTCTACAGAAATAGTATGGAAGCTACAAGTGATCATAATGATCAAATATTAAAATAATTCATCAAACACTTTTTCGGCTCATTAATATTTATTAACTTTGTGGCATATAAGAATAAGAAATACAGCAGCAGATAAACAGCTAAATACCTGACTGTCCGGCATCAAGTACGAAAAGAAACATTAAAATTGCATTTTCCAAGAATGTTTTAAAATATATTAAAAATCATTTTTTACAATCAAAAATTATTTGTAAATTTGTACTGTTACGAAAGAGGAAAAGAACTCTTTAAAAAATTTGCTACAGATTATTACTTTTGATTTTAATTAATTTGTTGTTGAAGAAATTCAAAGAAATAAAGCCAGATGTGAATCTGGTTTTATTTTTCTTCAAAGTGGAAAGTTTTTTTTCAAAGCGTCTATACAAAGTCAGAAAAAAAGTGACACTAAAAAAATAGATTATTTACAATTAGATTATCATTTATGAATATAATCCTATAGAAATATGGAACAAATTGAAATTAATGCAGGTGATGCAAGATATTTAAGTGAATTGGAAGAATTTAAAGATGGCATACCTTTTGGGATAATAAACAAGTCTAAAACTGATGTTGGTGGTACTTACTGTGCTATTAACTGTAATCACAATTACATTATAGTATGTCCATTTAAAGATTTGGTGGATAGTATTGTAGCTGATAAAAACAATAAATACAATGTATTCAAATGCTATGGTGGAATTAGAGAAAATGATTTTAGAAACTATTTAAATGAAAATAAAATCTGCAAAATTGCAGTTACTTATGACAGTCTACCCAAATTAGTAAGGTGAATAGACAACATAAAAGATTACTGGATCTTAGTAGATGAATATCAGATTATTTTGGAAGATATGGATTTTAGATATGATGCTATTAATAATCTAATGGAAAAAATAAAGAAATTTGATCACTATTCTTTTTTATCTGCCACACCAATAGATATAAACTATGAAATTGACTTCTTTAAGAATCTGCCACATTATAAAGTAATATGGAATAACTGTTTTAAAGTAAACACCATTAGATACAAAACTCCCTATGCTGCCAAAGCATTAGCAAGGTTTATACAGATATTTATGAAAGAAGGTATCACTATAAAGGATATTAACAATGATTTTACAGATGTTGATCAACTATACATATTTATTAATTCAGTTAAGTCAATAAAGCAGGTTCTGGATACTTTGAAGCTAAATCCAGATAAAGTAAAAATATGTTGTGCTGACAGAAATAGAAACAGATTGATTTTAGATGAATATAAAATAGAATCTGTATGTAATCCAAACAAGAAAATAAACTTTTTCACAAAAAAATGCTTTCAAGGCTGTAACTTGTTTACCAATAATGGTTTAATCATTGTAGTAAGTGATGGCAGACTAGACCATACTTTAGTAGATATTTCTACTTCTATGGAACAAATTGTAGGCAGAATAAGAACAAATAGTGAATATCAGAATGTATTCAGGCATTTACTTGTACATATTTTTTCTACAAACAATAATATTCTTAGTGATAATGAATTTGATAGCTTAATGAAAGATAAGGAAGTAGAAGCAAACAATTTGCTTTCTGTTCAGAATAAAGTTACAAATGATGAACTGACAGCTATAATAAGCAGATTGGATATAGAAAATGATATTCTATCTATTATCAATGGCAAACTTATATACAATGAACTGAAAAGGCAGTCATTCATATATAAGCAGGAACTGAAAAAAGCCTATAAGAATGGAATTAGTATTAGAGCAAAGTTTAGCAAGTCTGAAAAGTTTGTAGTGCATAGCCAAGAAGAATGGACAGATCTAGATATAAAGCTGTCAAAAGCAGTTACAATATCATATCAGCAGTTATTAAAAGATTATTTGGATCACCCAGATAACAGTTATGAATTAGAATATCCAGAATTTTCACTTATAAAGGAATATCTAACAGAAAGTGAAATGAATAGTCTAAGATGGAATAAAGATAAAATGATGAAGGCTGTAAATGATAAGAAGATAATGGATAAGATATATATGAATATATTCAAAACTGGTTTTATAAGCAATAAAGATTTAAAAGCAAAATTCAAATTAGAATTTGAAAAATACAATATCACATTATCACCTAAAGCTAGTTTGATAGAAGATTGCAGACTATATGATGTAAGAAAGTGCCAAAAAAGAATAGATGAAACCAAAGTTTCTGGATATGAGTTAAGTAACTTGTACATAAAACTGTAATATTCAAATAATTATTTAAAATTCAAAACTATGATAACATTAGCGTTTTTCAATATTGTTAATTCCTTAATAGCAATTGGTTGTTTTTTATATTTATGTAACCATAACCAAGATAAGTAATAGATGGATAGATTTCAAATATTAGAAAATAAAGGTAGAAACTACTTTTTAAACTTTCTAAAGCAGTGCAGAAAAGTTAGAAATTGATTTCCAACATTAGATAAATACAATTATGTAGATGGCTTTATAGATATTAATGAAGGAAGAATAGTAGTTGAAATAAAGGTTAGAGATTCTAAATACTTAAATTATCCTTCTCATTTAATGGAATTAGATAAATATATGAATTTAACCAAAGCAAAAATAGATTACAACTGCCTTACAGGGTGATATGTTAACTTATTTGACAGTGATACCTTATATATCTATGATTTGAATAAAATAAATTCAAGCAACTGCAAATTAGTAACCAGATATGTAAATGCCACCACAGCAGAAGATAATGGCAAAAGGTTAAAGCAGTTTTTAGAAATACCTGTTTCTTTTGCACTAAAATATAAATTGAAAAATAATAAATGAATTAAGATATAATGTAAAAGCCCATCATCTGGTGGGCTTTTTTTTATTTTATGCGTATAAACTTTTTCTCCTTTATATACTTTGCTACTTTTTTATTAAATAAATCTTCATTCATTTCTTCATTAAATGTAAATGTTTTATCCTCAATTGAATAATCACATATCTCCTTTATATCCCAAGTATAATCAACACCAAATTTGTATTTGCTAATATAGTAGATATAGCATATACAGCCATTTTTAAATTCAACTGTGATGCAGCATTTACCCCTTTGATAACCATAGATCTTAATATTGTCAACCACTTTATGTAGTATGATTGACTTTTCACTTTTATCTGTAATTACTATATCTCTACTTTCAATTATATCTTTTTCCTTTATTTCAAGTCTGGTTATTTCTCTTTGCTTAATAGATTTCTCATTTTCATAGATACTAATGTCCTTATTTATTGGCTTTAGTTCATTCATTTTATCTTTATAAAGATCTGCCAGATTTGGAAAGTTTCTTTTTACTTCTATTGCAGCATTAAATATATTATCTGCTTTTATCTTTAAATCATCAATGGATTTATCAATATTAAATATTTCTCTTTTTAGATTTTCCATCTGTGATTTTATTTCACTGATAATATTTTTACCTGTTTCCTTATTTATATCACTGTTACAAATATCTAATGTGATCTCCCATACTATTCTATCCAGATTGCTTATTTTAATGGTTCTTCCTTTACAGTGCTTTACACCTACATTAATACAAGTATATAAACCACTGTTCTTTTCACAAGTATATCTATATCCACAAATAGGACAGATTATTAGACCTCTTAATAATGGATCATTTTCTTGATTAACACTATTACTTCTACTATTTCTACTTTTTAATTTCTCTCTAGTTCTATTATAAACATCTTCTGTAATTATAGCAGGTACTGATACATATCTAAATTCCAGTTTCTTTCTATATTTTTTCCCTTCTTTAGACTGTTCACTTTTGGTTCTGTATTGTGCTTTTCCATAATAAACAGTATTATGGAACATATTAAACACTGTAGTATAAGTCCATAAGTTGTTTGATTTTGTTCTTTTACCTTCTGAATTTAGTAATAATGCAATTCTTTTTAGGGAATAACCATTAATAGATAGATCAAAGATCCTTTTCATTAAATTAGCTTCATCTTCATTTATGGTTAGTTTCTTTGTTTCCTTATTATATTCATATCCATAGGGTGGTTTACTTGTATAGCTGTTTCCCAGATTGAATATCTTATTTCTCTTACTTGAAATGGTTCTTTCTTTTAGTGTAGATACTTCCTGTTCTGCTACTGCTGCTAATATTGCAATAGTAAATTTGACCTGTGGATTTTCTTTGCCATTCTGATCTAAAGTGTATAAACCTTCTTTCTTTGAATAAATGTTTATCCCTTTATTTGTAAATTCTTCTACCTGCTGTTGCAAGTATATAGATCTTCTGCTCAATCTGGATAACTCCCAAATTAATACAATATCTATATCTGCTTTGGTCAGCCTCTTTAATCTTTCAAATTCTGGTCTGTCATTATTAAACCCAGATTCTTTTTCTTCAAATATATAGACTATATCTATATTATTGTACTTTGCAAAATCCTTTAATTCATTCGTTTGTTTCGTAAAGTCCTGTATGTCAGTAGAAACTCTACTATAAATAGCTCCTTTCATATCTTTGTACTTTTATTTGATGCAAAGATACTTCTTATACTTATATGTGCAATTGTTTTATCTATACTCTTGGAAACAAAAGTATATACTTTTTTTATGCCGATAAATGAACTTACTGTTTGAAACTGTAAATAGCAATGACGGGATTACTTTCAGGCTTTATAATCAACGCTTGAGGCATATTCTTCAAATAGCCTTTTAATTGGAGCGAAGCAATCTCGTCGGCTGTTATCACTTGAGCACGCATGTTTGCGCCTGCATCGAACTCCGGCCAGAAAGGTGCGCCTTGATCGAGATCGTTCTCCAATCCAACTACATTGTTCCCCGGAATGGCACGACTGCAATCCTGAAAATCTTGAGGAACATGATGTGAAAGCATCTCACCGGAAGTCTTGTCCAAACGCATGACGAAGAGGTCGACTCCCTTATGAACACGGAAATAGAAGTAATGCGCCGTCTCAAAGAAATCGTAAACGCCAATCGTGGTGATGGATTCGATCTTGTCGTCCTGCAAACGCGAAATATCAGCTACTCCCGTATAATAACTCTTCTCATTATCGCGCTGCAAAATACAAGCAGCGGAAATGCCGGACGTTGTAACACGGAAAATCGTATCGTTGCAAGGCGTAAAGGCCAGCACACTATTTGAAGAAGGGACAAAATTGATTCCACGCATATAACAAACATCCTGATTCAAAGATTTCGGATAGGGATTCCTCGAAGCAAGCAGTTTACCGTCAGCACCACGCAAAGCAACCAACCAAGGCGCTTGCTGGATCGGCGTCATGACCAATCCTTTCAAAGCAGCCTTTCCATCAGGCAACAAACAGATGCCTCCGGCGCCTTGAAGCGTTGAATCCTGGCGAAGAAACGCGCCGTCAAAAGAATAAATGAGCGGTGCTTTCCTTCCTGACGAAAAGATATAAAGTTCGCTGCGCTGACTGTCAGCATAGATTTCATTCACATTCGTATACTCGCCCGGTCCGCTGCCTGCGCGACCAACAGTGCGTATAAAATGACCGTCTCTTCCAAACTGCAGAACCTGATCGGTCTTTCCGTTATAGACAAAAATATAATCCTTGCATATCTGAAGACTCAGAATATTACTGATCAGACAAGAATCAGTCGTCTGAAGCGGAACATATTCAACCTTTGCAACATCGTCTTTAAGAGAAATGGATGAGTTCTTCTGAATGGATTCGCGCATGGGAACGAGCAGACTTCCATCCGACGAACGAGTGTTATGATGGCAAGAAGAAATAGCCATACAAACAGAAAGCAATAAAGCTATAGAATAAATGCTGTTCTTCATAATCAACTTTTATCAAACATATAAATAAAGTGCTTTAAAAGCGGCGTAAAGTTATAAAGATTATTTGAAAATTTGTGGATTACAATTTCTATATTTGTCATGTCTAAAACATTGCAATCATGAAGAAAGGTTTGTTATTCATGCTTAGTCTGCTGATAGGAAGCTATTGGCTGACGGCTTCGGCACAGGATATTCATATTTCTGTAGCCAAGATTTGGGACAACGGGATGTATTGCGCTTTCCCATCTATCATCAAATACAAGAATGCCTATTACTGCTCGTTCCGCGAGGGCGAAGGGCATGTGTTCGACAAGAATGGAAAGGCTGAAGGGAAAGTTCGCGTGCTCAAATCAAAGGATGGAAAGAAATGGACCTCTGTACTGCTCATGAGCAAAGACAAATACGATCTGCGTGATCCGAAGCTATCCATCACACCCGACGGACGAATGATGATTCTGATGGGAGGATCTATATATGTAGATAAAAAATTCGTCGACTGTATCTCGCAAGTATCGTTCAGCTCGGATGGAATACATTTCAGCGATCCGCAACCGGTACAGATGACCAAAGCGGCACAACGCGAAAAAGATTGGCTTTGGCGAATGACTTGGGATGGCGACACAGGCTATGTAGTTGGCTATTTCCAACCGGGCAATGGTCAGACAAACAACATTCATCTGCTGAAAACAACAGACGGAGTCCATTATGACCAGGTTTGCGACTTCAATATTACCGACTTTCCAAACGAAGCAACCATACGCATACTTCCCGACAAACGAATGATGATCATGGTGCGTCGCGACAGTGGTGACAAAATGGGTTATTGGGGCGTGAGCGCTCCACCATATAAAAACTGGAATTGGACGAAGATGGGATTCCAACTCGGCGGTCCCGACTTCCTGGCTATCGACGAGAATCATATTATCGCCGGTTCGCGCTCCTACTATATTTCTTCTCATGCCAAGACTTCGCTCTACTTAGGCAATATCAAAGGTGATTTTCAAGAAGTATGCACATTGCCTTCGGGCGGCGACACAAGCTATCCGGGACTGTTGGTTGTCGGCAACGAACTGTGGGTTTGCTATTATTCCCTGCACGAAACGCCGCGTGCTTCGATTTATCTGGCGAAGATGCCACTCAACATGTTTCTCAACAAAAAATAAGAACTATATAATCACAACGAATCATGAAATTCTTTTGTAAAACTTTATGCTTACTGCTACTTGTAGCGACGGCTTCGATAAATGCCGCTAATGATAATGAAAAAGGATGGACACTTTCCTGCAACAACTATCAGACTGATTATACCGGAGCTCCGGTGGCTAACGGAACGATTGGAATCTTGCCTTGGCAGGAGCCGTTCTCTGTTCGCCATCTGATACTGAACCATGTGTTCGAGCTCAACGACAAATCAGGTGTAAACTGTACCGTACGCGGCATCAATCCTTTCAACATCATCATGACTGTAGATGGACAGAAGATTGACGCTAAAAATATGGCAGACTGGAATCAGCAAATAAACATGCGCGAAGCTACGCACAATACAACATTCACTGCCGATGGGAAAGTCAAAGTGTCCTACTCTATCGCAGCCCTTCGAAACATGCCTTATGCTGCAATCTTCAACATCAAGTTGAAAGCGCTGAAGAATACAGAGATAGAATTTTCAAACGCTATGACCGTTCCACAGGAAGAATATCAGACACCTCGCCATCTGCACAAATCATACGATGCCGGTGCAATCCGCGTAAATATTCTTCAAACGAACGCGCTGACCAAACACGGACGTTATGACGTTTCTGCCTCAACACTTTTCATCTTCGATAAGGGTTCATTCCAATATTCATGTACAGATAAGGAAAACGCTCATGCATCCATCAAACTCACTGCAGGGCAGGAAGCTGAACTCTCGCTCGTTGCTTCCGAATGTACGACGCACGACTTTAGCGATCCTTACAGCGAATCGGAACGCGAAGTGATATATGTAGCGCATCAGACGGTTAAAAGTGTGATGGCTGCACATCGTCAATGTTGGGATGAATTATGGCAAGGTGATATTGAGATCGAAGGCGATGACGAAGCACAGAACGTAGTCCGCTTCGCTCTCTTCAATCTTTATTCATTCTGCCGCCAGGGAACGGCACTCAGTATTTCACCGATGGGACTTTCTTCACAAGGTTATAACGGACATATTTTCTGGGACGCCGAGACATGGATGTTTCCTCCGATGCTGCTGATGAACGGCGGTATCGCACAGTCGATGATCGATTATCGAACGAACCGACTCGAAGCTGCCAAGACAAGAGCAACAACCTGCGGCTACAAGGGTGCGATGTTTCCTTGGGAATCAGACGACTACGGTCAGGAGTCGACCCCGACTTTTGCCATCACCGGACAGTTCGAACATCATATTACTGCCGATATTGCTTTCGCTGCATGGAATTACTATTGTGTCACACGCGACCACAACTGGCTGCAAACAAAAGGATGGCCGCTGATCAAAGCAGTTGCCGAATTTTGGACAAGCCGTGTTGAAAAGAACGACGACGGCTCCTATTCTATTCCGGGTGTTGTTGGTGCTGACGAATATGCGGAAGGAATAACCGACAATGCATTTACCAACGGAGCAGCCATCACGGCATTACGCTGTGCGGTAAAAGCTTCTAAAGCAGTTAGTGAAACAGCTCCTGCCATCTGGAGCGAACTTGCCGACAAGATTCGGATTCTGCATGATGCAAAAGGTGTAACGATGGAGTTTGCCGGATACAAAGGACAAAAAATCAAACAAGGCGATGTGAACCTGCTGGCCTATCCGTTGGGACTCGTGACCGAAAAGAATCAGATATTGAAAGATCTGGAGTATTATGATTCAAAAATAGACCGTGAGAACGGACCGGCAATGACTTTCGGAATCTTCTGTGTCCAATATGCTCGTCTGGGCGATGCAAAGAAAGCAGAGGAGATGTTCCGTCGCAGTTATCGCCCGAACATGCGTCCGCCGTTCGGAGTTTTTGCTGAAACAGCTACCTCACATAATCCTTACTTTGCAACCGGTGCCGGTGGCATGCTGCAAGCTGTCATCTATGGTTTCGGAGGATTGGATATCACTGACGAAGGTATCATTCAGCACAAGACGGTTCTGCCTGCTTCATGGAAAAAACTGACCATCAAAGGTATCGGTGCAGAACGGAAAACCTTCACCGTCACAAACGGACATGAATGATAAGTAGAGCAATGAGCGAAGATAGGCTGCGCTTCGGCATAAAAAATGAACAAGTTCATTTTGTTCTGCTCTCAGCTTGCGCTATCTTTGACTAAAATGAGCGAAGATAGGCTGCGCTTCGGCATAAAAAATGAACAAGTTCATTTTGTTCTGCTCTCAGCTTGCGCTATCTTTGTACCGTAATTAAGAAGTGATGATTGATAGTACAATATTCGAAAACAAAACGGCAGCTTACTACACGTTAGGCTGCAAACTTAATTTTGCCGAGACTTCCACCATCGGAAAAACGCTGGCCGAACATGGTATCCGCAAAGCACGTCCGGGCGAAAAAGCTGATATATGTGTGATAAATACCTGTTCGGTAACAGAGTTGGCCGACAAAAAATGCCGCCAAGCTATACGCCGTATTGGTAAACAGAATCCGGGTGCACTGATGGTTGTAACCGGATGCTACGCACAGCTCAAACCGGAAGAAGTGGCACATATCGAAGGCGTAGACCTTGTACTCGGTGCAGAGCAGAAGCTCGACATCATGAAATATATCGAACAGCTCCACAAATCCGAACAGGATGGCAACATCATCGCTTCACCAACGAAAAATATTCGCACTTTCTCACCTTCGTGCTCGGCAGACGACCGGACGCGACATTTTCTGAAAGTGCAGGACGGTTGCGACTATTTTTGTTCTTACTGCACCATCCCGTTCGCTCGCGGAAGAAGCCGCAACGGTTCTATCGCCAGTCTGGTAAAACAAGCTGAAGAAGTAGCTGCCAAAGGAGGAAAAGAGATTGTACTTGCCGGCGTCAACATCGGCGATTTCGGCAAAACGACGGGCGAAACCTTCATCGACTTGATTCGTGCATTGGATGAAGTGGAAGGCATCGTACGCTATCGTATTTCTTCCATCGAACCGGACCTGATTACTGATGAAGCTATTGATTTTGTGGCAACAAGCAAACGCTTCGCGCCTCACTTTCATATCCCGCTGCAGAGCGGAAGCGACAGCGTGCTCAAACTCATGCGCCGTCGCTACGACACAGCGCTGTTCCGTCACAAAATTGAACTTATCAAACACGTGATGCCGGATGCATTTATCGGCGTGGACGTGATTGTTGGTACGCGCGGTGAAACGGACGAGTTCTTCAATGAGAGCTGTTCATTCATCGAAAGCCTCGACATCACGCAACTGCATGTATTCAGCTATTCCGAACGGCCGGGAACGCAAGCGCTGAAGATTGACTATGTGGTCGATCCGAAAGTAAAACACTCACGCAGTCAACAACTGCTGGCCATCTCCGACCGTAAACTTCATGCATTTTACGAAGCACATATCGGACGCGAGGCAACGGTTCTTTTCGAACATGCGAAGAAAGACGGCATGATGCACGGCTTCACGGAAAACTATATCAAGGTTGGAATTCCTTATAATATTGCTCTTTCCAACGAAACACGCCTTGTGCGCCTCAGTGGATGGAATGAAGATAAAACGGCTTTAACAATAGATGGACATGTGGAATAAAATACTGTATGCACTACTATTCAGTTGGGTAAAGCTTCACGCTTTCCTACCAATGCGCGCTCTATACGTGCTTTCGGATATCTTGTATGTACTCGTATACCGGATCGCCGGCTATCGTGTAAAAGTAGTGCGCCGCAACCTGAAAGCATCTTTTCCTGACAAATCTGATGCACAACTGCGCCACATCGAACACGATTTTTATCACCATTTTGCCGACTACGTAGTCGAGACACTCAAGCTGGCGCACATCTCACTGGAAGAGCTGCAAAAACGTGCGTTCCTGCGTAATCCGGAAATGGTAGACGAACTGATGCGCAAAGGACATACATGTTTTGTGCTGCTGATGGGACATTATGGCAATTGGGAATGGTTCACGGGATCAACAACACGTTTCGAGGATTCACGTATCTATCAGATATATCGCCCACTGAACAACAAAGCGTTCGACAAGCTATTTATTTATCTGCGTACGCGCTTCGGTTCGTATGGCATCATCAAAAAAGATACAGTGCGCGACGTGATTAATCTGAAGAAAAACGGCACGCGTTCGGTGGTTATCTTCCTTGCCGACCAAACGCCAAGTGAAGCGAACCTGCACTATTGGACAACATTCCTCAATCAAGACAGTTCGATACTGACCGGACCGGAACGTATCGCCCGCAAGCTGGATCTTCCCGTTATCTTCCTCGATACACAAAAGACGGCGCGCGGCTACTACACGGTCGATATGAAACTGATTGCCGAGCATCCGAAGCAGACGCCCGAATACTGGATTACTGAACAATATGCACGCATGATGGAAAAATGCATCGAACGCAGACCTGCTTATTGGTTGTGGACTCACAAACGTTGGAAATACACGCGCAAGGACAGCTTGGTACCTGTTGTCGACTCTAAAATATTAGAAAACCATGAATAATAAAAAACTCTCTGTAGTCATACTCAACTGGAACGGAAAAGAGCTGATGGAGAAGTTTCTGCCATCGGTTGTTCAGAACACGCCTCAAGATTGGGCGGAAGTGATTGTGGCTGATAATGGATCAACGGACGGTTCTCTTGAAATGCTCAAGGAAAAGTTTCCAACCGTAGGTCTTATCATTTTCGACCGCAACTACGGGTTTGCTGAAGGCTACAACAAGGCAATTGCCGAATTGGACAGCGAATACACTGTTCTGTTAAACAGCGATATCGAAGTGACACCCGGTTGGGTAGAAGCTCCTGTTACCGCTATGGATGCCGACAAGTCAATTGCCTGCGTACAGCCGAAGATTCGCGCCGAACAAAACAGAGAGTATTTTGAATACGCCGGTGCAGCTGGTGGATTCATGGATTGTTATGGTTATCCTTATTGTCGCGGTCGCATCTTAAGCTGTGTTGAAAAAGACGAAGGGCAGTATGATACACCAACAAATATTCTTTGGGCTTCGGGCGCATGTCTGTTCGTTCGAACAGCGACTTATAAAGAAGCAGGTGGTTTGGACAGCGGCTTCTTTGCGCATCAGGAGGAAATCGATATGTGTTGGAGATTACGTACGCGCGGCTACAAACTGCTTTGCACGCCACAATCAGTAGTCTATCACGTAGGTGGTGCAACGCTGAATGTTGAAAATCCACGCAAGACATTCCTCAACTTTCGCAACAACCTACTGATGATTTACAAGAACGCGCCTGAAAAAAATCTAAAACACATCATGTGCGTGCGTTTTTGGTTAGACTATGTGGCAGCTTTGAAATTTCTGCTCACCGGTCACTTTCCGAATGCCAAAGCTGTATATGATGCACGTAAGGCATATGCCAAGCTGTTGCCAGAATACAAGGAGAAACGCGAAGAAAATATACAAAAGACAGTACTCAAAGAGATTCCCGAACTCATCAACGAAAGTCTTGTGGTGGCTTTTTATCTGAAAGGCAAAAAACACTATTCAGATTTCTAAAGAGAAACGAGTACAACGGCGACGAAGGCTTGGAATCCCTGAAAAAGATTCCAAGATATAAGACTTCTAGAAGCTTCCATTTGACCTAGAAAAGATAAAAACAGGCCTCAGGAAAGAGTTTTTTTATTCTTCAAACTTTTCGCATAGAATGATTGAAGCCGAAGAGATCTCCCCTTCTATTGGAGGATTCATCTTCGAAAGTTTAAGATCAATCGCCTTAATCTGCGAGAACTCAGCCTTCAATGCCCGCACAATCCTTCCCGCCACATGCTCAATCAGATTGGAAGACACTTCCATTTCGCGCTTCACCACTTCGTAGACGGCAGCATAATTGAGTGTATCATTCAGATCATCCGTTATCAATGCCTTCTGGACTGGCACAGTCAGCGTCAAACTGACTGTAAAATCGTTACCCACAACCCGCTCCTGCGGCATAACGCCATGAAAAGCATAAAACTTCATCTCTGCAAGTTCTATTTTTGTAACCATATTTCCTCCTTTTTGAATAATGACAGTTCAAGCCAAGAGTAGAATAAACAAACATGTTTGTTTTATCAAGGTGAAGCTTATCATCACATTTGAAGCAAAGATACTATAAAACGAGGAGCAGAACAAAACGAACTCTTTCGTTATTTATACAAGGGACTGTTTTTCTTCGCTTTTTGAAGCAATCAATAAAGGGAAAATCCCTTTATTCAAAAATTTACGTTATATTTGTGACACACAATAGCGCAAACATCATGATTGGAAGAAAACAAAACGAAGAAGAATCACCGAGTGGCTTGCACAACGCATTGTCAACCGGAACAGTCGTCACCGGCAATATCAGCACTGAGACCGACTTCCGTCTCGACGGAAAAGTAGAAGGCGACATCACCTGCAAAGGCAAAATCGTCATCGGTCCCAAAGGCGAAGTCAAAGGCAATATCGAAGCCGATAACGCTGAGATTTTGGGAACTGTTGAAGGCAACATCTTCGTTCGAGCACGTCTATCGCTCAAGGCAACCGCTAATGTGAAAGGCGACATTCAAGTTCAGATACTTGAGGTCGAACCGAATGCCATGTTCAACGGCATTTGTAAAATGGACAGACAAGTTCCTGAACAAAACAGATAAACAAAGAGCAATAATACAAAATCCGACCTATCAAATAAAAAAAAGGAAGGCAATCAGCTGTTTGAATAGCCGATTGCCTTCCTTTTTAATTTGAGTCTGTTGCTTTAAACTAACTCATTGTCTCGTCTTAAAACCTACAACATGTTCCACATAATTGCGGCTTAAAACTCTCAATTTATTTTCTTACACAATGAAATTGAATCAACTTCTATAAGCAATTTATCCGCAACGTGAAGCACCACAGTTCGTACAGATCAAACAACCTTCTTGATAGACAAGCGTTTCGTGACCACAATTCGGACATTTCTGTCCTTTTGCTTCCGTGCCGTTCGGCAGATATTTCTTCAAGGCGCGCTCGACACCGTTCTTCCATGTATTGATAGATTCTTCCTTCAAATCCATGCCTTGAACCAACTTAATAACCTGATCAATAGGCATGCCATAACGCAAAACACCAGAAATCAACTTGGCATAATTCCAAAACTCCGGATTGAATTTGCCATCCAAACCTTCGATGGTCATCTTATAACCACGCTTATTACGGAATTGGAAGTCATAATGTTTCTTGCCATCCTCATCATAACTCTTGATGATTGTTCCTTTGGCAACATTCTTCGGAAGCATGATTCCCTCATCATCGTCGGCAAGACCAGTGAAGATCTCGTATGGACGACCATTAAGCAAACCTACAAAGGCAATCCATTTTTCGCGATTATTCTGGAATTTAACAACATCGGCTTCCAGTTCGCGAGGACGAGTTGATACAATGATTGGCGGTTGCATACAGTTGCAGTCATCTTTCTTCTTCTTTTTATCATCGGCAGCCAGCAAAACACCTGCACGCGAACCTTCACGATAAACAGTGCAGCCTTTACATCCACATTTCCATGCTTCGACATACAGGGAATTAACCAACTCTTCAGTTACATCGTTGGGCAAATTAATAGTAACGCTGATAGAATGATCGACCCACTTCTGAATCCGACCTTGCATGCGAACCTTCTGCAACCAGTCTACATCACCTGAAGTAGCTTTATAATAAGGCGATTTAGCGATCAGTTCGTCCACTTCTTCAGGTGTATATTTTTTAATAACCGAATAGCCGTTAGCAAGCATCCATTCAACGAATTTGTGATGGAAAACAATATATTCTTCATATGCATCACCCGTTTCATCGACAAAGTCGACACGAGCTTCTGCATCATTAGGATTCACCTTACGACGACGACGGTAAACAGGCAGAAAGACAGGTTCGATGCCTGATGAAGTCTGTGTCATCAAACTGGTTGTTCCCGTCGGAGCAATTGTCAGACAGGCAATATTACGACGTCCATACTTCACCATATCTTTATACAATGCTTCATCGGCTTCGCGCAAACGATTGATAAACGGATTCTTCTGTTCCCGCTTAGCATCGTATATCTGGAATGCGCCACGTTCTTTCGCCATCGTGACAGACGAACGGTAAGCAGCCAACGCCAAAGTTTTCTGTACATTCTCAGCAAACGCGGTGGCATCTTCAGTCCCATAGCGCAAACCCAATGCAGCAATCATATCGCCTTCAGCTGTAATGCCTACACCCGTACGACGACCCAGTAAAGTCTTTTTCTGAATCTTCTCCCACAAGTGGCGCTCAGTTTGTTTGATCTCCATGGATTCTGGATCCGAATCAACTTTGGTCAAAATCTGTTCAATCTTTTCAGATTCCAAATCGATAATATCATCCATGATACGCTGGGCCAGCTGCACATGCTTCTTAAATAACTCGAAATCGAAGTGAGCCTCTTTGGTAAACGGCTTGACAACATACGAATACAAATTGATTGCCAGCAAACGACAGCTATCATACGGACACAACGGAATTTCGCCGCACGGATTAGTTGAAACGGTCTTAAAGCCAAGGTCTGCATAAGAGTCAGGAACAGACTCGCGCAGGATCGTATCCCAGAACAACACGCCCGGTTCAGCTGATTTCCATGCATTATGGATAATCTTATGCCAAAGATCTGCCGCATTAATTTCCTTTATAGTGGTAGGTTCGTCAGAATCTGTCGGATATTGCTGCATATATAAACCATTTGTCTGTACAGCATTCATAAACTCATCATCAATTTTCACCGACACATTGGCACCTGTTACCTTTCCTTCTACCATTTTCGCATCAATAAACGATTCGGCATCCGGATGTTTGATAGAAACAGAAAGCATTAATGCTCCCCGGCGACCATCCTGAGCCACTTCGCGTGTTGAATTGGAATATCGCTCCATAAAAGGAACCAAACCTGTTGAAGTAAGCGCCGAGTTTTTCACAGGCGAACCTTTCGGGCGGATATGCGACAAGTCATGTCCAACTCCACCGCGACGCTTCATCAATTGTACTTGTTCTTCGTCGATACGAATAATAGCTCCATACGAATCAGCATTTCCGTCCAATCCAATCACAAAGCAGTTAGACAGTGAGGCAACCTGATAATTATTGCCAATGCCTGTCATCGGGCTTCCCTGAGGAATAATGTAACGGAAATGATCAAAAAGATCAAATAGTTCCTTTTCTGATAATGGATTAGGATACTTCTTTTCAATCCGAGCAATCTCTGAGGCCAGCCTATGATGCATATCAACAGGCGTTTTCTCATAGATATTACCAAATGCGTCTTTCAAGGCATACTTATTTACCCAAACCTTTGCCGCCAACTCATCGCCGGTAAAGTAATCAAGTGAAGCTTGGTAAGCTTCATCGAAAGTATAAATCTTATGGTCCACGATTATTGTTTATTAATTACACTGCAATATTAGAAATTGTAATTGTATTAGACAAATAAATCAACAAATAAAATCAAACAAATTTCAAAATTTTCCATTTTAGAAAATACATGATTGATTATTAGATATTTAATTTTCTAATTGAAGAATAATGTTTTCCAAAACAGAAAACCACCATTTTAGTGACTTGACAAAAAAAAGGAGGCACACCAATTAATGATATGCCTCCTAAATAGAAATTATAATGTTAGTTTTTTAGCATCATCTCTATCTCTTCAACAGAAGAAGAGAACGACTTATTCGTTTCTATTTGATCTTTTACTGTTTTGCAGGCATGCAGAACAGTAGCGTGATCACGTCGCCCGACAATCTTACCAATATTCGAAAATGAGGCATGCGTATACTTTTTAGAAAGATACATAGTCACCTGGCGTGCCTGCACTACTTCGCGCTTACGCGAATTTGTTTGTATGGCATCCGAATCCAGATTATAATACTTGCAAACTATATCCTGAATTTTTTCTACTGTAAGCTGTTTCTTTTCGAGACGTACTACACGGCAAACCACCTGCCGAGCAAGCGTCATATCAATGCCTCTATTGAAAGCCGTAGAATAAGCGAGTAATGAAGCGACAATACCTTCCACATCGCGAACATTCTCTGTAACATTATCGGCTATAAAATTAAACACATCGTCAGGAATGACGATTCCATCGCTACAAATCTTGTTCTTCAGAATCTTCTTACGCAACTCCAAATCCGGACGACTCAATTCGGCTGTTAAACCCCATTTTAAACGCGTAATAAGGCGTTCTTCCATACCCTGAAGGTCTACAGGAGCTTTATCAGAAGTCAGAATCAACTGTTTTCCAAGCAAATGCAAATGATTAAAAATATGGAAGAATGTATTCTGCGTTTTATCCTTTCCGATCAGTTCTTGAATATCATCCAAAATCAGAATATCTACACTCTGATAGAAATACATAAAATCGTTTACTGCATTTTTCAATATTGCATCTGTATATTGTATTGTAAACAGATGAGCCGAAATATAAAGGACTCTCTTTTCCGGATGAATATCCTGTATCAGATTTCCTACGGCATGACACAGATGTGTTTTTCCCACACCTGACGGTCCATAGATAAACATCGGATTGTAGGTTTTACCTGGATTCCTAGCTATCTCTTCACTTGTTGCACGTACTAAACGGTTACTTACACCCTCATAGTAATTATCAAAGGTATACTTGGAATTCAAATGCGATTCCCAATCCTGACGAGCTTTCGAATCAAATAGCCCAGGAATAGCCGTATTATATTCTTCTTTTGTCGCTTTCTTTTCGCTACCTGGCAAATCAACAGTAGCATCTGTTCCGGCATTCTTTACGACCTGAATACTATATTTCAATATGGTATCAGGACCAATAATACGATGCAATGTCTTACCCAATATATCTACATACTTATCTTCCAAATACTCATAGAAAAATTGGGTAGGCACTTGTATTTTAAGTGTATTATTTTCGTACGACAGCGGAACAATAGGCATGAACCATGTTTTGAAAGCGGCCTCCGATACAATATCCTTAATTACCGTAAGACAACTATTCCAAAGAGTTTGACAATCTTGTTCCATGATTCTATGCTTTTCCAATAATACTTCTTTTATTTCCATTTCACATTTACGGTTACAAAGTTTGGAAAATTATTCCAAAAAAAAAAGAGGCGACTAATACTTGAAACGGAAGCATTTTCTATTCTATTCACAATCAATAGTTTAGTTTTAACATTCTCATTTTCTTATTTTTATGAAGACAAAGATTATAAAAGCCCTCTATTTATGGACATTTGACAGACTCAACTCATTCACACATGATTTATAATACAACGCTTCCAAAATCTTTTATTTCCCTAAAAGCAAAGGCATTATATAAACGCAACAGCCTCACACTGTCATTTGGAAAGATTCTAAATAAAAGAGAATAGTAAAAATAATACCAAATTTCTATACACTATTTCTTATTGACTAATATTCAATAGTTTATATTTTAGTATTCTTTTTTCAACAAATCAGATATATATACTCTTCACATTAATCTGTATTTAATTAGAATACAGAAATGTGAATGTAACGTTTAGGATGTTCCTTGAGATCGAGCAGCAAGTTTGAAGCATTCTGAGTAGTAGCATTCAAATTATCATATAAAGCACGGTCATTGAGAAGCAGACCCAAACTGTTATCCTTTGAGTTAAGACGCTGAGTCATCTGTTGCATGTTGTCTAAAGTCTGATTGACTTTATTCAGTGTATTCTGGAAGTCAAGTTTCGTCAGATTCGTACTCACCTCAGACATGTTACTGGAAACTGTCTTCAGATTTCCAAGAATTACCGGCACATCTTGTCCCATCATCTGATTCAGCTGACGCGAAGTAGCAGCCAGATTTCCCGTTGTTTTCTGCAAATTATCCAATGATTGTCCTATAGCCTGATTATTTACAAGCACTTGTAATCCGGTTAAAATTGAATCAATTTTCGGGAGCAACTGTTCGACCTGAGGCAAGATATTATCACTGACTGAACTCATCATATCTTCTGCTGAACGTCCTTCAATGACATCACCAGGTTTTAAATATTCAGAAGTATACTTATTTAATTGTATATGCATCTCGCCACCACTCAAGAAAGTATTGACAAGCGTTACATAACTGCCTTTGTTGATGCGCATGTCATCGTCCAGGCTGATTTCTATAGTAATTTTATTTGTTGTATGATAATCGTACTTAATCTCTCTCACAAGTCCAACCTTGAAACCTTCAACAAAAACAGGCGTTGAAATAGTTACTCCCTTCACATTTGTGCAAACCACATAATAATGATTTACGGGCTTAAACAAATTGATACCTTTCAAATAATTAATACCTATATATAGTAGCACTAAACTGATAATTGTAACAATTCCAATTTTAGCCTCTTTTGTGAATAATCCTTTCATCTTGTCTTTTTTAAATTCGATTACTAATTGTATTTTACTTTTTCTCCATCCTTGAAAGCGACGATGAACGCCTCCTTAAAATCTTTTGCTACTTCCCGGCGTATCTTCTTAATTTCATTGAAATCAGTCGTTTCACCATAAGTATACTTATAAACACCTTTTTCTTGATAAAAATCCACACCGGTGTACCCCTTAAACAGTTTTGACCCGGAAGAAAGTTTTTTATCTGACGTTAAAATTTGCACTTTATACACAATTTGTCCTTTTGAGGCAGTTTTTTCAGGTGTATTTGCATCCGCTTTGGGAGAAACGACATCCGTTGTTTCCGCCGCCTTCGTCTTTATTGCAGAAGAGCGATTCCTATTTTTCTTCTGATTCAAAATATATTCTTCACTACCAGCCGGAGCTTCTGAGTCTGTTTTTTCTGTCTCGACTATAGAAACCGGTTCCTGGTCTTTTACTGTATCGGCATTTGATGCAGAAGAATTGTCGACAAAAGCAGGCTTCTGAGAAGTAATAACGCCACGCTTACGATCATATTCCCATTTATATTTTGAAAACGCATTGTAAATGGAATTAGCCAACTGCTGTTGTCCTTGATCCGACGCCAAAAAACGTTCTTCATTAGAATTACAAATATACCCGAGTTCTATCAAGACACTAGGCATGCCAGTCTTTCTCAATACCAGGAACCCGGCTTGTTTAACACCTCGATCTGAACGAGATGCCGAAACCATGCATTTCTGCACTGTTGAAGCAAAATTAATGCTTTGCTCCATGTGCTTGTTTTGAATAAAATCAAAAATGATATACGACTCTGCCGAATTAGGGTCAAAGCCTTCATACCGCTGCAGGTAATTATCTTCCAACAAAATAACCGAATTCTCACGCTTTGCAACTTCCAGATTCTCATCACTGCGGGCCAGACCCAACGTATAAGTCTCGACACCATCAATTGCGGTCGTCCGCTTAGGTAATGAATTTGTATGAATTGATATAAAGAGATCTGCCTTGCAACGATTGGCTATGTTAGCACGCTCATCCAATTCAACAAAAACATCCGATTTCCGCGTATAAACGACCTTCACATCAGCGTTATTATTTGAAATCAGTGAACCCAATTTAAGTGCAACAGCTAGATTAATAGCCTTTTCATTAATAATTGTACCTTTGGCACCCGGATCTTTTCCTCCATGACCAGCATCTATAACGACAATAAAGTCTTTTGATTTCGCCTGAGAGCCAGGTAAAACACAAAATAATGCCATGATTATAAGAATATATGAAAAAGTACTTTTTGCCACTTCTATATATTTCCGATTATGGCACAAAAGTATAGATTTTTGCCGACTTAGATACGCATTTTTCGAATAAAAAAAGGGCAATTCCTATAGGAATCGCCCTTTCTAATATTCTTATTAAGACTTATTCAGAAACAACCTCAAAAGGAATCTCTACAGAAACCTCTTTGTGAAGTTTTACAATAGCCTTATAATTACCAACTTCCTTAACAGCTTCCTTGATTACGATAATCTTACGATCAATATTGAAACCTTGTTTTTCCAAAGCATCAGCAATCTGAATGTTCGTTACAGAACCGAAAATCGTACCTGTAGAACTTGTCTTTGCACCGATTGTCAAAGTTACATCTTTCAACTTGTCAGCCAATGCCTGAGCATCTTCCTTGATCTTTGCTAGCTTGTGAGCACGTTGTTTCATGTTCTCAGCCAAGATCTTCTTTGCTGATTCTGATGCGATAACTGCTTTACGCTGAGGGATTAGAAAGTTACGACCATAACCGTCTTTAACTGTTACGATATCATCCTTATAACCCAGATTGGGCATATCTTCTTTCAAAATAACTTGCATATTCTGTCTCCTCTCTATATTGTTATTTCATTAAATCAGTTACATAAGGAAGCAATGCCAAGTGACGAGCTCTTTTAACAGCTTGTGCAACACGACGTTGGAATTTCAAAGAAGTACCAGTGATACGGCGGGGAAGAATTTTTCCCTGTTCGTTCAAGAACTTCTTCAAGAATTCTGGATCCTTGTAATCAATATACTTGATGCCATTCTTTTTGAAACGGCAATATTTCTTTTTCTTTACGTCCACTGAAGGTGGAGTCAAATATCTTATTTCAGACGATTGTTGAGTTGTTGTAGTTGCCATAATTAATTATTCTCCTTAGCTGTTGCTTCTTTAGATGCTCTTAAACTTCTTCTCTTTGCAGCATATTCTGCAGCATACTTATCTTGACGGAATGTCAAGAAACGGATGACGCGTTCGTCACGGCCAAAGTTAATTTCCAAAGTGGAAATTGTTTCAGGCTTAGCTTTAAACTCTATCAACTGATAGAAGCCTGTCGTCTTCTTCTGAATCGGATATGCAAGCTTGCGCAAGCCCCAATTCTCTTCATTCACAATCTCAGCTCCTTCTGCTTTAAGGAGATTTGTGAATTTTTCTACCGCTTCCTTCATCTGGGCGTCAGATAAAACGGGAGTTAAAATGAAAACGGTTTCGTAATTGTTCATAAAATCTTGTTTTTATATTTGTTATTTATAAATTGCGGCGCAAAGGTAAGAAGTTTTTTTCTTGATGCAAACTTTTTCTACGACTTATTTATTTTTCTTCTAGTTCTATTTCCAAATTCATCTAATTGTGTTACCCGATTCATTCGGACACAAAAACCATTCCATTCGAAAGAAAAAAAATTTCATTCGAATGAAATGATTCGCGCATTCGAATGAATTTTTTAACGCTTTAATATATACGTAATGCGTTAATTATCAACCATCAAGTATTTTTCACATAAAATTTGGGAGCAATGCCTGTTTGCTGCTTGAAATATTTGCCGAAAGCCGACTGTGAAGAAAAATTAAGCTTATAAGCAATCTCTTGAATATTCATATCCGAAAATTTCAAAAGCGCTTTTGCTTCAAGAATAATATAATCGTTTATCCAATCAGCCGCTGTCTTTCCACTATATTTCTTTACAATATTCGAAAGGTAATTTGCCGTCAGATTCATCTTGGAAGCATAAAATTTCACCGTATGCTCACGTGAGTGGTAGGCTGCCAGTAAAGACATAAACTTTTCAAACGACTGCTGAATACGCGACTTGTTTGAAATGCCATTGTCATTATCACACTTCTGGTATACATTTATAATTGAAATAATCTGATAAACAAACGAAAGCAACAAACCGCGCACAATATTTTCGCTTTCCGAAAGGACCTTTCCTAAATTTTCTTTTATCAGATAATAGTAATATTTCAAACAGACAAGTTCATTAAAAGGAACTTCCGTCAACGGCCTCTCTTTCAATGTAAGATACGAGTTAAGCTTCTGCTTAAACTCTATCTGTAACTCTTTCAGATAATCCGAAGAGATAAGCATCGCATACGCACTAAGATTCGAAACGCTTTCAATCTGAATAATATTCTCCGGGAAACTGATAAAGATTTCGTTTGCCTTGATTTTGTATTCTTTCAGATTGATACGACAATTTATTTCGCCATCCAAACATATTAATATTGTGATTGCATCAATACGGCAGGCAAACTTAAATTGTTCGACAGCCTCAAGGTGATCTGTAATAATTAATTTGTCTTTATAATAGATTGCACCGGGCAAACTCATCTTCTGAAATTTAGATATAGATATATTGTCTAAATCCATCTTCTCCTTTTTTTGGGACAAATATACATCTTTTCTTCAGATTCATCAATTTCAATCCTTTGTTTTGCACAATTTACTCTTTATTTTCATCTTTACTTTTTTCTGTTCTGTTCTTTCCTTTGCAGTCAAAATCAGAAAAACAAGGAGCAGCACTAAAACAAAAAGGAATATGGAAATAAGTAAACAATATAAAAGCAATCTCATCGCCGCTGTAATCTTTATGACAATCATACTAATCGTTATCATCATAGGATTGTGCATTCCTGTCGAAAAACAAGAAATTCAAGGAATGACTGAGATTACAGATTATCGCGTGTCAAGTAAGGTACCTGGAAGAATAAAAAAATTCTACGTTAACGAAGGAGACCGTGTGCGCATCGGTGATACTTTAGCTATCTTAGAGGCTCATGAGATCGATGCAAAACTTGCACAAGCTGAAGCTGCACGCTCTGCAGCGCAAGCTATTGAAGAAAAAGCATACAATGGAACACGTCAAGAACAAATTCGAGCCGCTTTTGAAGTATGGCAAAAAGCTAAAGCCGGCCTCGAAATTGCCGAAAAGACTTATGGTCGATTGAGCCGATTGTATAATAATGGTGTCGTACCGGCACAAAAAAGAGACGAAGCTGAAGCCAACTACAAAGCCATGCAGGCATCCGAAAAAGCAGCCAAATCACAATATGACATGGCAATAGAAGGCGCTCGAAGAGAAGATAAAGAGATGGCCAAAGCACAAGTAAACAGGGCTAAAGGTGCCATTTCAGAAGTTTCGTCATACGTAAAAGAGACTGTACTTATTGCCGTTGCAAATGGTGAAGTGACAGAAATATTCCCTGAAATAGGCGAACTGGTAGGCACTGGTGCACCGATCATGAACATCAACATCACAACAGATGCGTGGTTCACCTTCAACATCCGCGAAGATATGCTCTATAGTATATATGTAGGAGAAAAAATGAACGTATATATTCCTGCACTTCAAAAAACCGTTCCCGTAAAAATCACACTGATAAAGAATGTGGGGGATTTCGCCGCATGGAAAGCTACAAAATCCTTGGGGCAATATGATCTGAAAATATTTGAAGTACAAGCAAGACCATTACAGCCCATGACGAAACTGGAACCAGGAATGTCGGCTATCTTAAAGAAATAAAAGGATGGATAAGAATATTTTTCAACGCATATTCGATATTTTCAAACGTGAAGTGTGGCTCTTCGCGCAAAGGCCGATGTTTCTATTCTGCATCATCATTGCGCCTATAGCCTGCATCATCTTTTTCGTCACATTAATGAAAAGCGGACTGCCAACAGACTTGCCTACAGGGATCGTCGATATGGACAATACGCACATCACACGTATTATTACCCGAACAATCGATGCGCTCGAAGAGACCAAGATCGTCGCTCACTACAGGAACTTCACCGAAGCGCGTGAAGCCGTGCAAAAAGGCGAAATTTATGCATTTTTCTATATTCCAAAAGGAACAACCGAAGAGGCATTGGCCAGCAGACAACCGACAGTTTCGTTCTACACCAACGAATCTTACTTCGTCGCAGGCACACTGCTTATGAAAGATTTGCGGACAGCATCAGAACTAACAGGTTTGGCACTAAGCAGAGAAACTCTGTATTCTAAAGGAGCAACCGAACGACAAGCTTTATCTATCATTCGCCCAATCGTTACTGAAGCTCATCCGCTTAATAATCCAATGCTTAACTATTCAATCTATTTGAATAATATCTTGTTGCCGGGAATACTCATTCTTTTGATTCTTCTGACAACGACCTACACAATCGGCTACGAATGGAAACAAGATACTCAAAAAGAATGGTATAAGTTGGCCAACGGATCGTCGTTTGTTGCTTTAATAGGAAAACTATTGCCTCAAACGGTCATTTTTTCGAACATTATTACATGTTATGATGTCGTATTCTATAAGTTTCTAGGCTTTCCCTGTCTTTGTGGCATTGGAAGTATGATAGCACTTGGAATTCTGACCGTTCTGGCATCACAGGCTTTCGGTATCTTCTTATTCGGACTGTTTACCGGATTCATGCGAATAGCCATGTGTCTTTCTGCATTATGGGGAATATTATCTTTTTCACTTTGCGGATTCACATTCCCGGTTACAGCCATGCACCCTGTACTTAAAGCATTAGCCTATCTTTTCCCACTCAGGCATTATTATCTGATTTATGTCAATCAGGCGCTCGATGGAAATCCAATAGGTTATGTCTGGACATCCGTATTATGCATGTTGGCATTTCTGATACTTCCTTTCTTTGTTTTATTCAGATACAACATCGCATTCAAAAAATACAAATATATCCCATAACGCTTGAAAACAGATAAAAATGAAACATATTGTAGACATTATACATATTTGGTACGAAGAATTTTCGGATATACTGAAAGACAAAGGAATATTAATATTCATTCTTTTTGTTCCTATCATGTATCCGCTTCTGTACTCATTCGTTTATACAAATGAATTGGTCAGACAGGTTCCTATAGCCGTCGTTGATGAAAATAAATCGCATTTCAGCCGTGAATTCATACGCAAAATGGATGCATGTACTGAGATTCGTATCATGTCTTTCTGCAATGATATGGAAGAAGCACGCCATTTGCTGATGCAGCAAAAAGTATACGGTATTCTTCGTATTCCAAAATCATTCACATGGGATTTGAATCATGGCGATCAGACTTATGTTGGCGTCTATAGTGACATGTGCGTCATGCTATATTATAAAGCATTACTTATATCGGCTACAAACGTTTCACTTGAAATGAACAAAGATATTAAAGTGCGCCGTTATATGAATAATACAACCACACGCCAGGATGAAATCAGTCGTATGCCAATCAAATATGCATACGTGCAACTTTATAACCCCCAGAGCGGTTTTGCCACTTTCTTGATTCCGCCGGTACTGATGCTGATCATTCAACAAACATTGTTACTCGGAATTGGCATGTCGATGGGACGCGCTCGCGAAAAAAATGACGGTCAGATTATTCCATTCAACAAGTATTACAAGAATGCTGTAAAGATTGTCCTCGGTAAAGGACTTGTCTATTTCATGATTTACATTATCATGGCCATTTATATGTACACTTATGTTTCAAAAGATTTTGGATTACCTCAACTTGGTCATTATGACACTTTCATTGCTTTCATCATACCATTTATATTATCATGCATTTTCTTCGCGATGGTTCTCTCTTCATTTGTCTACCGTCGCGAAGATTGCATAATGCTTTTCGTCTTTCTTTCTGTACCGATACTTTTCATGTCGGGCGTCACATGGCCTGGATCCAATATTCCGGCTTTCTGGAAATATGTTTCTTATATCTTCCCAACTACGTTCGGAATCAATGGATATGTTCGAATCAACAATATGGGAGCATCTTTGTATGAAGTAGCCGACGAATACCATGCCTTATGGTTGCAAACCGGCATTTACTTCTTCATCGCTTGCCTGATTTACTATACGCACATTTTCAAGTGCGTAGCCCAAATAAAAAAACCGATAGACATAATAGAGAAAATTTGATAATCGACGAAACAAATTGAATCGCAGATACTTTATCCTAATCTATACCGATTCAATTTGAATCAGGCACATCGGGACAAAATTTATGCCGATTCAAATTGTAAAATCATTTTTTAAATGATTTGCTCAAAAACAATTTGAATCGGCATTTTTATTGACCCGGCAGTTCCGGCACAAATTATGTCGGGACCGCCCGAATCAAGATATTGTAAATAAATATAAAAGCCTACGATAATGAACCGCCAATAATATCCAGCAGTTCATTTGTGATAGCCTGCTGACGGCTCTTATTGTACATAACAGTAAGATCCTGCAACAGTTCGTCGGCATTATCGGTAGCTGTTTGCATAGCCATCGTACGTGCGCCGTGTTCTGAAGCGTTGGAATCCAACAATGCAGTAAACATTTCTATACGGAGAACCTTAGGAAGCAGTTCTTCCAATAGTTTATCCGGATTCGGTTCAATGATATAATCCGGCAAATTTTCATCTGATTCACGGACTGTCTTCTTATTCAAACTAAGAGGCAGAAATGTTGATCGCATCAATTCTTGCGAAGCTGTATTCTTGAAATGATTGTAAATAAATTCGACTTTATCAACATTTCCTTTCAAAAAACGAGTCATCAGATCGGTTGCCAAATCAGCGGCTTCCTGATAGGAAGGCTTGTTCGCCATCGACTGATAACTGCCTCCAAGTTCGAATCCGATCTTTTTGACTGCATCCTCCACTTTCTTTCCTACAGGGAAAATCAATATATTTTCCTTTCCTAAAGACTTATATTCGTCAAGGATTGTCATCAAACGACGAATTACATTCGCATTAAACCCACCGCACAAACTTGTGTTCGAAGAGAAAACAACTATGGCAACCCGCTTAACAACTCTCACCTCAACAAACGGAGAGAAAGCCTCACCGCTATCGTCCAAGAAATTAGTCAGTATACTATGCAATCTCTGTTGATAAGGTAGCATATTGCCTATAGCGGCCTGCGCCTTGTGCAACTTGGCGGACGCAACCATCTTCATTGCCGAAGTAATCTTTTGAGTACTCCGCACTGAGGCGATTCTCTGCTTAACTTCTTTCAGTGATGCCATATTTATTTGCTTACTTTAAATTGTCCGGCTACATCCGATGCAACCTGTTCAATAATAGCGGTCAGTTTATCATCAATAACGCCATTGGCTAAAACATCAAGCACATCCGTCTGATGATTGGCACGCATTACTTTCAGAAATGACTCCTGAAAAGCACGTACTTCCGTCAGAGGTACTTCGCGCAGCAATCCATGCGTTCCGCAATAAAGGATAGCAATCTGTTCGCCAACAGACATTGGCTCATGTTGCGGCTGAATAAGCAATTGATTGTTTTTACGACCGCGATCGATAGCCATAGCTGTCACTGCATCCATATCGCTACTGAATTTCGAGAACGATTCCAGTTCACGATATTGCGCCTGATCGATTTTCATCGTACCGGCAACCTTTTTCATACTCTTGATCTGAGCACTACCACCTACACGAGATACTGAAATACCAACATTGATAGCCGGACGGAAACCTTGATTGAACAAGTCTGTCTCAAGGAATATCTGTCCATCAGTAATTGAAATTACATTCGTAGGAATATAGGCTGATACATCACCGGCTTGTGTTTCAATGATAGGAAGTGCGGTAAGCGAACCTCCGCCCTTGACCTTACCTTTCATACTTGCTGGCAGATCGTTCATCTGTTCTGCAACTTCTTGCTGATTGATAATCTTTGCTGCACGCTCCAAAAGACGGGAATGCAAATAGAAAATATCACCCGGATAAGCTTCACGTCCTGAAGGACGACGCAAAATCAACGAAACCTCACGATAGGCAACTGCCTGTTTCGAAAGATCATCGTAAACGACCAATGCATCACGACCGGTATCACGGAAATATTCTCCAATAGCAGCTCCGGCAAACGGTGCAAAATACTGCAATGCAGCCGGATCGGCAGCAGTAGCCGAAACAACGATTGTATAAGGCATTGCGCCATATTGTTTCAATGTATTGACAATATTGGCAACAGTAGAACCCTTTTGTCCGATAGCTACATAAATACAATAGACAGGTTTCCCTGCTTCGTAATTCGACTTCTGATTGAGGATTGTATCAATAGCGATTGACGTTTTTCCAGTCTGTCGGTCACCAATAATCAACTCACGCTGTCCACGTCCAATAGGGATCATGGCATCGATAGATTTCAAACCCGTTTGCAACGGCTGATTAACCGGCTGGCGAAAGATAACTCCCGGCGCTTTACGTTCCAATGGCATCTCACAAAGCTCACCATCAATCTGTCCGCGTCCATCCAAAGGTTCACCCAGAGGATCGATCACACGACCCAACATGCTCTCACCCACTCTGATGGAAGCGATACGTTTCGTACGCTTAACGGTCATGCCCTCCTTAATCTGGTCGGTCGGTCCGAGTAGCACAGCACCCACATTTTCTTCTTCCAGATTCATAACGATAGCTTTCATTCCATTATCGAACTCCAGCAACTCGTTAGCCTCAGCGTTCAACAATCCATAAATACGTACTACGCCATCACTTACTTGAAGGACTGTTCCCACCTCTTCAAATTGAAGTGAAACATCAATATCTTTCAGTTGTCGGAGCAGTACCTCAGATACTTCGCTGGGTTTTATATTTTCAGACATACTTTTTCCTTTTAGACTATTCTTTTATTCTTTTCAATGAACTGTTGTTTAACCTTCGACATCTGTCTTGCGATACTGGCATCCAGACGATAAGTACCAATCTCAAAGATAAAGCCACCTATCAATTCCGGATCTGTCTTCGTCGAAAACTCAACAGTTCCTTTTGTTTCATCAACTATCAGTTTGCGGATTCGATTTACTACCTCTTCCTTTACAGGATAGGCAGTAATCAAACGGCCTTTACTGATATTTTTTTGTTTCAGATACATGTCAATGAAGGCATGCACCATAAACTGCAGGAATTTTTCTCTCCTTTCCTTCAGTACTAACCATACAAATCGGCTGAATTCTTGCGTTACCTCAACTCCCGCTGCATTACAAATCACTTTGTGCTTCAATTCTGAAGTTAACATCGGATTGTCCACAGTATTGTGTAGCTCAGGAACCTGCAGATAGCTGTCTTTCAATGTTTGCACATTCTGATAGACAGCATCTTCTGTATTGTTCTCATTCGCCAACGCTAAAAGAGCTTTCGCATAACGGTTAGAGATGACTCCTATATCCATGGCTATCAGTTTTTAGAAGTAAAAGTTTCATCCAGCAGACGTTCTATCATCTCCGTCTGTTCGCTTTCACTATTCAAGTCCTTACGAAGCACTTTTTCAGCAATATTCACAGACAGAACAGCCACCTGGCGACGGATATCGCGAATGGCATCTTCCTTTTCTGCTTTAATCTGAAGTTTTACTTCATCAAGCATCTTGGCTCCTTCAATCTGTGCCTGCGTTTTAGCTTCACCGATGATGCGCTCGCGTGTAGCGGTAGCTTCATTCAGTATACGAACTTGTTCTTCGCGAGCTTTAGCTAATATAGTTTCACCTTCAGCCTTCAAATTAGCCAATTGTTCATTCGCTTCTTTAGCAACGACCAACGAGTGATCAATGTACTCCTTGCGTTCATTCACCATCTTGATAATGATGGGAAATCCATACTTTGCAAGTACAAAGAACACGACGCCGAAGCAAAGCAGCATCCAAAACAATAGACCACTATCGGGCATTAACAATGACATAGTCGCTTACCAATTAAAGTGCAAGGAAACAAATAACAATAGCAAACAATGCAACACCTTCGACCAATGCAGCGAAGATAATGACGTTCATACGAAGGTCACTGATAATCTCTGGTTGGCGAGCCATTGCTTCCATACCAGAAGCACCAATTCTACCAATACCAACACCTGCACCAATTGCAGCCAAACCTGCACCAATTGCAGCACCGATTTTACTTAATCCAAGCCCTGTAGCGGCAGCTTGTAACAACACTGTTAATAACATACTATTCATTTCATTTAAGTTTTTATATTATTATCTTTTTGAATTTTTCTCTGGAGCTTCCTCTAATCGAGATAAGCCGATAAATACTGCCGAAAGCATTGCAAACACGTATGCTTGAATGAAAGCGACAAGTAATTCGATGAATCCCATAAATATCGTAAACAAGACTGATACAACAGTCATTGTACCATTGACAATCGGACCCATACTAACGGTGATGAATACCAAACTAATCAAAGCCAAAATAGCTGAATGCCCGCCCATCATATTTGCAAAAAGACGAATCATCAATGCAAACGGTTTTGAGAAAACACCCACCAATTCAATCAACGGCATGAAAGGTACCGGCACTTTCAACCACGTTGGTACTTTAGGCCAGAAAATATCTTTCCAATAATTCTTATTTCCCCACAAATTGATAGCGACCATTGAGAATAATGCCAAAACAAAAGTAATGGCAATATTGCCCGTAACGCTTACGCCACCTGGAAAAATAGGAATCAATCCCATCAAGTTGTTTATTAAAACGAAAAAGAAAACGGTAAGGATGTAAGGTGAATAGAACTTGTAATCTTTCCCGATACAAGCTTTTACAACATCATCCTCTATTGCCATCACTGCCATTTCCATCAAACCGACAAAACCTTTGGGGGCTTCCGATTGTGGTGTATGTTTTCTGTGCCATCTGGCTGTACCTAATATAATTATAAGCAACAGCGCACTGTTAATCAATAATGCCAAAGTCGTTTTCGTAATCGATATATCTATCGGACGAACTTCCTGTCCGGAAGCATCCGTTTCAACAACCTTTCCTTGATAATTGCCTTCAGTAGCAATCCGAAAACCTTCATAAACTGTTCCTTTAGGGAAAAGATGTGAAGACAGGAATGTATGCCACCCAGTCTGATGGCTGAAAACAATCACCGGAAGATATACGCACAATTTAGTATTGCCCACTTTCGTAATGTCCCAATCATACGAATCTGTAATATGCCCGATCACAAGATCTTTGACATTCACAGCTTCCTTTGTCTGAGCGGGAGCTGCATTTTCTGCAGAGGCAGAAAAGCACGACATCAGGATGAAGCAGAGAACAATACCAAAATATTTTATTCTATTGATTTTCATTTTTCCTCTTCTCTATCATTTTTTTCTTCAAATTCTGTTCGTATAAACAAAAGAATATTGTTTCAAACAGAATAGTCATCAGATAAAATAAAAAGAACGTTATTACAAAATCCGATTTGTGAACCTTAATGACCAATATATATATAAACAGAAGCATCATCGAAATTACCATCTTCACAAATTTCATACCGAGATATACTGAAAGTAATTTCTTTGGTGCATATTGTCTAAATTGATCGAATGTGGTAATGTAGTAAACACCAAAAAGAAAGAAAAATACCGGAATGCACGGATACAAAGAAAAATAATGCTCCGGGTAAAGTATTTTGAGAATTACCCATCCGACTATACCACAGATCAGACATACAAATGCCTTCCAGAATAGGAATCTTTTTTTTGTTATTGTTATACTCATTACTACATGTTTTTTATTGTTCAACACAAACCGAAACTTCGTCTTTCCTTACTTCTACAAAACCGCTCTTGATAAGCACTTCCGTAGCTTCTCCTCCTTTAACAAACCTGATCTTTCCCTGAGAAAGAGATGAAATCAAAGCTGCATGCATCGGTAAAACTGTAAACTGTCCACTCGTGCCCGGAAAATCTACACTTTCTACATCGCCCTTAAAAATCACTTTTTCAGGCGCTACAATCGCCAATTTCAGAGACCCTTTCATAAATTGTCTACTTTATATTTGCCGATTCCAAAATCTTCTTGCCTTTTACTATGGCATCTTCTATGGTACCTACATTCAAAAAGGCCTGTTCCGGTAAATAATCAACTTCACCATCCATAATCATCTTAAAGCCTTTGATGGTGTCTTCGATATTCACCATAACACCTGGAAGTCCTGTAAACTGTTGAGCCACAGTAAATGGTTGAGAAAGGAAACGTTGTACACGACGAGCACGATTTACCGTCTGACGATCCTCTTCACTCAACTCATCCATACCTAGAATGGAGATAATATCTTGTAATTCCTTATTACGTTGCAATATCTGTTTTACTCGTTGTGCCACTTCATAATGTTCTTTACCAACGACCAACGGATCCAATATTCGTGAAGTTGAATCCAACGGATCAACAGCCGGATAGATACCCATTTCAGTAATCTTACGATTGAGCACCGTCGTTGCATCCAAATGGGTAAAAGTCGTTGCCGGAGCCGGGTCAGTCAAGTCATCGGCCGGAACATATACCGCTTGTACAGAGGTAATAGAACCATTCTTGGTTGACGTAATTCGTTCCTGCATCTGTCCCATTTCAGTTGCCAACGTAGGCTGATAACCTACGGCTGAAGGCATTCGTCCAAGTAAGGCCGAAACTTCAGAACCTGCCTGAGTGAAACGGAATATATTATCGATAAAGAACAATATATCGCGCGGACTATTTTCATCTCTATCCTTCCTGTCACGGAATGATTCAGCTACTGTTAATCCAGAGAGTGCAACCGAAGCACGTGCTCCCGGCGGCTCATTCATCTGTCCATAAATCAGTGTTACCTGCGAATTATTTACTTCATTGAAATCAACTTTCGAAAGATCCCATTCGCCTTTCTCCATTCCCTTCTTAAACTCCTCTCCATAACGGATAACGCCAGATTCAATCATCTCACGTAAAAGGTCGTTTCCTTCACGGGTACGTTCGCCAACACCAGCAAAAACTGAAAAACCATGTTGTTTCTTGGCTATATTGTTGATCAGCTCCTGGATCAATACTGTCTTTCCAACGCCAGCACCACCAAACAATCCAATCTTACCACCTTTACAATACGGCTCCAACAAATCTATCACCTTTATTCCGGTATATAAAACTTCCTGGACGGTCGACAGATCTTCAAACTTTGGAGGTTCTCTATGAATAGGCAGTGCACCCTCTTTATTTAGAGGATTCATTCCATCAATGGCATCACCAATAACATTCATCAGACGGCCTTTAATTTGGTTTCCTATAGGCATTGTTATAGAACGTCCCATAGGCAAAACCTCCATTCCTCGACGCAAACCATCGGTACTATCCATTGCTACGGTACGCACGGTATCCTCTCCAATGTGCTGTTGAACTTCAACAACCAGAGTCCTACCATCATCCCGCTTAATAGTCAGTGCGTCATGAATGCTTGGAAGGAGAAGATCCGTATCGATGTTCTTGCCTTCAAAAAATACATCCACCACAGGACCAATAACCTGTGAAATATGTCCAATAATCTGTGACATAAGCTCTTATTTTGTTTTTAATATTACAATTCCTTTTTTTATCTTAGCTTCCTTAGAAACGATACAAATTTCCTGTTTTGTTTTAACAAACGAAAGTTCTATTTGTTGTGCAAATTGTTCCAAAACGCCAAATAAATTTCGTCATCAAGATTTTTATACTTTATCAACTTTCATTGGTAAATAGATAGTGAAACAAGAACCTTTTCCCTCACCATCAGAAGCCAATTGAATAGTTCCTCCTAATCGTTCAACAATATGTTTGCAGATGACAAGTCCCAAACCGGAACCTTTCGCATATTCATCGACTTTTGTAAAACGTTCAAAAACGGACTTCTGCTTATCTAACGGGATTCCTTTTCCTGTATCTTTCACATATATGATAATTCCTTGACCATCCAAATCCTGAGTATAACCCATAGAAATGTATCCTTTTTCCGTAAATTTAATGGAATTACTAAGCAAATTAGTCAATACTTCAACTATCCGATGATAATCAGTAATAACGACTATTTCTTTCTCAGGCAATGACATTTCAAATTTTACGTTTTTAGGCATCAAAAGCAGATGTGTATTATACACCTCACGAAGTAACTCATGCATATTGCACTCTTTAAGCGTATATTTCATGCTTCCTGCTTCAATTCGCGACAAATCAAGAATATCATTAATCAATTTCAGCAAGTGTTTGGTATTCATGTTGATAGTATCAATACACATGGCTTTTTCTTCAGGATCAATGCTGCCATCTTCAATAAGCAAGTTAGAGAATCCAACAATAGCATTCAGAGGTGTACGAATATCATGACTCATATTCGCCACAAATGCTGATTTCATGCGATCAGCTTCCTCTGCCTTTTCACGTGCATTGATAAGAATCTGTTCATTGTCCTTGTATTCTTGAATATTCAAACACAATCCGACAATCATATAGCTCTTTTTCAGATTATTCAAGAAAACTTCGCCACTTCTGAATTCCCACCACTGATAACCTTTGCCATTGAAATCAATTCGACAACGTGTTGTCCTTCCTCTATTTTCGCGAGCAAGTACAAATTTAGTATCACTGACAAATTTCTGACGATCATCAGGATGTACCTTTTCACAGAGTTCATCAATGCTGTACCCTTGAGATAATAATTGATGATCATAAGTGATTTCCATTGCATCAAAGAAATCTTGCCCAAAAATAAGATAAGGAGCATCCTCTATCCTCCAAACGAATATATTTCCATTACGCAAAGCCAAGGACAGATACATCCTTTCCAAACGCAAATTCTGTTCGGCTAATTCTTTCTTCCTCCGTTCCCGCAATGAAAAATACGACAACGCAATAAAAATGATCAAAATAAATACGCTCAGTGAGGTTCCGCCCCATATCAGCTCTTTTTCATAACGGATATAAAAAGGTTCATTGACTATCTTTACATATGGAGGAATAACATTGACAGGCTTCCAATTCCATCTGAACATGGTTTTCCAATCCAAAACATATTCTTTTTTGCTCTTATGGATGCCTAATTCCTTTATTGTTGTTCCATTGAAAAAGCGTATGGCAGCACCCACCTGTTCCTTTGCCTGTTGTTCGGCTGTTGTGAAATAACCGCCTAAAATACCCGAGCCGCAATCAAAACCCTCATGAACGGCTGTAAACACCGGACGGTCGAATAGCTGGCATATCTTGTTTGAAGCAAATGTGTAGGAGGTATTCAAAAAAGTCACATAAGGACGCATATTGCTGAAATTCCATAAAGCCTCTCCCGACATTCCGTGCCTAAAATTCACAAAACGCACATAAGAAGAATCCGGTCGTTCTGTCCTCAACTCCAATTGGCGCTTAAGGAAAAGGCTATCAACAGGCATTCTTAATGAATCCTCTTTCGTTTTCACCAAACCATTCTTATACAGGACCGAAAAATCCATTCTATAGGGAGACTTTTCCAATTGTTGATACAAATTTCCGCAAACAAGATCCGGATAATCGTTTGCATGGGTCTGATCATAATTCACATTAATAATCATCTTACCCATCAGCTTTTCAATAAACGCAATGTTTTCTTTTATATCAGGTTCATCATAGAAACCGGCAATATTGTCGTACTTGAACTTAGCCATTGACATGGTGGGCAAATAATTAACACCTGCGAAAATTATCGGGATCTTATGCGAACGTTTGTTATTACTATTGACTATTGAAAATAGTGCCTGATCATCATTCACCAGCAACAGTTCCGGCTTCCATGCCGCATTCTTATTCAAAAAGTTTCTAATAATCGCATTCTTCTCATGCGGCCAATAGATTTCGCTATTCAAATAGAGTGTATGAATCTTAACGCGTACACCATTTTCCTTAAATTCCCTAATTATAGCCCGAGTCAATGGAGGATAAATAGGATTATTTTTATCGAATGAATGAATCATTAAAATATGATGAACAGGGTCCGACTGTTTTTCGCAACTTCCAAAAATAATAGTAAGTAGAAGTAAACAAAAAGCAGCATTCAAACAATTTCTTATCGATGCCCTATTAATCATATTATCATTTTTACATCAAACTATTGTATGCCTCGCCGATTCAGTTCTTCCCGATATCTAGCTGCATTCTTCACATGTTCATTCATCGTCGCAGCATAATTATGACGTCCGGAAAAATCCTCTTTAGCGCACATATACAAATAATTATGATGTACATAATTCAGCACAGCTTCAATGCCTCGAATCGTCGGAATCCGAATCGGTCCCGGAGGCAACCCTACATTCTTATAAGTATTGTAAGGCGAATTAACCTGAAGATGTTCAAAGAGGATTCTATGTAACGAAAAATCACCGAGAGCGAACTTTATTGTCGGATCAGCCTGCAAAGGCATTCCTGTATGTATGCGGTTAATATAAACTCCTGCTACCAAAGAATATTCATCATAAGCAGCTGTTTCTTCTTCCACTATTGATGCAATAGTCGAAACCTCAACAGGAGTAAAACCAATCTCACTCGCTTTATTCAACCGTTCGGTATTCCAAAATGCTGTATATTCCTTTTTCATACGGCGCATCAATTTCCGTGCCGAAATATTCCAATAGACTTCATACGTATTCGGAATAAACATCGCCACTATCGTAGCCGGAGTAAATCCTAAAGAATCGCAATAGGTCGAATCATTAAACAATGCCATAAAATCTGCTTCAGAAGGCATCAGTTGCTTATCCAGACAATTGGCTAAGTCCTGATTCGTACGAATATTATTGAATGTTAGTTTTACAACCGCCTGATGTCCACCCCTCAAATCATTCAGAAGTTTCAGATTACTCATTCCCGGACTAACCGCATACCGGCCAGTATGCATCCTCAAAGGATAATGCATCAATGAAGCCAACTGCCGGAAACTACTCAGATGACGGCAATGAGCCGTTGAATCCAACTGAGCACACAAATCTGAAAAGTCTTTCTTTTCATCCACATAGACATACACTGTTTTCTGAATACGGAAGTTTGGAGCAAGCGTCAACATGAAGCCCCAACATCCCGCAATCACTATAAACAACGCAACTGCAATAGCTACAGCCCATAAGCATTTATGCTTAGAGAACTTATTACCCATCATTTTTTATCTTCCAATTTGACGCCACAAAAATAATACTTTTTTTAGAAAAAACTCTATGAAAGCTTTGCTTATTAAAAAAACAGAACTATCTTTGCGCCGAATTTGAAAACAGATTCAAAGAGACATAAACTCAAGGACGAGTGGGTGAGTGGCTTAAACCAGCAGTTTGCTAAACTGCCGAGCGGGTAACTGCTCCGGGAGTTCGAATCTCCCCTCTTCCGCGACGGAAAAAAAGGCTTTGCTAAACGGCAAAGCTTTTTTTATTTCTTCTCTACTCTTCTCATTCCTAATGAGCTTGTTTCACTTCCAACATCCTGCGCATCTTCATATACCGATACTGTCGAACGACCAATTTATGGCATCTGATAATCTGGTAACGATATACTAAACAAGTAGTCACAAAATAAATACCCGTTTGCAACCACAACAGATGATATTGCTTCGAGACTTCGCTCAGTGACGCTCCACATGTATTAATACTTATAAATCCTTGTATTCCGGGCGTTGAAGGAATAAATAGCCCTACAAACTTCCAGAACGGCGGAACAGCCGGTTCAGGCCAGGATATACCGGAAATAAAAATCATAATAACCGAAGTGAATACATAAACCATTGCTGCCTCACGAGTTGCAATAATGCCCGACAAAGTCATGGCAAAGAATATGCAAGCAAACAAGAACGGCAGCAAGAATAATACGGCAGTCATCGGATTGCCTACCTGCGGCAATGAGAACAATCGCGGCACAATCCACAATACCCAAATGCAATTGATTATGTAAAGCATCAAATAAGTCAATGCCTTTCCCAAAACCACTCGGAAAGTTCCGTTAAAATGCTTGCTGATAGGCACCAGCGTATGGAATCGGTTCTTCTCACGCTCTGTTCCCCCTCGCAATCCGATGCCCAACACCAACGTCTGTTGCAAGATCAGAATCAAGATGCCGGGGACAAGGAAACTGGCAAAACCATTCTGCGAATTAAACAATGCCACAGAATCATACGGAATCGGTTCGACCATAATTTTATCCAACTGCGTCGAACCGGCCGGCGAAGAATGCATCCGCAAATCTTTTCCGATATCGAGCGACACCTCCGTTGCCGACATCAAAAACGCCTTGTAATACAACAGCGAACTCATATCAACATAAAGCGACACCGTCGTCTGCTTTCCGCGATACAAATCTTTCTCAAAATCAGAAGGGATATATAAGATACCATAAGCCTTCTTCTCGTCTAACATGGTCTTCGCTTCTTTCATATCCGTACAAGTAGAAACTACTTGCACATCGGCTGTTCCATTTACGCGACGCGTAAACTCGCGGCTCCAATAAGAATCGGCCTGATCGACAACGACCATCTTTGCCTCGTGAACCACCTCATTATTATAAATGAACGTATACAACAACGGATAGCCAAAAGGAACGAGGAAGAAAAATATTCTCACACCATCATCCCTCAATGCCTTTTTCATTTCGTCCAGCCAAATGGTAAAAATATCCAAAAGGCCGTCCTTAATCATATATCGTAAACGATTTTCTCTCTTCATAGCTCAAAAATTACGGAATATACTTTATATACAGCAAGGCATTCTTCAGATTCTTCCTTACCAGGAAAGGCAATATCAGGAATCCCAACAGCCAAATATATTCGGACCATGTATAAATCATAGCTCTTCCATTCAACGCCTGATCGACATAAATCAAGAAATAATGACGCAGCGGAAACAGATCAGCCAACGATTGCAGAACCGGATTCATACCAGCAACAGGGAAAGAAAATCCAACAATCGAAAACGAAACCATCCCAAAAAGGCAGGCAAAACTCAACCCCAGTCTTAATGTAGGCAGGACACTGATCATGAAAACACCCACCGCCTGCGACGCAATGACCAGGAAAAATATAGCCAGCAGCATCGGCCCCCAGCCACTATTCAATGGGAATGAGTTGTATCCGTACAGAAATGCGGCGAATAAAAATGCGACAGCCGTAAACGCAACCGTCTGAGGCAGAAGCTTCCCGATAATACTCACCGACATCGATTCTTTTCCCATCGTCAACCATTCACGCGAAGTGCCATACTTTATTTCCGAACCGATAGCAAACACAGTCGAAAAGAAAATCATCAGCTGCAATATACCCGGCAGAACAGTATTATTCAAATATACAGAATAATTCATCCATGGATTTCCAATGGCATGCGTATCCACCTTTATAGGTTGCAACGTCGCCATAATCTGATCATCGGTATAACCCTTTGCCCTTCCTGTCTGCTGCCCAACCGAAGCACCGGCCAAGATAGAGATAGTCTTCATATCTCTAAAAAGCAAAGATGCGGCAATCAGATAACTTGCATTGGTATAAAACGACAGATGAGGCTGTTTGCCTGAAGACGCATCCTTCCCAAAATCCTGAGGAATGAAAAAGATAGCATACACGTTACCTTTCTGAATTTCTCTTCGAGCCTCATAAAAGGAATTGGCATTAAAAGCCACGCGTGTCTGTTCAAAAGCATCCAGCTGACGAATCAGATTGCGGGATAAAGCCGACTTGTCCAAATCGACCACAGCTATCGGCATATCTTTAGGCAACCCTGCTCTCATCAACGACAGAAAAAAGATCAGACATATTAACGGAGAGCCAAAGATACAAATCATAAAGGTAGGCGTACTGGTAAGCAGATGTAGTTCCCGCTTAGAAATAGCTCCTATTGCATGTAATCCTTCTTTTAGCGTCATAATATATCCGTTCTCTTTTTCTTCATGATTACAGACATACCCGGACGCAAGTAGGCAATTTTTTCAAGCGGCCGCGCACGTACTTCAAATGTTTTCGAATCATATTCGCCTGTAGTCTTTGTTGCTTTCCAAGCAGCATAAGTACCCATATCTTTCATATAATATACCTTCAGCTTCACTTCCTTGTTATTCAAAGCAGGGACGAAAGCATTCAGCTCGCTTCCTACATGGATGTCCTTCAACAGATCTTCGCGAATGCTGAAAGTAACCCACATATCATTCAAATCAATCAGATTCATGATTGGTGCACCTGTTCCCACCAACTCTCCTATTTCCGGATATCGGTCGGACACTTCGCCATCGATAGGCGAAACCAATGCTGATTCGTGCAGATAAGACTCAACCTCTGCAACTGCACCACCTGCTTGTTGTACAAGTGCAGCTGTAGCCGCCTTATCTTCTTTGCGCGCACCGGCTACTGCCATATCGTATTGTGATTTAGCAGCTTTCTCGGTAGCCTGCATGGCTTTATAGTTTGCATCGGCCTCATCGCGTTTCTGAGCAGAGACGACGCCTTTATTAAACAAATTCTGTACACGGTCGTACGATTTCTTAGCAATATCCAATCCAGCCTTAGCTTTCTGCCACATCTCGTATGCACCTTGTATTTCCTGAACTCGTGCACCTTTTATAGCTTTTGCATTCTGAGCTTCAGCAGCCTTCTGCACAGCTTCTGCCTGTTGCAGTTTGGCCAACACTTCAGGTGTGTCCAAAAATACAAGTGTATCGCCGGCTTTCACTTTATCACCCTCATCAGCGCGATAGGAAATGATTCGTCCCGGCACCTTCCCTGAAATACGTACCTGTGTGGCTTCAGCCTGTCCCATAATAATATCATCCGGAGGCGTCAGAAAATAGAAACCGGCTAATGCAACTAATCCAATTACGATTATCATAACAATGAATGCCATAATCGCATTATTGACTGAAAACTTCTTATTCTCGTCCATTTGTATATGTTTGTTTTTGTTCTTTTATTACTCTTTGTTTGTTACCGAAAGCTTACCCATAGCCTTTGTCAGGTAAACGTTGGTCAACTTCACATCGATCTGCGCATCAATCAAACTTGATTTAGCGGACATCCAAGCCGTCTGCGCCTGCATCAAGTTCAATGCCGGAATCACACCTTCTTCAAATCCCAGATTGGCATGACGCAGATTCTCTTCAGCATTCTCCATATTCTTGTTCGAAGCGATCAGACGTTTGTTAGCCTCATTCACTTTATATACAGACTGATTCACCTGCAGTTCGATTTTTTCGCGTGCATCCATCAGTTGAAGTTGAGCAATATTCGTCTCCGCCCGTGCAGCATTACGTTTGTAGGTTCCTTCCCACCAGCCCGACAACGGCACTTGAAGTACAAGGCCAACATTAAACATACCCGAGAAATCTTTCTTATATCCGTTATACAGATTCGGATTAGATATCAGATAGTTGGCCGTCAATGCCAAGTTAGGCAACATCTCCGCCAAAACAATACGTTCTTTCTTCTTATAAATCTTTGTAGCCAGGTCCAGACTCTTCAACTCGTTACGATTATTGAACGCCTCGTTTACATCCGCATTAATTTCAGTATCGGCTGATTTCGAAGGGAAGTTGTTCATGTTCTCATCGGCAAGCGTCATCGGTTTGTCAAGCGGCAGTCCGCAGATCTGTGCAAGCAGCATTTTCGACAGAGCCAATCCGTTATCCACCTTTGTCTGTGCTGTTTCGGCTTCATTCAGCTTCACCTTCACCGACAGCCCGTCGGCTTCGGTTGCAACACCTTCGGCAATCATGGCGCTTATATCATGATCCGTTTTACGAAGCAGATCAACGTATGCATCAGCCAACTTCTTCTTGTTCACCAGTGATATGACTTGCCAATAAGTCTCATCGGTTTTATAAATCACATCCTGCAACTGCTGATTGTTCATCGATTTTGCAAGATCTTTGGCATATTGGGTAATCTGATTATAAGTTACAATCTTTCCGCCCATAAATACAGGCTGAACGAGTGAAACCCCACCGACCCATATATTTTTGATATCAATATGTTGGATATCATTGACATTCTGCATCACTTCAGATACAGCAGGCAATTGAGACAATGATCCCAAAGACGAACCCACAGACGAAGAAATGGCATCCATATCCAGCAAGTTCAAATCTTTTGAATTGCGCATATACATACCTTCAGCGGATAATTGAGGAAAATACTTTGTAAATGCAGCCTTCTGGTTATTTGCTCCAACATCAACTTTCGCTCCTGAAATCTGAAGTTCCTTGTTATTCTTTATAGCTAAATCACGACATTCATCCAAAGTCAAAGTTTGCTCCTGCGCTACGGCATAAGCCGACACAACCAACAACGCCGTCACTATTACCAATCGTTTCATCATCTCTTATTTTTGTTTTTAATCTGATAACCTATACATAACAAAATGCACTGTTCACTTGTTTAGAAGCACTATTTTAAAAACGGCACAAAAGTACTCACTCTAAACGAATTAATTGTTGAATTAATTCAATAATTCAAGATACGTTTCTTCAACTTGCAATACCATGCATTGCTGATTCCCATATACAATGCAATATACTTGTCGGGGACGCGGTTGATAATCCACATATAGTGAGTATATAGATAACGGATAAATTCTTCAGCAGTAGACACTTGTCGTACGGCGAACATCGAATAAAGTTTATAGATAATGGTCAACATGATGTTCTGATAATACGAGGCGAAAAGCGGATATTGCGATGTCAGATGTTCGATATGCTGGCGCGAGAGGCGCAGCAGTTCGCCCGCTTCGATGGCTTTGATTTCAAAGTCAGAGAGTTGTTTGGTGAAATAACCTATTGACGACAGGAACGGATATTGCGTGTCCGAAGAGAAACCGGTCACGCACTCGTTTCCTTTTTCATTCATATATATATCGATAAACAGACCTTTGTTGATGAAATAGGCGTCCTGGCACAACTCGCCGCTTCGCAACAGGAAATCGCCCTTCTTCACATACACGACATCTGCATAACTCTTCAGCTCCTTCACAAAAGTGGCATTTCGTGCCAATTCTTCGGGAATATCGGCCAAAAGTCGTGCAAAATGCTGGTCTGTTTCCATCGGCTTACTTTTCTAGTGAGAAACTCTTGCGACCGATCAGATTGCCATCAGCAAAAATATCAACACGATAAGCTCCCGGAGAAAGGAACTCTTCAATATTCCAATACATAGTAACATCAACCTCTTCGCCCGAATACTCAATCATCTTCTTCATCGAATAGTTGATTTCTTTTCCTTCAAAAGCGAATGTATTCGCACGGCTCTTCATCAGCACATCGTCGTCAGGCTTCATGATTCGCACGTAAATGATTTTCTCGCCGACTTGTGCAGTCACGTTCTTGGCGATGTGGAAAGATACGACAAACTGTTCCATCTTCTTGATGACCTTCGCCACCTTGCCACGCGAATTGACCGGAGTCACTGTTATTCCCGTTGCATCCAGACGACTAGCCAACGTAACCCGTTCGGTCAGCTTCTCCTTTTCTTTCTGCAGTGAAGTGGCTGTCGACGACGCTTGCTGATATTTCTTTACAGCATCGTTCTTCTCGACCGTCAGCTTCTCGTTTGCTCTGTTCAATGAATCTATCTGAATCACGAAGTTACGCATGATCTTGCGCAACGTAGCCAACTCCTTCTTCAATCGATTAATTTCCTTTGTATTGGTAGCTTTGACCGTACGCAGCTCTTCCTGAAGCCGCTGCACCTTCGCCTGCTCTGTCGAGAGGAGATTAAGCAGAGAGTCGTTGCTTACTTTGAACTTCACACCTTCGTATTGCAGTGAGATCTCATTCAAATCGTCTTCCATCGCTTCCTTATCCAGCACGTAAGTCTGCTGCAACTCTTTCATCTGTTGTTTCTGATGGAATATATAATACAATGCGCCGCCAATAAGCAACACCAACACGACTACTGCCATGATCAGCAGAGTCATTTTGTTTATCTTTTTCTTTTCTACTTCTTCTTTATCCATAGACTTTTCTAAAAATCGACGTGCAAAGGTAATACATAATCGCTTTACATAAAGAACTCATTTAGAAATTTTGATTTTTTTGATATTCGTTATTTTCGTCCGTATAGTCCTTTGAATTAAATTAACACATTGAAAATAAACCTTTCCAGCTCGCATCTGTTGATTTTGTAGTATAGAATTATTTATTTGACATATAAACTCTAAACGTATGAAAACATTTAAAATATGTATGCTTGCAGCGCTCATACTGATAACGAGCGGGCAAATTCTTTCTGCACAAAGCAAAAAAGAGAAAAGCGAACAAAAAGCAAAAGATATAAAAGAGATGGTTGAACAACAACGTTTCACGATTGACGTGTCACGCGCCTTGCCAATGAGCGGAAGTTCCATCAACCTGACATCGCCATATTCGCTCGAAATGCGCGGCGACTCTGTCATTTCGTATCTTCCTTATTATGGACGCGCTTATTCGCTGCCTTACGGAGGAGGCGATGGGATGCGCTTCACAAAAACGGTGAACGACTACAGATGTTCGTTCAACAAGAAAGGCACAGCGGAAATCAAATTCACTGCACGCACGGACGACGACACCTATCGTTTCAACATCCGTGTCTATCCGAACGGTTCGTCATCCATCCAAGTGCTTCCAACCAACAAACAGACGATCTCGTACGACGGCGAAATAAATCCGAAAGAGGATAATAAGAAGTAGACGTTTCGTTTGGGAAGCAATTCGAACGGCCGATTTGGAATAAACGACCCTGATTTAGCGGAAGGTGCTTTTATAGACAAGTATCGAACGGCGTAAGTATGTCAATGAGGATTATTGAGATTAAACAGCCGTCCCTGCCAAGTATCACGCTCGGCAAAACGTCGGGCTATTCTTTCGGCAAACTCCTGGCTTTTCAAACCCCAGTCCGGCGCAATCAGCAGTGACTTAGGCGACTGCGACACGAAACGCTCCACAGCAATCGAAGGATTCAGTCTTTCCAGAAAATCAATCACCAAATCTATATACTCGTCGACGGAGAAAAAATGAAAATCCTCTCTCCTATCTTCCATCTCGCGAGCCATCCGAGTTCCTTTGATCAACTGCAACTGATGGATTTTCAAAGTGCTGATAGGCAATTCCGACAAAACATCAGCGTGATGAAGCATCTCTTCGCGACTCTCGCCGGGAAGACCTAAAATAAGATGCGCTCCGACAAAAATACCTTCTTCTGCCGTCCGTCGGATCGTTGCCTCAGTTTCCGCCTCGGTATGACAACGATTCACTCGCTTCAAAGTTCTGTCCAACGTACTTTCGATACCATATTCAATCAGTACAAAACAGCGCTTCGCCAACTGCCCGAAATAATGCAGCAGCTCCTCACTCATGCAGTCAGGTCGCGTACTCACCACCAGACCAACCACATCCGGACACGACAATGCCTCCTCATACTTCTGAATCAGTTTTTTAGCAGAACCATAGGTGTTGGTATACGCTTGGAAGTAAGCCAGATACTTCATGCTTGCATACTTTCGGGCGAAGAAACGGATACCTGCCTGCATCTGTTCGCCAATCGGTTTCACCTTCCGGCAATATTCGGGGCTGAAAGTCCGGTTATTACAATATGAACATCCGCCCACACCTTTCGTTCCATCCCGATTCGGACAACTGCATCCCGCATCAATAGCCACCTTCTGCACCTTTCCGTCCGGAAAAGTCTCTTGCAGAAAATCGCTATAGGTCCGATAAGGATGTTCCGCGGCCGAGAAGGAGATAGGATGATGTTCCATTGTTATTACTGATTGTTACTGATGATTACCTTCAGTTTGTTATCACTGCTATTTTGAGGCGAAGATAGAAAAAACTATCCATTCGGCAATAGCTTTCATTTCATTCGGATCCGTCAGCAATTTCATTCGGATGAAAGTTCCAATTCATTCGGATGCGCGGTTCATTTGACATATGTCAAACGAATCATTCATTCGAATGAAATGGTTCGCGCATTCGAATGTTTTTTCCAACGACTCCGAATAAAAAACACAAATAATTAATTCTTAATTATGCAATTCATAACTACTTAAATATTATTTTTGCACCGAATAAATTTAAAGAGTAATTTAAAGCCATGAAGAAAACAATCATTTTACTATTTGCAGCCACAATGCTGGCAGCTTGCGGAAACAACAGCCAGAAGGCTAACCCCGAGACAACAAACGCTGAGAAAGCAAGCATCGACAGTACATTCGTGCTAAAATCAGATGCCGGAAAAGCATGCAACATTGAATTTGGCGGAATCAAATTCACCCGCGCACTCAATGGAGCCGATTCACTCGTGACCATCGAAAAAGACGGCCGTTTGCGTTTCGATGCAGGCGAGAAGAAAGATTTCTTCTGCGATCCCGACGGAATACTCACCAACATAACAGCGCCTATTCTCCTCACCGAAGTTGATAATACGAAACCTTTCACGCTCACTTCGAAAGTTATCACCGGTTTCACGAAAACAGGTCTTTACAATGCCGGCGTACTTTATATCTATGCCAACGATACATTCTGGCAGAAATTCTGTTTCGAACAGGACGAGCGTGGCAATCACCGCATTGTATCAGTGCGCACCATGGGCACTTCCGATGACAACAATCATGACATCGTGAAACAGGATTTTGTTTATATGCGCATATATTCAAATATCCATACCGTAGCCTTCTACTATTCGCTCGACAATAAAGATTGGCAAGTGGTCCGCCTCTATAAAAACAATTATCCCGAAAAAGTATTCGTCGGCATCAGCAATCAATGCCCTCGCGACAAAGGCAGTTTCAGCCATTTTGAAGGATTGTCACTCTCAACCGAGAGCCTTTCGGATATCCGCATGGGGAAATAAGGAGTTATATTTCCAAGCTTGCATCAAGATTCTGTTAAACTTTATGGGGGCTATATAAAGTTATGACTTTAAGTAGGATTCTTTGAATCCTCCCCCATAAAAAGCTGGAGACTAAAAGATTCATCTATTAGTCTCCCCTGTAAGTAATTGTCTGTTGTCAGGCGCGGATTCTATTTTTTAAGCAATGATTATTTAATTACTTCAATAATCTATATTTTCCTATTATTGGCAGTTCTTTAGCTCGTCCGTTTAAAGCATTAATAATGCCGATAATGCATAGCACTGCGAAGACAATACCTACCAAACCAATAATACTTACTAAGAAATAGAGTCTCCACGAGATAGCAAGAATGATGCTGCTTAGGATGCTGTATGCCACACCATAAATGATACAGGCAATGCAGAGTATCAATCCCTGATTGGCATGAAAGCGTGCAAACGGAGATTCTTTGGCAGCAAGGATCGGTATTAATACCAAAATGCCAAGGTAAGCCAACACGCCCATCACCTTGTTTTTCTCCACATCTGAAGGGTCAAACTGCAGAGTAGTATCTGCTGTATTCAATGCATCAGAAAATACATTTTCCGTACTCTGTTGCTGCTGCCGGTTCTCTTTGGCTGTGGATGCCTCGGCAGGTGCGCCGCACGAAGGACAAAAATTAGATCCTTCGGCAATTTCTGTTCCACATTTGCTGCAATAGCTCATCTTCTTATTGATTTATATTAACTAAAATTTCACCTGATTTTCACGAACTAAATAATCAACCCGCACTATTTTTCCATCATAAATATAGAACCATGTAACAATGATGAAACATCCTTTGTAAACTCGTTCAATAATTCTCCATTCTTCCACCCCATAATGTTTCCGCCAATGACTTGATTGATTCTTAGATGGATAAACCCGTTGGAGCTCTTGTTAATTGATTTTATCACTTGAAATCTTTAAATCTTCACAAATTCAACACGGCGATTCTTTGCACGTCCTTCACTTGTGGAATTGTCAGCGATAGGTTGGTTTTGTCCTTTGCCGACTGCGGTGAAGCGGTTGGAAGCAATTCCCAATTCAACCAGCTTATTTACAATGGCTTTACTTCGCGCTTCGCTCAAAGTCTGATTACTGGCAGCATTGCCGGTAGCATCTGTATGTCCTTCGACTGAGAATTTCAGGTCGGGATTGTCGGTCATCAACTTGACAATGCGGTTGATTTCGCCCATAGATTCGGGTTTGATGATTGATTTGCCCACATCGAACATAATGCCGTATGAAATAAACTTGCCGTCAGACATTATACGGTCATAGAGAGGAACTGCGCCCTTTGCGATGCGGACGTTCTTAATAAATCTCTCATCCTTAGCATCACCTTGATAGGAAAATAACTGAAAACGAGAAGGTGCATTGCATCTTGGAATATTTACTACACGCACTCCATTTATATAGAATTTCAAAGCACGTTTGTTGAACGATATCGATACATGATTAAAATCACTCAATTTGAACATAAAGTCTGCTTCCCCCACGCTTCTATCCCTTTCATTAAGCCAATTCCAATCAATTCTTGTATTTTTCTCCCAATTATTAGTACTGTTGTACCATTCCATTTGGAAAAGATTTTGGTCTTCAGCATTCACCAAATTGAGATTATAAGCATTGTTATCTTGACAGTTGTCTTTTCCTCCATTACTCTTTCTACATGGTACATACAGATCAAATTCAATTGTAAACACATCCGGTAGATAATTTTTCTCTTTCATATAAGGCATAATCATGGTCTCCCTCTCTATGTGGATAGCGTTTTCACCACCGACATTGGCCACTTCGGCATTGCCTTTTTTCAAATCCCACATTGAAGGGAATTCACCAAGTTTTTCACCAATAAGCAAATCCTCGAAAATTATCTCATCGCCTGGCACGAAATCACTCTTTGCATAAATCATTTCAAGTGACTGCCCTTTTTGTGAGACATTTGCCCCAGCTTCTGCGTCTTCATTTCCATTCACGGTCGTTACTCCTTTTTGTGATGGATTCTGATTTGCTTTGCCTTTAACGGCACCCTCAGTTTTGTCGAATGCTTTGTCGACTTTCTCTTCAACCTTCTGCTCGGTTTTGCTTTTAGCTTTTTCAACTGCTTTCTTTCCTAATTTCTCAAGCCAGCCTTGAGAGTAGGCTTCTGTCGTGCTTCCTACTATGAAGAACAACGACATTACAAGTACAATTCGTTTCATATTCGTTTTTTCATTAAATTATTACATTCCATTTACCCGAATAATAATATTGATTATCAGAACAGCCCTTATGGCCATGGCACCCATTCAATTCCGAACAGTCACATATTCTGTGACATATCATCATTAGAATACTGATCTATCCATTAGCGAAACATATTTCTATCATTCATTCAATTAAAAACAAAAATAAGATGTGACCAGAAATGTAACAAATAATGAAAGTACTCATTTGTAATGATAGTTCCCATCATTACAAATCAAACATGCAAGGCTAAGTTTATTTATTCTTATAGATTTTCAACCATTGAGAAGTAGTCACTCCTGTTATTTTCTTAAAAGCATTGCTGAATATGACACGAGAATTGAATCCACACTGTTCAGCTAAGGTTTCCAATGTATGGTTGTTTTTTTTATAAGAATGAAGAAGCAATTTGGCTTTTTCTATACGCATGTGATTGATCGTTTCAAAAAAAGTCTTTCCCAATATTGTGTTGAACGCTTTAGAAAGATTATTGTAACTGATACCCGTTGCTGATGAAATATCATGTAATGTCAGGTTTGGATTAGTATATGCCTCTGTTGTGTGCAAATAATTCAGCATTTTCTCGGCATATTCTTTCAGTTGCTCATGATTGTATGAAACATTGTCCGTTTTGACGCGTCCTTGTGAGCGAATATTATCTATTGACAATATTTCTGTCTGTGAAATCTTAGCTGCATCAAGAGCGTGATAAGTCAGATAGCTCATTGCCATAACATTCAGAATTTGCGGCAACCAGACATTAATACGAGGCCATAACGTATAACCAATGGACACTATAAAGAATGATCCGACAAACAGAATAACGAACTTAGGAATCCACTGTTTGCACATCCATTCTGCTTCGGAAAAATTATCACCAATAAGTTTCTTTACACGAAACAAGTAAACTAACATTATAGTAAAGTAGACAAACATCTGAATAAAAATAATGGCCGAATTAATGTTCCCAAAGAACATATCATTTACTGTGTTTTCGTGAATCATAAAATTAAACCGTTCAGCGGCCGGAAGAGAGAACGCATAAGACAAATAGAGTGTAAATGACACCGCCGAAGGCAGAAAATGGAGAAGTTGACGTTTTGTAAATCTAAAATTTTGATTAAAATTACGATACACAAACAACCATAACAAAGGCATCAGTATAGTGTTCACAGAAAGTGCAAAAGGAGCAAACCATTCAGCAGCCACATACCATTGCGCGCTGCGACATACATTGTACAAATATACCGGTATTGTCGTAAAAATGATAATGACTGCAACATATGCAATCTCACCACGAAATCTTGCAGATATCATCAAAAGCATGCCCAAAAGCACCAACACGAATATTGCTGATGCATTGAGAATCGCTATAAGTTCACTGTATCCCAAGTTCGTTTTCTTTATATTTATTACCTTGCTTGCAAATATAGCAAAATAAGCGATTTCTGCAAAAAAGTGTGGTATCAATATGGATGAATATCACACTATTTAAACAGGTATTATTAGAGGAATAGTGCTTTGAGTGAACAGACAGCAGCAAAATACATAATTGGAAGATGCAACAACCCCATAAATATTTGCGTACAGTAAAAGGACTGGCTTATTCTTAATGATTTAAACGGATGAAGTTTCCGTTGGAATCAATTAGGCATTTTCAGAATATCAAATATTCAAAAATCAGATATATATTTATTACGTAAGATAGTTGTAATGATGCCACCATAGAAAGGTGGAACAGTGTAAGCGACTAATGACTTTGAAGGCATATTCTTTTGGATGGAATTATTCCCAATTACTTTAGAACGTCACTATTAGATCTTCATGAAATGAAGAAAATCCTGTCAATTGAAGATAATGTTCTTACTACAAACCTATTTCACCAATAATACATTTCAACTGTTTTTCAATCTCCGGAAATTCTTGATTCAAATCCAGTGATTTAAAATAAATCACATTTCCATCATTAAATGTCATCTTTCCATCAGGGATTATTTTCTCTTCTGTTTTAGCATACAAAAGCATTCCATCCACTTTCCCAGTGTGTTCAGAATCATAATTCATCACATACGAATGTATCTGATACAAATTGATAGAATGAATTTTTGCTTTATCAAAATTGTATTGCATAGATTTACTATAATATTTGGCGTCTATTATCAAAGTCCGATCATTTAAAGTGAGCATTGTATCCGATTGCATATTAGGAAGAATATCTGTCGTTGATTTTTCCTTTTTGATATTCCAGTTTATTTGGGCAGCTTTCGGATTCAAACAAGGATAATGCCTTTTGTAATACTCCAAAATAAATTTCTCATATAATTTTGCCATGCGTTCATCTGAAAAAGTTCTCATCAGATAACTTCCTTTTTCTGTTGTCATCAACAATCCTCCAATAATAAAATTGCATACGTTAAGAAGCATGTGATAAGTTTTGCTGTTTTTACCAAACTGCATATTCCACTCAAGCGAATGAATATCAATAATATCTACGTTATTAAAGAATAGCATAAGCCTTCTCAATAATTCTTTCCGTTCTGGTTTGACATCAGGACTTTTCAGCAAAATCAGAACTGTTGTTTTAAGAATCTGATTGTAAATATTGTTTTCAGACAGTTCATCATAATTACAGCCAATTTTGTAGAGTCTCTTTATTCGATTTTTAATGGTAACATTTAAATCAAGTTTTCCTCTTATCGTTGCCAGAGAATCATGGCATGAAACATATTCTTTCCTCAATCCTTGTTTAAGCTGATAGGCAATTCCTTTGTGAAGAATTTCAGCAAACAGATCTAGAATTTCGTCAAAATTTTCACCATAAATCTTCTCATAGTTATTCTGCTTAAGCTCTTGAAAAGCATAAGTCAGCATATAATAGATATTATGAATGAATATATTGTTATTCGTAGCCATTTAAACTTGCCAGTTTATTGCATGCATCATTATACTTATGATCATCGTCAAACCAATATTCACGCAACATTGGTTTAATATCATACTCTATTACATTTGAGAGCCATTCTTTACTGAAGTTCTCCTGATTACAAAAATAGCTGTGTCCGATACAATAGCCATCTTTAAGTGATTCATCTTTCTCGATTTCCTTATTGATTTCCTTAATGATGTCAATAGCCTTGTTGAATTTCTCACTACCAAGTTTTTCTTGATATTCTTTGAAACCTTTAGAATCAAAGGATGGTTTCATTTCATAGAAACTGAAACGCCTACGGAGTGCATAATCAATCATTGCCAAACTACGATCAGCAGTATTCATCATTCCAATAATATAAAGATTTTCAGGTACCGAAAATTCTTCGTCTTTATATGCAAGTCTAATTTTATGTCGTTCTCCCCGATAATTATTTTCAATAAGCATCAACAATTCACCAAAAATTTTACTCAAATTACCTCTATTTATTTCATCAATGATAAAAAAATACGATTTGTCCGGATCCGACTGAGCCTTCTTGCAAAAGTTATAAAACACACCTCCTTTGAGTTTGAATGTTCCATCTTCTTTAGGCTTATATCACATTACAAAATCTTCATATGAATAATTCTGATGAAATTGAATAAATTCAATTCTGTTTTTATCCTTCTCTCCTATCATCGAATAAGCCAATCGCTTTGCGCAGAATGTTTTGCCAACACCTGGAGCACCTTGAAGAATGATATTTTTCTTTGTCTCCAATAGTTTTTTCAATTTGTCATATTCATCAGAATCGAAATACACATCATTCAAAAAGTTTTCAACTGTGTATTTTTCATACGATAGAACCGGATTATTTTCACGAATCAAACTCATAAGAATATGGTATTCATCCTCCGTTAATTTGAACAACGAACCTACCGAATACTTAAAAAATTCCATATTGTTTAGTGTCGGCGTATTTTTTAATATCGAAAGGTCAACAGGTTTTTGCAAACTCTCAGTCTTCCTGAAATAAATACTATTTTCATTATAATCAACCTTATCTACATAAGCAGTAGCTACAATCTGTTTAGTTGGCGAAGTTTCATAACCAATAACTAAATCACCCGCTTTCGCATTAATGAAATTATCAAAGATATGCCGTTTATGTCCGTCGTCGTTATAAAACGAGTAGTCTTGAACTGCGCCAACAGGAGTTTCCGAGAAGCTCCACACTTTAGGATTAGCTACTAGCCACCAATATTGTTTAAGACTTTCACCTGTGAATAGTTTTTCTATTTGCGACACAGAATCAGTAAATTTAGTAATATCTGTTAATGTTTTCAATGCATTCTTTTCAAAGACATCCCATTCACCAACGTTCGTCCAATTCACATTACGAACATGATTATAATCAGAATATGTATCATCAAAATAGTAATCACTTTCGACAATACCTCGGCCAACAATTTTGCTCTTTCCTTTTTTTACAATAATAATATCACCTACTTGCATAACGTGTGAAAACTCCCACAAAGCCAAACTAATGTTCTTAAAAGAATCATTGGGTTTATCATAAATCTTTTTTAGCTTAGTCGTTATATCTTCTTTTGTTTTGTAATCATCCAAATTACCCATTTCTTCCCATCCGATACGCATTACTTTTTGAGAAAGGCAATCTTCCCACTTATAAGCATTCTCACCTGGAGCATACATCCAAACATGATGACCTTTGATCTTTTCATCCATTTTAAGTAGTTCCAACAATTCACTAGTGAATTCATAAAGATCCTTATCTCCTTTTTGCTTAAACAAAAACATTTGCAATTCAGGCACATCTGCTTTTGAAGCATTAGACATACCAAAATGTGTGGCCAATTCAACCAACATTTCTTTTCTGTAGATTGGTATCAACGATTCATTAGAATATAAAAATGCGATCTTCCATTTATAAACATCGCCAAAGTCATTCACTTTCTCTATGGCTTCCCAATTGCCTTCACCCGCATATTCGGCGATATTTATAATTGCATTTTTTACCACAGCAAATGCTTCTTCGGCTGTCTTTTTCGCATATTTACTATACCAAGCGTATTTATCATCTATATTAACAACACTAGATTGATCATCTTTCGGTTTAGTTTGATATTCATAGATTCCAAACTTGTGAGATGAACCACCTAGTATTGAACCAAGCTTCCTAGTTTTGTGTTCTACCCAATAACAAAAAGAATCTTTTCTTTCAAGATTTGTATATTGAGCAAGCGTCATTTCTTTAAGATGTTCTTTTGGAAAATGCTTTTGAAAGTCTTTATAAAGATTTCTTCTATCTGTCATGATATTTCTTATTTTAATGAAGTAGGTCATCAATTATTTGCAACAAAGATATGAATTGATAATGAAAATTGAAATTATTCGATTAGAAAACATATTAACTGAGATATAAAGTAAATAAGTAAAAAAAATTCTGGATATTCCCATGTATTTCAAAGAAATATATATTTTTACAACAAGAATGTAAGTTCTTAGGTTCATTGGCTTAGGCCTTTGGGCCCCAACTCAGGCAAATTTGATTAATTCAGGTTTGTCTGTTTTATTATATGTTCTTAGTAATTGGAAATTAAAGCTATTCACGATGATGATTGTTACGGATGATCATCTTTTTATTTTATTCTATTCATACCTCACCCCTCTTCTCTTGTCCCATTTCAAGAACAGACCTGCCAGGATGGTTCCGGATATTGAATGCCAGGCACAGGAAATGGCGCAGGGAATGACTGCTAAAGGATAAGTGGCGAGGAAGAAGTTGCTGGCCAGGTTTGTGGCGAGGCCGGCGTTTTGCATGCCGACTTCAATACTGATTGTGCGCTTCTTGGCTCTGTTGAAATGAACAAGCATTCCGGCGAAGTATCCGGTGAGATAACCTAAGCCATTATGAAGGAAGACGACCAGGAACGTCCAGAGAAAAAGGATCATTCCGCGCTCAATCAGTTTGTCGTGAACGGCACTAATCACGCCGCCGACAATCAACGCCAGACAAATCACACCGAAACCCGGCATCACCGACTGTATCGTCTTGAAGACTTCACGCTTGCTATAATAAAAATTAAGGAAACAGCCGATAGCCACAGGAATAATGGTGACGATCAGAATATTCAGGAACATCCCGACTGTATCAATATCGACCGACTTTCCTGCAAGCCAAAGCATTAGCAGCGGTGTAACAACCGGAGCCAGCAATGTGGAGGCACAAGTCATCCCGACTGAAAACGCCACGTCGCCATGACAAAGATAAGACATAATATTGCTCGAAACGCCGCCCGGACAACAGCCTACAAGCAGGATTCCCAAAGCCAGAGCCGTGTTGAGATGAAACACGACAGTGAGCGTATAAGCAATAAGCGGCATCAGAATATACTGTGCCAAAGCTCCTATACAGATATCTAATGGTCGTTTAGCAAGAACTTTGAAATCTTCGGTTGTCAACGTCAACCCCATCGAAAGCATTATTAATCCAAGAATAACCGTTTGCTTCGTTCCAACGACCCATTTGAAAGTTCCAGGGACAAAGAAAGTGAATACGGCAACAGCAATAATAAAGATAGATGTATAATTAGCAAGCCAACGGCTGAGCTTCTGTAGAATTTGTATCATTATAGTTTTATTTGTTCACAAAAGTAATGTTTTTTGATTGTTTCGCTATCAATTTATTACTTTTATCTGACAAAAAATAAAAAACACTTTTCAATATCTGCTTACAAACCGAATTACAATCTACCCATAAAAAAGACGAACACTCGTTATTAAAAAAACCTTTAAGATAAATTGCAATTTAACACTAATCTTAAAAATAATGCACTACATTTGCTACAATTACTAACAAAGAGACTAATGGATGAATATTTTGTCTAACTAACAGTTTTTCTTATAACACTAAAATTAAACATTTTATGCATTTTACATTAAAATCGAGGCTGGACACATCTCCAACCCTAAGAAAAATCAGCCCTGCCGTGAAAATAACTTCAGTAGGACTAATGTTGTGCGCTTTGAATGTTTCGACTGCAGCTTATGCAGAAGGAGTAAAACTACCCGTAAATTCTGCCAATGACGGAATCTATCAAGTAACGCAACAGAATCAGAAACACGTTACCGGTACAGTTGTCGACGCTAGCGGCCAACCAATTATCGGAGCGAATGTAATTGAGAAAGGTACTACAAACGGTATCATGACCGACATGGACGGAAAGTTCACACTCAGTGTCTCTCCGTCGGCTACTTTGCAGATTTCCTATCTGGGTTATCTGACACAGAATATTGCCGTTGGCAACAAGAGCACTTTTGCTGTCAAACTTGTTGAGGACACACAGAATCTCGACGAAGTAGTCGTTGTAGGTTATGGCACGCAAGCCAGAGTAAACATGACCGGTGCAGTAGCTTCCGTACTTCAGAAAGAATTAAACGATCGTCCTATCACCTCAGTATCAGCCGGTATCGAAGGTTTGGCTCCTGGCGTTACAGCGCTGTCGGCTTCCGGTAAACCGGGCGGCGATGGTGCTTCATTCCAGATTCGTGGTAAAGGCACATTGAACAATTCCGATCCGTATATTCTGGTGGATGGAATTGAAACCGGTACAATTGATCAGATCGATCCTAACGATATCGAATCTATCTCTATCTTGAAGGATGCAGCCTCTGCTGCTATTTACGGATCTAAAGCTGCCAACGGTGTCATCCTGATCACAACCAAACATGGTAAAGAAGGCAAATCAGTTGTTACTTACAATGGAACAGTTGGTTTCCAAAACGTAGCGAACTTGATCGAAAAGATGTCGTCAGCCGATTATGCTACATTATATAATCAGGCATTGGTTTCTGCCGGCAAGACTGCCCGTTTCAGCAATGATGAAATACAGAAATTCAGAGACGGCTCAGATCCTTACAACTATCCGAATACCGATTGGTATGATTTGGCTTTCCGCACCGGTTTGATGCACAAGCACAATGTCAATATCAATGGTGGTTCTGAAGATGTAAAATACATGTTGTCCGGAGGTTATCTGTCTCAGGAAGGTACGATGCGTAATAGCGAACGTGAACAGTTCAATCTGCGTTCGAACTTGGATTTGAAACTCTCCAAATATTTCAATGTTCGTTCCAGCATGTCGTATATCCACAATGACTTCTCCGAACCAATTCCTTCTTATGGTGTTGGCGACTTGTCAGGTGGTATTTTCCATCAGCTGAGCCGTATTGCTCCATGGATCCCTTACAAATATGAAGATGGTACTTATGGTTCCATCGGCGATGGTAACCCAATCGCATGGTTGGATATAGACGAAAGAGCAAAAACGAAGCAACAGAACTTCTCAGGTATCGTAGCAACAGACTGGAACGTTATCGATGGTCTGAAACTGACTGCGCAACTGGCTTACGTATCCGATACCAAGGATTTCGACCGCTTCATGAAAGATGTAAGTTACAAGACAGGCTATCATGGACCTAACGAGTTGTATACTTATACACAACTTTGGAACAGAATGTCATTCGACGGACTTGCCAATTATGAAAAGACATTCGCCGATCATCATGTCAAAGCATTGTTGGGTTATAAAGCTGAAAAATACAATTTCAAGCAATTGAGCGGAACCAGAAACACGTTCCCTAACAACGAGTTGACAGATCTTAATGCCGGTGATGCTTCAACACAGACCAACGGCGGTTATACACGTTCGCTCTCACTGATGTCATACTTCGGACGTCTCAATTATGACTACAAAGGCAAATATCTGTTTGAAGCCAATCTACGTGCCGATGGTTCTTCACGTTTCAGCAAAGACAACCGTTGGGGATATTTCCCATCCTTCTCTGCCGGCTGGCGTTTATCTGAAGAATCATTCATGAAATCTACTCAGAACTGGTTGCAGTCATTGAAACTCAGAGCTTCTTGGGGTGAACTTGGTAACCAGGATGCCTTGACCGAATATTATCCTTGGTTGGAAACCTATTATATCGGCAAGAATTATGTATTCGACAATACGCTGACCACCGGTATCACGAAAACCGCTCAGAAGCTGTCGTCAATCAGTTGGGAAACAACCACCAACGTTGGTGTAGGTCTTGATGCATCGTTCCTCAACGACTTCTCATTATCTGTTGACTATTACGCTCGTACAACGCGCGACATCATCATGCAGGTTCCTGTTCCGGGAACATTCGGTATGGATCCTTACAACGACAACATCGGTAAAGTAAAGAACAGCGGTATCGAAGCATCTCTGGGATGGCAGAAGAAGTTCAAAGACTGGAACTTCGGTGCCAACTTCAACTTTGCTTACAACAAGAACGAACTGTTGGATCTCGGTGGTGTCAACGAAATCATCAGCGACTACTACATAAACAGAGTCGGTGAAGCTTATCATTCTTACTATGGCTACGTTGCCGAAGGTCTTTTCCAAAGTCAGGATGAAGCCGATGCTTATACAAAGCAATATGGCAATCCTATCGGTCGTAAGTTTATGGCAGGCGATTTGAAATTCAAGGATGTAAACGGTGATGGCAAACTGACGGCCGCCGATCGTGACATCATTGGCAGCAGATTCCCTAAATTCACATTCGGTGGCAAACTGAATGCAGGATGGAAGAATATTGATCTTGCTATTTTGTTCCAAGGCGTTGCTCATGTTTCACGTTACTTCACCGAATCAGTAACCGGCGATTTCACGGGCGATACATCGCATCCGTCAACTGCATGGCTCAAATCCTGGTCGGAAAGCAATCCGAGCGGAACATGGCCACGTGTAGCCGAAGGCAAAACTTCTGCCAGTCACCCGGCTATCTACTCCAGCTTCTGGTGCGTCAATACAAACTATGTGAGAGTAAAGAATATTTCTGTCGGTTATACATTGCCAAAAGAATTCACAGGCAAACTGGGCATCAGCCGTGCACGTCTGTTCTATTCGGGTGAGAATCTGATTACATTTGATAATCTTCAAGTCAACGTTGATCCGGAATCACCGGATGGCAACGGCTACTTCTATCCAAATTCAAAAACCCATTCATTCGGTATTAATATAACATTCTAAAGCATACAATCATGAAACTAAATAAAATAATAGGCCTAACATTACTTTTAGGAAGTGGTCTGTCAATGACTTCTTGCGGAGACTTCTTCGACCAGTATCCTAAAGATGCGCTGACTCCTGCTACTTACTGGAAGACAGAGAAGGATGCCGAATCAGCTGTTACTGCATGCTACAATCAATGGGTTGACTACAGCCAAGGTTCATCCATCGTATTTTTCGAAGATATCATGTCGGATATCGCTTACAACTACACGAGAACGAAGAACTACGCTTATGTAGCAACCGGAACGCCTACAGCTGCACATGCTGTTCAGTATTATAAGTATGTAACGATCCAACGTTGCAACCTGTTCCTTCAGAATATTGATAAAGTACCGTTCTCCAGCGAAAGCTACAAGAACGACCTGATTGCTCAGGTAAAGACCATCCGTGCATGGAATTATTTCCGTCTTTGCTGGTGGTACGGCGGTGTTCCATTGATGACAACAACACCTAATACTTCAGAAGAGGCTCAAGTGCCAAGAAATTCTGAATCGGAAGTACAAAAATTCGTTCTCGACGAACTAAATGCAGCTATTCCAAACTTGAGCGACAAACCTTCACAGAAAGGACGCATCGCCAAGGGAACAGCACTTGCTATCCTGATGAGAGCAAATCTGTACTGGGGCAATTATACCGAAGCTCGCGAAGCTGCACGCAAGATTGTCAATCTGAACCAATATGAGTTGGATCCTGATTTTCTGGGAATGTTCAACATAGCAGGTCAGAATTCCAAAGAAATCATCTATTCCTATCAGCACATAGCCAACACATTCGCTTTCGGCGATGCTATCCGTATGTTCAACAATCAAGATGGCGGTTGGGCTTCTTGGGTTCCGACAGCAAATCTGGTAGACATGTTCGAGATGAAGAACGGCTTGATGCCTAGCGAAGCAGGTTCAGGTTATGATCCTGTACATCCGTATGCAAACCGCGACCCGCGTCTGAAAAACACCGTCGTTTATCCGGGCGAAGATTGGGTTGGTTACGATGGCAAACAGCGTGTCATCAATACCGTTGAAAAAACAATCAATGGCAAGAAAAACTACGATTATTATATGGTTGCCGATAATGCTTCAAAAACTGGTCTGATCTTTGCCAAATATGCAGCACCGATCTCTCAGTATTCAGCAGCATTAAACAATGATAATCTCTGTCCAATCTTCTTCCGCTATGCAGAAGTATTGCTGACCATTGCCGAATGCGATGTCGAACTCAACGACAACCTCACCGAGGCTCTGAATCTGATCGATCAGCTGAGAACACGCGGTGGCATGACTGTTGTTGACAGAAGCAAATACAACACGCAGGCGAAGATTCGTACGCTGGTTAGACGCGAGCGCACCATCGAACTTGCAGGCGAAGGATTCCGTCGCCAGGATATCATTCGTTGGAAAGACGACAGCGGCAAGCTGGTTGCCAACTCAGTCATGAACGGTCCGTTGTACAGAATGATTGGTACGATCGATTATAATCAGACTGATCCTGACAAACGTTTCGTTCAGATTTTGCCTACAGCTGCCAATGCAGCCGATCGTCTGATCGAGAATCGTGCATTCCAGGATTATCAGAGATACTTCCCGATACCTCAGGCAGATATGGATAAGAATCCGAATCTGACACAGACTCCGGGTTACGAATAATCTAAATCGTTTATTCGCATAAACTTCAAACTATGCATGCTGTCGTCTGAATAGCATGCATAGTTTTTTTATTGCCTTTACGAACAAGCTCTTTTGTCCTGAAACTATTTGTATTTATCGGGCATCCGTCAGTGTTTTGTGGCGGAAGAAAGTGCGGGTTGCGGCAAAGAACAGGATTACACCGATGGCGTTGATGGCGGATACGGTCCAGAATGCAACCGAATAACCAAAGAATTCCGCCAGCACTCCGCCCAGAAGTATGCCAATGCCAAATCCTAAATCCCAGGAAGTCAAGATGGAAGAGTTAGCCGTTCCACGTTCATTATGATGTGCCACGTTGATAAACATATTCAGAAACGCCGGATACATGTGGCCGTTGCCAAGACCGATGAGAAAGGCGGAAGCATAATAAGCAATCATATAATGACACGACACGAACAGCAAATATCCCACCAAAGAAATCACCATGCCATAAGCCGCATTATGCGTCAGTCGGCCTGCGCGCAGCGACTTCGCGCCATGCAGACGTGAAAGCACCAGACCGACGGAAAGGATAAGGAAATAAGTACCCGTCCCGCCAGTGATGCCCAACTGCTCTTTGCCGTAAATGGCTAGATAATTGCTGAGCACACCAAAACAGAATCCAAAGAAGGCAATGTTTATCGCCAACAGCCATGCGCGCGTCAGGAAAAAACGATCGAGCGAAAGCTTGCCCTTGTTTTTCACAATCTCTTTCTGTTTCAGCTGCACACTCGATGCGGCAAGCAGACCGAGCAACGCCACGATAAGAGCGATCCAGAAAAGAATCTGAAAATCGTCTGTAGCCTGATAAATATAGATTCCTGCCGACGGTGCAATAGCCATCGACAGATTGTTGCTCAAACCATAATATCCAATGCCTTCATTACGGCGCGACGAAGGCAGCACATCGATTGCCACAGTGCTGTTGGCAACAGTGACCGACCCGAAAGGCACGCCATGCAATGTTCTGACAATGGCGAACAGCAGCAACGTGCCGGCAACGATATAACCCGCGAACAAGAAAAAGAAGAAAAAGAAAAACAGCAGAAGCACTTTCTTCCGTGCAAAACTGTCGACGATGTATCCGCTGAACGGCCGCGAAAGCAGCGCAGCAATAGTATATCCGGACAAAACGATGCCAATGATATCTTTGGTTGCGCCAAAATGTTCACTCAAATATAAGGGAAGTAATGGCGTCAAGAGATAAAAAGCGAAATAAATCATGAAGTTCGCCGTCATCACACGGATATAGTTAATATTCCAAAGCTTTTCCATTGATGCAAATTTAATATATCGCATTCTCTAATCCAAGAATTTTATACATTTTGGATTACGTTCCAAAATGTTAGTATGAATTTCCAGAATGCAGGTAGAATGTTTTTTTACAAAAGCCGATCGCTTACATATAATATCCGTGGCTGTTCATCTCGTAAGCCTGAAGAATCTGATACTTTTCCTGGTCAAGCGGATAATCCCAGCATCCCAGATGATGAAAGATGTCGCCTCCGAAGCCTCTTTTGAAACGATAAAGGCCATACATCGGATGCGAAGGATCAGGGCGTGGCGAGATACCGAAGAAATCATATTCGCAACAATTCATTGATTTGGCAATCTGGATGGCTTTCCATTGAAGCGCGTAAGTCGGCATCAGGTTACGATGTTCAGAAGAAGAGGCGCCATAAAGATATGTTGTACGATGGCTCGAGATGACCAGGAACATCGCAGCCAGCGGTTCATCACCCAGATAAGCGATCAGCAGCTTCACGTTGACATCCTTGTCAGTGTCGTCCATCTTGGCGGCAAGCACGGAACGGAAATAGTTCAGACTGTTGACATGCAGGCCGTTACGATAAGCCGTCTCGCAATACAGTCGATACCAGGCATCCAGCTGCTCAATGCCAACCGAGCGCACTTCTATCTCCTTGCGTTCCGAAAGGTGAATATTATAGCGCGTCTTAGGTTTCATACGCGAAAGAATCGTGTCGTTGTCATCACGCAGATTGAGCATGAGTGTATTCTTGGGTAGCACATTTCCATTTGATTTCTTGAGATTCCAATTGCAGGTATTGAAATTAAGCTGAAGCTCCTGATAAGTTTTCTCGGGTTCGCCTTTCCAGATGCCGTTTTCATCATAATCGGACTCCTTGCACCAATGCGACTCCCAGTTTAAGTCGTAGCGTATGGCGATGCAGGATTTTGGTAAGTACGAACGCAGACATTCGGAGAGCTCCTCTAGGAAGTTTCCTTGATTCTCTTCCGAAGGCTCAATCTCCGGTCCGTAAGGGATATAAGCAATGCATTCATCGGCATTAAGCCGCTGATACAAAACGATAAAATCAGCATTCGTATAAGCGTAACCTCCAACATTGGAATACAAATCACTATTTCTCACCTTAAACTCGAAAGCATCAGACTGAATACCCAATTTGTGTTTTACGTTACACCAAAAAGAAGTTTGTTGGAATATAGGCGTACTATAAATATCGGCAATCTCCTTCTGTTCTAAATCAATCAACATAACATCAGTTTCTATTTCAGCAGACAAAGGTAGACATTAACTACATGCTTGTCAAGCTAATCAACAAAGAAAATAAGAAACTGCAGCTGCTTCCTAAACGAGAGAGTTTTTTAGTAGCGAGTTCTACTCCTTCCCCGCTTTGCGTTACTTTCCCTAATCAAGGGGAAGTATTCAGAATGCATTGAATGGCAACATGACAGGGAGCCAATAACATCCCCTTGAAACATAGAAGAATTCAGAATGGCAAGAGTAAACAACAATAGCCGTGAAGCCACTCAAACTGCTTCCCTAAATTAGGGGAGCAGGCGCGAAACGACTGAGGAGTACATATTTCATTTCTCCATTTTTCATTCGAATCAATTTTCAAATACATTCGGAAGAAAAAACCATTTCATTCGAATGAAACGATCATTCCATTCGAATGAAATCTCCTGTCCATCCGAATGTTTTTTTGAACCAGTCAAAATCTATTTTCCAAAAAAATCACGACCGCTCAACAAGCTGTTCTATCATATAGAATAAACAGTATTATAATGACATAATCATAAATATAAAATTCATTATTTACACATTATATTATCCATTACTTTAACATAATAATATTTTATAATAATACCAATAAATTATTGAGATAAATAAAATCATATTATGGAACTATATATCCATAATAATTACTTTTCGCAAAGATAGAATATCACAAAATGATTTACCATCATAATTGTAATTAGCAATCACTCATTTCGATGCGATATGCAGCAATTTAAAGATCCGTTACTATTTTTGGAATAGACGACGATTAGATTTTCGACCTTTCTGATCGGATCAAGATCGGTATTGAGAATGCTGAACAGATAATCAGAGATATGGTCAGTTATGGACTGTTTGACAAGGGTTTGTATGAAAAACACTCTATCCTAACATCGAAAGATATTCAGCAACGATATCTCATAGCCAAGGCAAAGTTGGATAAGAATTTCCTTTCCGGAATGCCTTAAGTTTTAATTGAAACCCATCGAGTTTGGAGTTCCCTTCGTATATTACTGATTCAAAGTTAAATACTAACAATAAAAAATCAAACGAAGGAATAGTTCCCAAATTAACCTCGGTTTCTACGGAAACAAGTACACAAAGAAAAGAAAAGAAAATAGAAAGTAAAGATAAAACCAAAGCAGAGAAAAAAGAAAAAGAAAAAAAATAAAAATAAATTTCGAGCGAAAATCTCGCTCTCTCTACGCGCATGAATGCGCTGAAGAGGGTGAGGGAGAGAGCTTTCGAAATAAAATTAGAATTTTAATTTTTTCTTATTTAGAAGACAAAGAATGGTTTAGAGCAGCTTCTGCCTTTTCGAGCAACCCTAGGAATACGAAAAGCTACTCAAAGACAAACTTCAAAAATACTACGATTACAGCATACTTCTCGGCGGAGAAAAGAATCTGAAGGACATTGAAGATTACAAACGGCGATTCCTTTTCTGGCAAAGAGACCACGATTCCATAAACGAATCTGATTCTCTAACCGAGAAAAAAGGAAAAGTTCCGCCGGCTACGAATATTTAGTAATCAATAGAACTAAATCAACACACAGCAAAACACTCAAAAGGGTCCAAATATAATTCATGCCATCCCCAAAGCAATAGGAGTATGCCATTGCATACACTGTGACTGTTGTCCAAATAGAGAATCTATCATTCCAAACCAATGAATCACCCATCCTAAAGGACACTTAAGGACACTTAAGGACATTTTAGGACATAATAGGACACTTAAGGACATTTAAGGACACTAAACGGACTGCACGATTTTATCCCCATGTACCTTTGCCCTTGTCTAAAAGCGATCCAGGTCTGCGCCATATAAAAGAGAACAATACAAAATACACGTTTGTCCTCGTCCAATCGCGATAGGCAGAATGAACAGATGGTTTAATTTCAAAAATTCACAAGATCATGGTGCATAAAAAAGTATCTGACCGTCAAGACCTTCGGTCTCAAAAACAGGAAAAAGGTCTATTATCTATGCAGCGTAATAAAATCATTTGATGATTTTTATTAAGATTCGGCAAATGAAAGAAACAAATTTGTACCTTTGCCGTTTATTGAGTGAGCTTAGTATCAAGTTCAATAGAAACAATAAATTAGAAACAAAGATTAGTTATGGAAATTGCGAGTAAGTATAGCCCCGAAGAAGTAGAGGGTAAATGGTATCAATACTGGTTGGATAACGGACTTTTCAAATCGAAACCGGACGGTCGCGAGCCGTACACCATTGTGATTCCACCGCCCAACGTCACCGGCGTTCTCCATATGGGGCACATGCTTAACAATACCATCCAAGATATTTTAGTGCGTCACGCACGTATGCAAGGCAAAAATGCCTGCTGGGTTCCCGGCACCGATCATGCGTCGATTGCCACAGAAGCCAAAGTAGTAAACAAGTTGGCGCAAGAAGGCATCAAGAAAACCGACCTGACACGCGACGAATTCCTCAAACATGCCTGGGCATGGAAAGAAGAGCACGGCGGCATCATCCTCAAGCAGTTGCGTAAACTTGGCGCTTCATGCGACTGGGACCGCACAGCGTTCACGATGGATGAGACACGTTCGGAAAGCGTCATCAAAGTGTTCGTCGACCTTTACAACAAAGGCTTGATCTACCGCGGCGTCAGAATGGTAAACTGGGATCCGAAAGCCAAGACAGCATTGTCTGACGAAGAAGTTGTCTACAAGGAAGAACACAGCAAACTATATTATCTGCGCTACAAGATTGAAGGCGAAGCAGGTTATGCCGTTGTGGCTACAACCCGTCCGGAAACAATCATGGGCGATACGGCTATGTGCATCAATCCCAACGACCCGAAAAACATCCACCTCAAAGGGAAGAAAGTGATTGTTCCGCTGGTGAACCGCGTCATTCCGGTCATCGAAGACGAATATGTGGATATCGAGTTCGGTACCGGTTGCCTGAAAGTTACGCCAGCACATGATGTAAACGACTATATGCTGGGCGAAAAATATAACTTGCCCTCGATAGATATTTTCAACGACGACGGCACGATCAGCAAAGCCGGAGGCCTGTATGTAGGTATGGACCGCTTCGATGTACGCGAGCAGATCGAGAAAGACCTTACTGCTGCCGGACTGCTCGAAAAAGTAGAAGATTATGACAACAAAGTAGGATTCTCGGAACGCACGAACGTACCTATCGAACCGAAACTGTCTATGCAGTGGTTCCTGAAGATGGAACATCTGGCAAAGATTGCTCTCGATCCGGTAATGAACGACGACATCAAGTTCTATCCTACCAAGTTCAAGAATACTTATCGTCACTGGATGGAGAACATCAAAGACTGGTGTATCAGCCGTCAGTTGTGGTGGGGACATCGTATCCCGGCTTACTTCTTGCCTGAAGGTGGCTATGTTGTAGCCGAGACTGCCGAGGAAGCACTGGCTATGGCAAAGAAAAAGACTGGCAATGAGCAGCTTACTACTGCCGATCTGCGTCAGGACGAAGATGTGCTGGATACCTGGTTCTCATCCTGGTTATGGCCGATCTCACTGTTCAACGGCATTGCCGAACCGAACAACGAAGAGATCAACTACTACTATCCGACGAACGACCTGGTAACCGGTCCGGATATCATCTTTTTCTGGGTAGCCCGAATGATTATGGCAGGCTACGAATACCGCGGGAAGATGCCGTTCCGCAACGTCTATTTCACCGGAATCGTCCGCGACAAGCTGGGCCGCAAGATGTCCAAATCGCTGGGCAACTCCCCTGACCCGCTGAAGCTGATTGAACAATACGGTGCCGACGGCGTTCGCATGGGATTGATGATGGCTGCCCCGGCAGGCAATGATATTCCTTTCGACGAAGCATTGTGCGAGCAGGGACGTAACTTCAACAACAAAATCTGGAACGCATTTCGTCTGGTCAAAGGATGGAATGTCGACGAACATATCGCTCAGCCCGAAGCATCGGCAACGGCTGTGAAATGGTTTAAGATGCAACTGGACAAGACCGCCACTGAAGTGGAAGATCTGTTCAGCAAATATCGTCTCAGCGAAGCCATGACGGATATTTACAAGCTGTTCTGGGATGAGTTTTCATCCTGGTATCTTGAAATCATCAAGCCTGGATTCCAGCAGCCCATTGATAAAGCCACTTTCACAGCAACACTGGGATTCTTCGATTATCTGCTGAGGATGCTGCATCCGTTCATGCCGTTCATCACCGAAGAATTGTGGCAGGCGCTCGAACCGCGCAAGGAAGGCGAAAGCATCATGGTGGCTCAGATGCCAAAGACAGAAGCTGTAGACGCTGCATTCCTGGATGCCTTTGAGATCGCCAAAGGAATCGTCAGCAATGTGCGTACTATCCGCCTGCAGAAGAACATCCCTAACAAGCAACAACTGACACTTCAGGCACTGGGTGCGCACGATGCACAGTTCAATGCCGTGATCATGAAGATGTGCAGCCTGTCGGAGATACAGACAACAAATGAGAAATCGGCCGGAGCCGCTTCATTCCTCGTGCGTACCACCGAATATGCTGTACCGCTGGGGAACCTGATCGACAAAGCCGAAGAGATTGCCAAGCTGGAAGAAGAGCTGAAATACCAGGAAGGCTTCCTGGCTTCTGTAATGAAGAAACTCGACAATCAGAGTTTCGTAAGCAAAGCACCGGCCAAAGTGATTGAGATGGAACGTAAGAAACAGGCAGATGCGGAAAATAAAATAAACTCGATAAAAGAGAGCATCGCAGCTCTAAAATAAAGCCTATGAAACACGGATGGCCTATAGTCATTCTCTTACTCCTTACTCCTTTTCTGGCCGGAGCCATTGAAGGGAGTAAGGTTGTTACAAACCATCCGTCGAACACCAAGAATCTAGCCGTACTGGATAGTATTTCCTCCCATAATACACTCTACAATCTGAATATTTCGGAGACGCTGCATCTGCTGCAGGAAGCGACTGCCCAGAGAAACGACCACTATAAAGCCAATGCATACTTTACACTTTGCATATATTACTATACGTGCATTCCCGACAGTATGCGTTATTATCTCAAGCTTGTCGAACCACTGTTCATCAAAGAGAACCGAATGGAAGAGCTGTTTAGGATAAAAGGCTGGAACATCTATTCGCTGGTCAATGAAGGGAAGAACGATGAGGTGCTCAAGGCTGTCAAACAGATGGAGGCCGATGCAAAAAAGCTGCATTTTCCTGAAGGAGAAGAGATGGCGCTGCAAGGCCTGGCTTTCTCCTATTTCAGTCAGAACCTGATGAAAGAAGGGAAAGAGCTATACGATGAGGTACTCAATAAAATGAGGAAACGCAACGCTCCTCTTTCGAAGCGATTTTATATTTTGCGACAGATGCTCAACAACGAAGACATCGGGACAGCGGCTCATAAACCATATCTGGATGAGCTGGGAAAATATATCAACTACTGCGAGAAAAACAAGATAGAAGATCTGGGAAATGAGATTACACTGGATTACATAAAGTATGTCTATTACAGATCCATTGCTATTGATGCATGCAAGGACAACCAAATGGATGTAGCCTATCAAATGCTTCTCAAAATACAAAAAATGGGAGTCAAACCGACGGAGGACGAAGCTCTGGCGTATGTCTGGATGATTTATTACAAGAACAACAAGCAATACGACAAAGGGTTCAAACTGAGCGAAGAAGTTATCAAAAATCTGAGCATACAAAACAAACTCAAGAATTATTTGCGAATCATCTCTTATCAAGCACAAATATATGCTTTGTCAGGCAATTATCAGCAATCATGCCAGCTTTACGACAAATATATTACGATGAACGACTCCATCATGTCATCGAAATACTACAATGATCTGGCAAAACTGCGGACCCAGCATGACATGGACAAACTTGATCTGAAGAACAAACAGATGGAACTTAAATCGGCCAATGATCACTCGCGAATGCTGATGATGGAAGGAGGAATCATCTTCATGCTGCTTATCTGCCTGGCGTTCGGATATATTGCTTACGCCCGCTATAAATACGGCATCCAACTGAAGAAAGCCAAAGAGAAGGCCGAAGAAGCCGACCGACTCAAATCTGCCTTTTTGGCAAATATGAACCACGAAATACGTACACCACTGAATGCAATCGTCGGATTCTCGCAAGTATTGATTGACGAAGAAGACAAAGAAAGCAGAGAACAATATGCAAAGATCATTCAAAGTAATAACGTCTTGTTGCAACGATTGATTAACGATGTTCTAGACTTATCCAAAATCGAATCGAACAGCATGCAACTGAAATACCAAAACACGGAACTGCTTCCTTTGATGAATGAAATTTATGGTGCAACACTGCTTAGAATGCCGGCAGACGTAAAACTTGATTTGAATACGGAAGATAATCTGACATTCTATACTGATCCGAACCGATTAACACAGGTCATTACGAATTTACTGAATAATGCCATCAAACATACTGAGGAAGGTTCTATCTGCTTTGGATATCATATTTATCCAGAGGAAGTTCACTTCTTTGTTAAAGATTCGGGAGAGGGTATTCCTGAAGACAAACTGAATGAGATATTTTCGCGCTTTGTCCAACTGAAAGAAATGGATAAAGGTGTCGGACTGGGATTGGCTATTTGTAAAGGACTGGTTACACAAATGGGGGGAAGCATTAAAGTTGAATCAACATTAGGAAAAGGAAGCGAATTTACTGTTATCCTGCCCATAGACACTAAAAATAATACTTCAGAGACCAAAGATATTAAGGGGATCTAAAGTTTTTGAATACGTCATTAAATGACAACGGATTAAATCGTATTATTTCATTATGAGAACAGGTAAAATTAAATTATTAGGGCACGATTATTTTAAATTATCAAGTGAGAAAATCCTTAGAAATATAACAGGATTAGCTATACTATTATGCATTTCCATCTATACACAAGGCTCTCCGAATAGCTCTTTTATTAAAGATAATATGGCTCTGACTAACAGACAAAAGAATAATATTCAGCTGGCTCTGTTAGACAGTGTGGCTACTTATAACATTGAAAAAAGCAACAACAAAACCAAAGTTGAGGAACTCCTGCGAGCTGCTATCGCTCAAAAAAACGACTACTATAAAGCCAGTGCCTACTTTTTGCTTGCCAAATATTACTACGTACATAAACCCGACAGTATGCGCTACTATTTACATGTTGTCGAACCAATACTGACACAGCAAAAAAGATGGGAGGACCTTTTTAGAATAAAAGGATGGAATATCTATTCCATAGCAAATGAAGGGAAAAGCGACATAATTCTCGAAGCCGTGAACGAACTGAAAAATGAAGCGAAGAAAGTACATTTTCCTGAAGGCGAAGAAATAGCCGACCAAGCGCTTGCCTATGCCTATCTGGATCAGAAACTGATCAAGGAAGGTCAGAAACTGTATGAAGAAGTACTCGGCAAAATGGAAGCACGTCACGCTCCATTCATAAAAAGATTCTATTTACTTCGACAACTACTTAACAATGGAGATATCGACACCACTTCAATCAAAAAATATCTAAATAAACTTTATGAACTGATCAAGACATGCGAAGTAAATCATATCACACAGTTAAGCAATGGCGTATCTCTGAACGACGTCAAGTTTGTCTATTACAGATCTGCCGCCATCTGTGCAAGTAGAGAGAAGAAAATGGATATGGCATATAGATACCTTCTCGAAGCAGAAAAATATGGCAATAACCATACACTGAATTATGTGTGGCTAAGCTATTATAAATACAGCAAACAATACAAATTGGGTATCGAAATGAGCAATGAAATAATCAAACGCGAGTTCATAAAGCACAATGTCAAACCCTATTTGGAGATGTTGTATTATCAAGCCGATCTCTATCATAAAATGAGCAATTACCAAACAGCCAGCCAACTTTATGCGAAATACATTACATTAAACGATTCCGTTATGTCGGCAAAATTCTATAATGACTTAGCGAAACTACGCACGCAACACGATATAGATAAATTTGCATTAAAAAACAAGCAGATGGATCTGAAGGCAGCTAAAGACCATTCACAAATGATAATCATGAAAGGAGAACTAATATTGATGCTTCTCGGCTGTATCATTATCGGATATATCGCTTTCTCGCATTATAGATACGGAAATCTTCTGAAAAAAGCCAAAGATAGAGCAGAAGAAAGTGACAGATTAAAATCTGCTTTCCTGGCGAACATGAATCATGAAATCCAAACACCATTGAATGCCATTGTTGGATTTTCACAAGTACTTATTGATGAAGAAGATAAGGAGAGCCGGAAACAATATGCCAAAATTATTCAAAACAACAACATATTACTGCAGAGACTCATCAATGATGTTCTCGACCTGTCAAAAATTGAATCCAACAGCTTGCAGTTGAAATACAAGAATATTGAGCTTCTGCCTCTGATGAATGAGATCTATGAGGCTACACTGCTGCGAATGCCATCAGATGTTCATTTAGAACTCAATTCTGACGATAATATGGTATTTTATACTGATCAGGACAGACTAACGCAAATAATCACCAACCTGTTAAACAATGCCATCAAACATACAGTAAAAGGATTTATCAGATTCGGTTATCATACAAAAGCACACGAAACACATTTCTTCGTTACAGATAGCGGTGAAGGAATTCCAGAAGATAAGTTCAACGATATTTTTACACGATTTGTCCAACTCAAGGAGACAAATAAAGGTGTTGGTTTGGGATTGGCAATCTGTAAAGGATTGGTCACACAAATGGGAGGCAGGATACATGTTGAATCTAAAGAAAACAAAGGAAGTACTTTTACAGTGATACTTCCCAATGCCAGTATCACAAAAACTAATGAATCCAAAGAAATAAAAGGGATATAAGGCATAAGAAGAGAAAAAATAATTATATTTGACGATTGAAACACGATTCCATTGGATTAAAACAAATAAATCCAAAAACAGTGAAAATTATAAACGACATATTATTCTTTAGATTAAATACTAAACCGTTTGTTCCATGGACCCCCTCAATTGTAAATTATAGAATGGAACAAAAAAGAATGAAACATACATTGATTTTATTCTTTGCATTCTATCTTTTTGCTTTTAATCAGACTTCATTCAGTGCTCCTTCAACCAAAGACAAAAATAACATCAAAGAATTAATCAGATTAGACAGCATTGCCAATTCTATTAAAATGTCGACTTCGCATTCCAATAAAATTTGGGTGGACATACTGTTAAAAGAAGCCATTGCACAACGTAATGAGCATTATAAAGCTGATGCATATTATTTACTTGCCAAATATTATTATTCAATAAATCCGGACAGTATGCGGATGTACCTACGTATCGGTGAACCACTATTCATCCGACAAAAACGATGGGAAGACTTATTCAGAATCAGAGGATGGAATATAGTATCCATGATCAACGAAGGTAAAGAAGACCAAATTCTTCCCGCTGTCCAGCAAATGATTAATGATTCACACAAATACAACTTCCCGGATGGCGAAGAAATAGCAAATCAAGCTCTTGCTCTATTCTATTTTAATAAAAATTTACCTAATGAAGGCGAACAATTACTGAATGAAGTACTTGCTCAAATGGAATCACGCCATGTGCCGTTATTCCGAAAATTCAATGTCTTACGGTTATTGCTTGAAAGAGAAGACCTGAATAACGCCGCATTGCATCAACGCTACCTGAACATGTTAAGCGAATATATAGCCTATTGTGAAAAGAATAACATCGAAGAATTAAGCTCTGACATCACATTAGACTTCATGAAATTTGTCTATTATCGGGTTCTAATCACAGATGCAACAAAAAAGAAAGATACAAAGACTGCTTCACTGTATCTGCAGAAAATAAAGACATTAAAACATTCATACGAAACAGATACAGCATTATTCACGGCATGGATGGGGTATTATAAAGAAAGCAAACAATATGAAGAAGGATTAAAACTGAGCACCAGAGCTTTAGCCCTGCCTTTTGTAAAACAGAAAATAAGAGTATACTTGGATATGATGCGATATCAAGCAGATTTTAACAAATTATTAGGCAACTATGCCGAAGCCGATAAAATCTACAGCTCATACATCCCAAAAAATGACTCGGTCATGTCGGCTAAGTATTATAATGATTTAGCCAAACTAAGCACGCAACGGGAGATGGACAAACTGGCTCTTAAAAACAAGCAAATGGAGCTTCAATCCACCAAAGATCATGCTCGCATGCTTTTGATGGAAGGTGGAATCCTGCTTATGCTGATAATATGTATTGCATCCGGATACATTGCATACACGCGATACAAATATGGCATTCGGCTCAAAAAAGCTAAAGAAAAAGCCGAAGAAGCCGAACATCTCAAATCGACATTTCTTGCCAATATGAATCATGAAATACGAACACCGCTCAATGCTATCGTTGGCTTTTCGCAAGTGTTGGTTGACGAAGAAAACATTGAATGTAGAAGACAATATGCCAACATCATTGATAATAACAATGAACTGCTTCAAAGACTTATAAGTGATGTTTTGGATCTGTCAAAAATCGAATCGAATGCCTTGCAACTCAACTACACTGAAACATCTCTCGCAACATTGATGGACAGAATATACAGTTCAACACTGCTGCGTATGCCAAAAGGAGTCAGGCTAGAGCTGACTCCAGAAAAAGAACTCATGTTTGATACTGACAAAAACAGACTTACACAAATTATAACAAACCTACTAAACAATGCGATAAAGCATACCAAAGAAGGATTTATTAGGTTCGGATATGAAATTAAAGAAGACGAAAAGTTCGTCAGATTTTTTGTTGAAGATACGGGCGAAGGTATTCCTGAAGACAAACTGAATGATATTTTCGCCAGGTTCGTACAACTGAAAGAGATGGACAGAGGCGTCGGACTCGGATTGGCTATTTGTAAAGGTTTAGTATCACAAATGGGTGGAACTATTGGCGTTTCGTCTATCTTGGGCAAAGGTTCTACTTTTACAGTTCTACTTCCTCTTCGTGCTATTTTTGAGAAGAACAATATATCGACAAAAAAAGATTGATCATGAGTGGAAAGGTGAAAATATTATTATTAATAAGTTTGCTCATCTTTTGCAATGCAAATATGAGAGCAGATGCATCTTTTAATAAAGATAGCTTGATGATCGTATTATCAAAATTATCAGACAGTTCTCAATTGAAACTAATGGACACATGGAGTCATGAACATTTATCGCGCGATTTCAGCAAAGATTATATCGACATGCTTTATATCAAATCCAAACAACTTAATAATAAATGGTTTCTTGGTGAAGCCTATTACCTTTACAGCTACTACTATTACGATGAGAACTGGGATAGTATGCATTATTATACCGACAAGGCAGCCCCAATCTTATTACACTACGGCAGGAAAGAAGAATTATGCAGAATAATAAGTTGGAACATCATATCTATGATAGATAGAGGTAATACTGGCTCGGTATTGTTTGAAATACAGAACATGAAGGATCTGACAAAAAAGCTCAAGTATCAGGATGGAACAGATATAGCTAATCAATGTCTGGCATATTTTTATGTTTTTTCCGGCTTTAAAGTCGAGGCTGTAAAGCTTTATGAAGAAATCTTGCAAGATATGTATAAACGAAATGTTCCACTGAGAAGACGAATATATCTGCTTCGACAATTACTGAATAATACAGAAGGCGAAAAACATAACTACTATGTAAACATTCTATACGACTATATCAAGGAATGTGAAACAAAAGGAATCAAAAAACTTGACGACACGTACACCCTTGAAGTAATGAAAGTCCTATATTACAATAATAAATCGAATACAGCTTACAAAAACAAAGACGCGAACGAAATGCGGCATTACATCACGCTCTCTGAACAGCTTATTAAACAGTATAACTTAATTGAAGAAGATGATGATATAACCCTTTTAAGATTTCAATATTATTATCTTTGCAAAAACTATTCAAAAGCTTTACAAGAAGGAGAAATACTCTTGAATTCATATAAAAAGAAGGAAGAACTACAAAAATATATGTTTGTCTTAAATATTAAAAATGATATTCTCTATAAAACCAACAAAAAAGACGATGCGCTCATTGGCTACAAGAATTATGCAGCATTGAAAGACTCATTCTCTTGCACTGAATTTTATAAATATCTGGCATCTTTTCGAAGCCAACGCGATTTTGATAATCTGAAACTTACAAATCAAGCATTGAAAATAGAGGCTTCTCACGACCATTTTCAGATGTCAATGCTTAGATTTAGCATAGGATCGCTAATCTTTATCTGCCTCATCATGGGTATTGCTCTATGGCTGTTCCACCGCAGCAGCATACAATCGAAGAAAGCACAAATAAAAGCAGAAGAAGCAGATCGCATGAAAACCATCTTTCTTGACAATATGAATCATGAAATACGTACCCCATTAAATGCTATTATCGGTTTTTCTCAAATATTGATTGAAGAGAATAATCAAGAATCGAGACAAGAATACGCTGATATTATTTTAAAAAACAATGATTTATTACAGCGCCTCATCGGCGACGTTCTAGATTTTTCAAGAATAGAATCGAACAGCATTAAATTTTCGAACGAAAATGTAAATTTGCGTCCATTAATGGAAGACTTATACAAGACAACTTTGCTACGAATGCCTAAAGAGGTGAAACTAATATTCAAAGATTCAGAAAATATTTGTATTTTTACAGACCCTATTCGACTGATTCAGATTTTTTCGAACCTATTGAATAATGCAATGAAACATACGAAACAAGGCTATATACAATTCGGATACATCAAAGAAAACACACTGGTTCATTTCTTTGTTGAAGATACAGGTGAAGGCATTCCTGAAGATAAAATAGAGTATATTTTCAAACGCTTTACCAAACTAAACCCCTTTGATAAAGGAGTAGGACTTGGTTTGGCTATTTGCAAAGGATTGCTTGACAAAATGGGAGGCGATATATCTGTGACCTCTACTTTAGGAAAAGGTTCAACCTTCTCTTTCACTCTTCCTGTTTCCAAATCCAATAGCACAAACAATCCTGTCTCATGAAAATAATCTACCTCATATTTACTATTTTCATTTTCTCCTCTTTCGCTCTCCCGGAAGAAGATGTAAAAAAAGAGACTGACAGCATTTTACACTCTGTAAAGAATGTATCTGAAAGTGATCGACTCCGTTTATTGGATCAATGGGCTCAAGATCATTCAAACCGGGATGTCAAGTATTCTTACTTTTATGCTCTGATACATGAAGCAGAACATCAGAACAACGACTGGTACAAAGGTGAAGCATACTACCTCACTGCAGCTCTCTTTTATGGCCTTAACTCTGACAGTATGTTCTACTATATGCATAAAGCAGAACCCTTACTCTTAAAAGCACACAGAATAAATGATATATTCAGAATGAGAACATGGAACATATATTCTTTAGCCAACGAGGGAGAGAGTGGACGAGTATTACCTGAAATACAAGCGCTCAAAGATTATGCAAGAAAGATGAACTATCCGGAAGGAATAGATATGGCCACTCAATGCTTAGCAAATTTTTACTACATTAATGGATTTACTGATGAATCAATCAAATTGTATCGTGAAGCACTGGCAAGCATGAATAAACGTCATGAAAGCATGGAACGATGTATGCGAGTACTTCGACATTTAATTAATATCGACACCAATACTGTAAGACTTAAAGAATACTCAGACACCGTCAACAAATATATCAAAATATGTTCCTCCAAAGGCCTTCAACAACTTGATGAAACGAACACGATTGATGCCATGAAAACTCTCTACTATCATACTTTATATATGATTGCCTATGCCGAAAAGAATGCTAATAAAATGCTTTATTATATTGAATTATCAGAAAAAATTATTAGCGATAAAAAGCTCGATGGCGAAATAAACAGAACACAGTGTGCACGATTGCTCTATTATAGATTAACGCTTGATTACAAAAGAGGAATTCCATTAAGTGATTTCATCTTGGACAAATACAAGAGAATGAGGAAGTATAATGAGATCATCCAAATACTCAAAATCAAAAGCGAACTTCTTTCTGAAGCTAAACTATATGATGAGGCAATGAACTGCTATCAACAATACTATGCCCTTAAAGATTCGGTATCTGCTGAATCACAATATAAAGCACTTGCATCTTTCAGCAGCCAACATAAATTCAATCAACTAAAATCAAGAAATGAGCAATTGGAACTGAATACTGTTCAAAACAATTATCAAATGACTGGAATGTATTATGGCATAGCACTGTTGATCTTACTGTTCATCATGATGATTGCGCTCTTATGGATATTCCATCAACACTCTGTTCAATCACAAAAAGCCAAACACAAAGCCGAAGAAGCCGACATCATGAAATCCGCATTTTTGGCGAATATGAACCATGAAATCCGAACACCACTGAATGCAATTGTTGGATTTTCACAAGTTCTTACTGACGAAGAAGATCAAGATAGCCGAAGAGAATATGCTAAAATTATTGATAATAACAATATTCTCCTGCAACAATTGATAGGAGATGTTCTTGATTTATCAAAGATTGAATCAAACAATATGACGCTTCATTATAGTGATGTTGAACTCGCATCACTCATTAAAGAAATATATAACTCAACTATATTGCGAATGCCAGAAAATGTTGAATTACTAATCAAACCGTGTACCGAATTCACACTAAATACTGACAGAATCCGATTAACTCAGATCTTATCAAATTTACTGAACAATGCCATTAAGCACACAAATGCCGGATTCATCCGATTGGGTTATGACATCGAAGAAAACGCTGTCAAATTTTTCGTTGAAGACACCGGAGAAGGCATTCCGGAAGACAAATTAGATACCATATTCGGACGCTTCACCCAACTTTCGAACTGGAGCAAAGGCGTTGGTCTGGGACTTGCTATCTGTAAAGGATTAATAGCCCAAATGGAAGGAACGATAAGTGTAAAGTCAAAATTGAATGAAGGTTCAACATTTACAGTGACACTACCTGTTTCTGATCACACAACAAAAAAACAATCGACCAGATGAGAAAGATATGTGCCATATTATTTATATTCATACTATTTGCACCATGCATGCAAATGGAAGCGGATAATGCGGCTACCAAAGACAGTGTCATGCAAATCGTAAAACGATATTCCCCAAAAGACCGTCTCAGACTGTTGAACGACTGGTCACAAAAATACACATTCGACAGGGACACAGATATCTATGCCAAGTTGCTGCTCTCGGAAGCCAAGCGACAAAATGACAACAAATATTTAGCAAATGCTTATTTATATCTGTCCGTTTTTTACCAAAATCAAGATCCAGACAATACACGTTTTTATACAAGCAAGGCGGAACCGCTCCTGTTAGCACAGAAGCGTTATGAAGAATTCTTCATACTGAAATACTTTGACATTGTAACACTGACCTATAGTATAAAAAGTGAAGCTGTATTGCCTGAAGTGAACAATATCAAGCTCATAGCAAAAAAAGTAAACTATCCGATAGGTGCAGTTCTTGCCGACATTGGATTGGCTTATTTTTATCATTCAACCAATCTCCTTGAAGAAGAAAACAAACTGAACGAAGAATGTTCTAAAAAATTAGAGAGTCTGGACGCTCCCACATCTATCAAAATATTACTGCTGTTTCGTAAAATATCGTCAAACACAAATATTCAAGAACGTAATGCCGACTTGAATACCTTCAATAATTTAATCGAAGAATGTAAAAAGGAAGGCATAACATATATAGCCGGAATCTATACTATGAAACTCATGAAATACGTGTATTATATGAATTTAGGCATTAATGGCATAATAACATTCAATGCGGATACAGTGTTACACTATATGACGTTTATGAAAAAATACGTACGCGACAACGATATGAGAGGAGAAAAAGATAGACTTCTTTATTTTGATTTTTATTATGCCTATTTGACTCAAGATTATGATAAGGCCTTAAAATTAAGTAAAGAAATGATGGATTCAAACCTCAAAAGTAAAATAATGGATAATTACTTATCCCTATTAAGAGCGAGAAATAATATTCTAAAAATGATGGGATACCCTAAGGAAGCTTTAGAGGGAAACCGTAGGTACGTAAATTTGGTAGATTCATTCCATTCCAAAACAGTCTATAAGGAACTAGCCACATTACGTAATCAATCCGAGATCAACAATTTGGAGGTTAAGAATCAACAAATGAAATTAAATGCCTCCCAAAGTCGTCTTCAAATTATTTCTTTAATTTCAGTTGGTGGAGTATTAGCACTAATATGTACATTACTTATATACATGTCATGGAGCGCCCATAAACGGAGTATCCGCTCAAAAAAGGCAGAAATCAAAGCCATCGAAGCCGATAAAATGAAATCAGCTTTTCTGGCAAACATGAATCATGAAATCAGAACACCCCTTAGCGCCATTGTAGGTTTTTCAGAATTGATAACTGACGAAGAAGATTTTGCCACAAGAAAGAAATATGCCGACATTATTATAAGCAATAATGAATTACTGGAACAACTTATAGGAGAGGCTTTAGACATTTCAAAAATCGAATCGAACAGTATCGATATCATCTATAACTATATATCATTGCTGCCTGTGATGGAAAGTATTTATAATTCCACAAAAGTAAGGTTAAGCAACAGCGTTGAACTCATTCTTGATCCATGTGAAGATTTTATTTTCTATACGGATCGAATCAGACTCATACAAATCATGAATAATCTGATTAACAACGCCATAAAGCATACTGACGAAGGACATATACGCTTCGGATACAAAAAAGAAGAGAATAATGTTCGCTTCTATGTGGAAGACACCGGTGAAGGCATTCCTAAAGATCAGTTGAATACTATCTTTATTCGATTCACTCAATTGAATGAGGCAAATAAAAGTGTTAGTGGAGTCGGTTTAGGACTGGCTATTTGTAAAGGAATACTCAAACAAATGGATGGAACCATCTCGGTTACTTCAACCATGGGTAAAGGTTCTATTTTTTCATTTACACTTCCTTTTGTTCTGTCAAAAATCAGAAAGGAGGAGAACAATGAATAAGCTAAAATACATAATTCTGATTTGTGCATCCATGTTCTTTTGGAGCAGTCAATCTTTTGCCATCACTACAATCAATAAAGATAGTCTGCTACAATGCGTAAAACATCTGCCTGACAGTACCCGTTTATTGTTATTGAACAAATGGGCCTACAACCATATACAAGAGCCCAAAAGACAATGCAAAGATTATGCCGAAGTGCTGCTGCAAGAAGCTACAAGGATTGGTAATAGCTACTATATCAGCAATGCTTGTGAACTCCTAGCCTATTATTATCAGGAGAAACCTGACAGCATGCGTTATTATATCAAAAAAGCGGGACCCTTACTATTGGCTGAAGGCAGATACGAAGATATATTTAGAATAAAAAGTTGGGAAATATTTCTTCTCATCAATGAAAATAAGAACGAAGATGTGCTGAACGAGACAAATCAAATGAAGCGACTGGCTATCAAACTGAAATATCCTGCCGGAGAATTATTTGCAGATATTGCTCTAGCCCGCTTTTATATTCAAAATGGAATACAAGAAGAAGGTGTGAAAATATTAGAGCAGGTAGTTTCGAAAATGGATGAGAAGAAATTGCCTACAATAAGAAGAATATACCCGTTACTCATTTTGTTGAGATATTCCAGTGATATTACCGCACAGCACTATTTTCTCAGACTGCTTCACGATTATATCAAAGTATGTCAATCTGAAAAGAATCTGACAACAGTTGAATTTAATTCGATGGATAAAGTCATCGTCAGATATTACATATATAGTGCTATACTTGCATGTGATGAGGAGAACCCTAAAAGCATGAATAATTATATTCAACTTGCCAAACAGTATATCCAAAAGAACCATATTACGAACGACGACGCGATATTGCTTTATGCCGATTTTATGTACGCCTATCTAACAGGAGACTATCAAAAAGCACTGACACTGGGCGATAAAGTATATGCCGCATACAAGGACCAAAAAGATAATACGAATGTTGTTATCTATATTCTCAACGCAAAATCAGATATATACGAACAGATGAACCAATACGACAAAGCTTTAGCATGTTACGAACAATATATGGATCTAAAAGATTCGACTGAAGCCAAAACATTTTATAACGAACTGAACACCTTACACCAACAACGAAAGATTGATGAACTGCAGACTCAGAATCAAAAAATGAAACTTGGTGCTTCAAAGAATCAACTTTTAAATACAGAATTAAAAGGAGGTCTGGCCATACTATTTTTGGTATTTGTAATGCTCCTTGTCCTTTTCAAGGTTCGCCGTTCTGATAGCATCCGATCTTTAGAAGCACAAAAACAAGCAGAAAAAGCCAGTGAGATGAAAACAACCTTCCTGGCAAATATCAATCATGAGATACGAACGCCTTTAAATGCCATCGTTGGCTTTTCGCAGGTATTGGTCGAAGATGTTGATTCTGAACAACGAGAACAATTCACATCAATCATCAGGCATAATAATATCCTTCTGCAACAACTAATAAGCGACGTACTGGATTTTTCGAAAATCGAATCCAATAAGATGAAAGTATCCTATTCGGACGTTGAGCTTTTACCACTCATGCAGGAAATATACAGCAATAAGGCTATCGTTGTTCCTAATGCGGTAACACTCAAATTAGAACAAAGCGAAAATGTTACCCTTTATATCGATCGGATTCGTCTGATTCAGATCATGGATAATCTCCTCGACAATGCTATTAAGCATACACAGAAGGGATACATCCATTTCGGTTATAGAACTACTGAAAACGACGTATATTTCTTTGTCTCCGATACGGGTGAGGGAATCCCTGAGGACAAGTTGGACACAATATTTGGAAGATTCACTCAACTCAGCAAATGGAGCAAAGGAATTGGACTCGGATTAGCTATATGCAAAGGACTGGTTACTCAGTTCGGAGGAAAAATTGGAGTATCCTCTACTGTAGGCAAAGGATCTCTCTTTTGGTTTACAATTCCTATTAAAACAAACACAAACTGTTGATCTATGAAAATATATATATTCACATTTATACTCTTCCTTTTATCGATCATCAGAATTGATGCTAAAAATATAAACAAAGATGATCTTCTGCACTCTGTACGTTATTTACCGGACAGTACTCGATTGCAGATGCTTGAAAAATATGCTTCTGAACATGTCATACAAGACATCGACAAAACCTATATTGACGCATTATTAGAAGAAGCTCAAAAGCTGCACAACGATAAATACATAGGCAAAGCCTGTTTTCTCTATGCTGAACTTTATTATAGTACGAATCATGACAGTATGCGTATCTATATGAAGAAAGGAGAGCCTTATCTTCTTAAAAACGGATTGCTTGAAGAAGCATTCAGGATGAGAAGTTGGAACATCTATGCCTTAGTCAGTGACAATAAAAATGAACGTATATTACCGGAAGTTCAAACCATGATCTCATTAGCACGAAAAATGCATTTCCATGATGGAGAAGAATTGGCAAACCATTCATTAGCAAATTTTTATCTGAACACTGGAATGCAAGAAGAAGGTATTCGCTTATATAATGAGTCTTTGGCTCGCATGACTAAACAAGGCGTTTCTATAAAGCGAAGGATTTACGTTCTGCGGCAACTGATAGATAAAGACAGCAATGATATCAGACATTTTAGGTACCTAAAGACATGGAGTAGCTACATTGAAGAGTGTGAATCAAAGGGTATCTATAAAATTGATGAGACCTACACTGTCGATGTAATGAGAATCATATACTACAACTATTTAAGTTTATCTGCCTTTAACAAAAAAAATGCCTATAACATGCTACATTACTTAACTCTATCTGAAAAAATAGTAAAAGATAAAGGTTTAGTGAATGAAATCAATGGACTGAATAACATATGGGTAAAATATTATCTTCTCACCCAAAATGCAGAAAAGGGTTTATCAGTATGCGAGACATTATTAGCAGCATACAAGGAAATGCACAAAAGTCAAGAATATTCGGGCATTTTAGAGGCCAAGAGCAAATTTTTAGTAATGGCCGGAAAGAAACCAGAAGCTCTTTTATGCTACCAACAGTTTATTAGCATAAAAGACTCCTTGCGAACGACTTCCTTCTATCAATCACTAAAATCATTAGACAATCAACGGAAATTTGACCAGCTTGAACTTAAAAACAAACAATTACAACTTGCTTCTTCCCGATATCACTATAGAATGATGACCATGAAATATGATATTGCCATCTTAAGTCTGATATGTATTTTAATGATCATTATTATTTTGTTTGCACGCCGCAGTTCTATTGAATCGAAAAAAGCTCAGCTTAAAGCTGAAGAAGCAGACAGAATGAAATCAGCATTCTTGGCAAATATTAACCATGAGATACGAACGCCTTTAAATGCTATAGTGGGCTTTTCTCAATTGATCATCGATGAAAAAGACCCAGAAGTCAGAAAACAATACTCTGAAATAATTCTCAGTAACAATGAAAGGTTGCAACACCTTATCGGAGACGTATTGGATTTATCTAAAATTGAATCAAACAGCATGAAACTCAACTACAACGATATCAACTTGTTGCCTTTTATAGAAGATATTTATTATTCAAATCAATCAAAAGTACCTGCCAATGTCGTTTTACAAATGCAACCTTGCGAGAATTTTGTCATATACTCTGATCATTTGCGTTTATCCCAAATTATAACAAATCTTATAAACTATGCAATCCAACATACGAATGAAGGCTATATCCGTATAGGATATCAGATTAAACAAAAAGGAGTTCAGTTCTTTGTAGAAGATACAGGTGAAGGCATAGCAAATGATAAAATTGACACGATATTTGAACATTCATCACAACTTAATCAATGGAATAATACAGACTTAAGCCTTGTTATCTGTAAAGGATTAACGATATTATTAGGTGGAACTATCTCTTTAACATCAATATTAGGTAAAGGTTCAACTTTTTTTGTAACTTTACCCATTAATAAAAAAGAGGAGAATCAGAATGAATAGCAGGTGGAAACAATCCGTCGTATTTTTCATCGTTGCCATATGTTTAGCCACGAGGACTAATGCTGCGTCTTCAGAATTACCACCTATTAACAAAGACAGCTTGCTAAAAACGATGTCAAGTTGGTCAATTAGTACAAAATTGAAGTGTTTAGATTCTTTAGCTCATCTGCATGTGCAACTCGATGTTGACAAAAATTATATAGAAGCTTTACTCCAAGAATCCCAACGGGCTAGAAACAGCTATTACGAAGCAGATGCCTTATTCATGCTTAGCCAATATTACTACAGTTGCAATTCGGACAGTATGCGACATTACATCAAACTTGCCGAACCACTGTTGTTAAAGCACAATATGAAAAAAAAGATTTTCCAAATGACAGAATGGAACATCTATAAACTTACCAACGAAGGGAAAAATGATTCGGTTCTATATGAAATAGAACAAATGAAACAGAAAGCCAAACGGCTGAATTTTCCAGAAGGTGCTGATTGGGCTATTGAGGCTTTAGCTAATTTCTATTCATCCAATGGATTGAAGAAAGAAGGTCTGAAGCTTTATGAAGAGGCTTTTAGCAAACTGCAACGATATCACTCTTACGAGAAACAAATATCTGTTTTACGCCAATTACTCAACAAAGAAGATGACTATAATAAACGCTCATACTATCTGAATACGCTCAATAACATAATAAAGGATTGCGAAAAAAGAGGAATAAAAAAACTAGATGATTTAGACTCAATAGATTTTCTAAAATATATCTATCACCGTACTTATGCTGTTCTCTGTTATGACCAGAATAATAGTAAACAAATGCTGATACATCTTGAATTAGCCGAGCAATATTTTATAAAGACGGGAGGTCAAAAGGACAATCTGACCTTAATGTGGCTTAGAATGAAATATTTCGTCATGATTAAAGATTATGATAAAGCTCTGAACCTCTCCGATAAGGTAGCAGCCATATTTCTAGAAACCAACAAAATGAAGGATTATGTCGAACTGCTTTCGACAAAAAGTGACATACTCGATAAACAAGGCAAATCGCATGAAGCCCTCATTGTATATAAACAGTATGTTTCGCTGAAAGATTCTATTTCGGCTAGCAAATATTACAATCAGCTGGCCGAACTGTCCAAACAACGGGATATGGATAGTTTAAAGATTCATAACAAGCAAATCGAACTGCAAAGTGTCAAAAGTAATCTTAAAATTAAAAATCTAGAAAATAGTATTTTACTACTATTGCTATTATGCCTCATCGCTTTGTATATAGCTTACAGTAGGAATAGATTAAGCCGTCAGATGAAAAAAGCCCGTGATAAAGCAGAAGAAGCCGACCATTTGAAATCTACTTTTTTGGCAAATATGAATCACGAAATTCGTACTCCTTTAAATGCAATTGTCGGTTTTTCTGAACTTCTTGTAGATGAGGAAGATCAAGAAACTCGTAAACAATGTTTCAGCATTATCAAAAAGAATAATGAATTGCTGCAAAGACTTATCTATGATGTTCTCGATTTATCGAGAATTGAGAATAATTCTATGCAACTTTTATACACCAATACCGACTTAATGCCTTTAATGAATGATATTTATAGTACAGAAATACTTTGCATGCCCGAAAATGTCACATTAGAATTAGTGCAAAATAAAAATATAGTTCTATATACGGATCATCAGCGTTTGACACAAATCATTACAAATCTACTGAACAATGCTATCAAACATACAAAACAAGGATTCATCCGTTTTGGATATGAAATAAAAAGCTCAGAAGTATATTTCTTCGTTAAAGACTCAGGAGAGGGAATTCCTGAAGACAAACTAGATACGATTTTTGGTCGTTTTGTACAACTCAACGATATGAGTAAAGGTGTTGGTTTAGGACTAGCTATTTGTAAAGGATTAGTAGAACAAATGAATGGCACAATCGGTGTGACATCAAAATTAGGCAATGGTTCTACTTTCTATTTCAATTTGCCCATAACAAAGAAGAAGGATTCATAGTCATGTCAAAAAATAAATCTGCCATATTAATATGCCTTCTGCTGCTGATTGTGATGAACATATCCGCTGCCGACAAGCTGATGATCAACAAAGACAGTCTGCTGAATGCCTTTAAGAACATTCCGGAGAAGACAAAACTGCAGATGCTAAGCGACTCGGCAAAAAAATATTTACAGGGCAAAAAGACCAAAGCTTACATGGAACTATTGCTGCAAGAAGCCCAAAAAGCCAAAAGCAATTATCATAAAGCAACAGCTTATTTCTATTTTTCAGAATATTATTACATGGCAAATGCCGACAGTATGCATAATTATATGCATCTGGCAGAACCACTGCTACTTGCCGACAACAGAAAGGAAGAGTACTTCCGCATGGAATCCTGGGATATTTTTATTCTGACAAACGAAGGCAAAAGCAAGCAAGTGTTAGCCGCAGTCAACGCCATCAAACAGAAAGCCCGGCAGATGAACTATCCGGAAGGCTCTTTGATGGCTGACTTGGGATTATCTAACTTCTATTTCAGAAACGGGTTGGAAGAAGAAGGAATAAAACTGGCCGAAGACATACTTGCAACCATGGAGGCTCAGAAAGCTCCGTTACACAAACGACTCAATGTACTCCGACTGCTCATCACAAACACGAATAATATTCCCAAAAGAATGCACTATCTGGACCTCCTGGCGCAATACATTCACGAAATGGAACAGAAGAAAATCGATCACTTGGAGAACAATAATTCCATCGATTACTTGAAATTCACCTATCATCGGGCTTATGCCAATATTTCCAGTGCTCAGCACAACGCGCCAAAAATGTTCTATCACATTCAGAAGTGCATGAAATGCAGCAGCAAAGATGATATTGTCATGAAACTACTGTGGGTGGATTATTACGAGCTGACGAAAAACTATCCGAAAGCATTGTCCGCCGTAAACGAACTGATGGACATTCTTTACCGAATGAAAAGAACAAAAGACTATATGATTGCCCTCAACAGAAAAAGCAATATTCTATACGACAGCGGAAACACGAAAGAAGCCATGGATGCTTTCCGAACTTATACAGCGATGAAAGATTCCATCTCGGCTGTCACCTACTACAACGATGTTGCCAAACTTCGCAATCAGCACGACCTGGATCAACTGGAACTCAAAAGCAAACAGATGGAGCTAAAAGAAGAGCGGAACCACTCGCAGATACGAATGTTGGAAAGCAGTGTTTTGTTGCTGTTTGTAGTCTGCTGTGCTGCCATCATCATCGCTATTCAACGTCACAGGAACAGCTTGGCAGAAAAGAAAGCCCGTACAAAAGCCGAGGAAGCCGATCGACTGAAATCCGCTTTTCTGGCCAATATGAACCACGAGATCAGAACACCTTTAAATGCAATCGTTGGCTTTTCGCAAGTGATAGTAGATGAAGATAATGCCGAAAACAGAAAACAATACTTAAATATAATACAGCATAACAACGAGTTATTACAGCAACTCATTGCCGATGTACTTGACTTGTCAAAGATTGAGTCAAATACCATGGCATTTTATTACAAGGATCTTGAACTGCCTTCATTAATGGATGATATCTATAATACAACACACATAAGAATGAAGAAAGACATCAGTTTAGAACTCGAATCTTGTGCACCATACTTATTCTCAACAGACAGAAATCGTTTAACGCAAATCATAACCAACCTATTGAACAACGCTATCAAACATACTTCAGAAGGATTCATCCGCTTTGGATACAAAATAAAAGATACTCAAATATACTTTTTTGTAAAAGATTCGGGCGAAGGTATACCAGAAAACAAATTAGATACTATATTTGGACGGTTTGTGCAACTGAATGAAATGAGTAGAGGTGTAGGTCTGGGATTAGCTATTTGCAAAGGATTAGTAACCCAGATGGGAGGAACAATCGGTGTCACCTCCAAATTAAACGAAGGCTCTACCTTCTTTTTCAGTTTGCCTATAAAAAAACAATAATAGATATGTTCATAAAGAGACTCTATATACTAATATGCATAATGCTACTGGCTGCCATTGATCTGAATGCTCATTCATACATGAAAATCAATAAGGACAGCTTGATGAACACGCTCAAGGATCTGCCCGAAAAGGCGAAGATCGAACAATTGTATAAGTTGGCTGAAGAACATGCGCAGGGCAATAAATGCAAAGATTATATCGAACTTTATCTGAAAGAATCACAAAAAATAAAAGACAGTAATCACATCGGAAAAGCTTACTTCCTATTGGCGCAATACTATTACCTGGTATCACCTGACAGCATGCGCTATTTCATTAAAAAAGCAGAGCCATTTTTGATCAGCAACAACAATAAAGAAGAACTTTTCCGGATGAAAGCCTGGAACATCTTTTCATTGAATTTGGAAGGGAAAAACAGTCAGATTATTCCTGAGGTCAATGCGCTGAAAAAATTATCTGTGAAGATGAATTATCCTGAAGGCTCCGAAATGGCCGATCAGGCATTGGCAAACTTTTACTTCGGCAATAATCTGGAGACCGAAGGCACAAAAATATGCCTGGACGTACTTCATCGGATGGAAAAGCGAAAAGCTCCGCTGCTGAAAAGAATCAATGTCATCCGACTGATTCTGTCAAAATCCGATGACTACACACTCAAAGAAGAGATGTTAACCAAGATTGCACAATACATCAAAGAGATGAACGACAAGAAAATCAATCGTCTCGACAATGTTATTTCCATCGAATCTCTCAATTTCTACTATCACAAGTGCGCTGCCGAACAAGCAGCCTATAAAAAGAATGCGACCCTGATGCTTTATCACATCCAGCAAACAGATAAATGGGGAAGCAAACGCTACGGCACTTCAGACGCTCTGACCATTAACGATTTATGGCTGAGTTACTATCGATTGACGAAGAATTACGCCAAGGCTCTTTCAATTGTCAACGAAATGCTGGCACTAACGGAAACCACGGGAAGAACGGCTGACCACATCAGTCTACTCAAAAAGAAAAGTAATATTCTATATAATCAAGGTCACATGAAAGAAGCGATGGATCTGTATATCAACTACAATCATCTCAATGATTCCATCTCCGCCGTGCAGTATTTCAGCGACCTCGCCAAACTGCGTACCCAGCATGATGTCGACCAGCTCGAGATTCAGAACAAACAACTGGAACTGAAAGAATCAAAAACACACGTCCAGCTCATCGCTCTGAGTGCAGGAATCATCCTACTGATTCTTGTCAGCATTTCTCTTTTCATATTCTCAGTATCCAGACACCGGTTAAGCCAGCAGATGAAAACAGCACGCGATAAAGCAGAGGAAGCCGACAGACTCAAATCAGCTTTTCTGGCTAACATGAATCATGAAATCAGAACACCTCTTAATGCAATCGTTGGCTTCTCACAAATCATTGTAGAAGAAGACGATGTTGAGAGTAGAAGACAATATCTAAATATTATTCAACATAATAATGAACTATTGCAGCAATTGATAGCTGACGTTTTAGATCTTTCAAAAATTGAGTCCAATACGATGGCTTTCAATTATAAAGAGATTGACTTGTATGCGCTTATGAAGGATCTTTACAAAACTATGGCTTTAAAATCAACTGATAGAGTCAAACTGGAGCTACAACCTTGCGCACCTTATCATTTTGTTACAGACCGTAATCGGCTAACTCAAATTATAACAAACCTTCTCAATAATTCCTTCAAACATACAGAGAAAGGTGTCATTAGTTTTGGATACGAAGTAAAAGAATCCGATGTATATTTCTTCATAAAAGATACTGGCGAGGGCATTCCCGAAGATAAACTAGACTCCATTTTTAATCGTTTTGTACAACTAAATGAAATGAATAGAGGCGTAGGTCTAGGATTGACTATATGTAAAGGTTTAGTAAAACAAATGGGAGGAACAATTGGAGTCACATCCAAATTAGGATTTGGTTCTAACTTCTATTTTAATCTTCCAAAGGTAAAGCCAGAGAATATCACCCCAAAAAGTTAATAGTCATTTATCCGAAGTCGCTTTATCGATTTAAACCCCTTCAAAAATAAATATTCAACTGGTACAATTTAACTAATAAATATAACAATTAGACTAATAGACAAATTTATTGAATAATTAGACCAGGAGTGACTTTAAATCAAGTTTTAACAATTGGATAAAAGATTTTTGAGTAAATGTTATCGTACACACATAAAAAAGACTATATTTGCCGATAGTATTTGAACTACTAAAATTAATAATATGAAGCAGTCAAGAAGAACATTCTTAAAAGAGAGTCTGGCAGGGACACTTTTATTAGGGACATCCAATCTAATAGGAGCATCACCTATGCCCGATTCGGCAAAACCCAAAGCAACGAAAGCTGTAAATCCGTTCCATATAGGAATGGCTGGGTATACATTTGTTAATTTTGACCTTGATACTACGTTAAAGACGATGGAGCGTTTAGATATTCATTATCTTTGCATCAAGGATTTCCATCTGCCGATGAATAGTACTGACGAGCAGATACAGGCATTTAAAGACAAATGTGCAGCTCACAACGTAACCGGCTATGCTGTTGGTCCGATTTACATGAAAAGCGAAGCCGAAGTCGACAATGCTTTTGCTTATGCCAAACGTGTTGGAGTAAAGAAAATTATTGGTGTTCCCAATTACGAAATACTTCCATACGTTGACAAAAAAGTAAAAGAGTATGATTTCAACTATGCTATTCACTTGCACGGACCGGACATCAAGATTTATTCTGATGCCACCGACGCGTGGGAACATACAAAAGACTTGGATCCGCGTATCGGCATGTGTTTAGACGTTGGTCATGATTTCCGCAATGGTTGTGATCCTGTTGCCGACTTTAAGAAATATCATACACGCGTGTTTGATATGCACATTAAGGACGAAACAGAACCGACCAAAGCTGGCAAATGTATGGAAATAGGTCGTGGAAAAATAGATTTCGCCTCGCTGATAAAAGCATTGCGGAAACTAAATTATACAGGCATGTGCAGCTTGGAATTCGAGAAGGATATGAAAGATCCATTTCTCGGTATTGCTGAATCAATCGGCTATTTCAAGGCACTGTGCGATATGAGTTAATTCGAATTATGAATTGTGGATTATGAATGATAAGTTCATGAACTGATAATTCATAGTTCACAATTTATATAATATGAAAAATATATTCGTCTGTTTGTTATTTACTTGTGTACTCACTGCATGCGGATCAATAAATTATATTTCTATTGATACATTCAATCCTGCAGAAGTCACTTATCCCAAAGGCGTTAAGCGCTTGCTTATTGTCAATAATGCTGTACCCCAACCTTCTGACTTGGGTTACACGTACAAACTTTCTGGAGTTGTACAAGATACTGCACGAGCCAAAGCTGATAGTGCGTTGTTTTATGCTTGTTCTTCACTAGGAAAAGCCATAGCTGACGCACCTCTCTTCGATGATGTTCTGCTATATCACAATACAATGCGTAACGATACCGATTACCTGGCAGACAAAAAACTTTCACAGGAAGAAGTTAAAACCTTATGCGAAGAAACGGGGACCGATGCCATCATCTCTATCGATCGGATGCTTTTTCAAATGGAAAAAGATGTTTATGCTTTTGCTGAAGGATATACAACGGGAACCATCGACATAAAAATGTCAGGGGTTTTACGTAGTTACTATCCCGGGAGGGATAATCCACTGGCAACAATTTATATGAACGACAGTATCTTTTGGTCGGAAGATGCTGGAAATTTATACCAATTAGCCCAAGTTTTCCCCACTCCAACAGAAGCACTAAATGATGCCGGAAGTTTTATAGGCGAAAGATCTGTTCCAAATTTTATTCCTCACTGGGCCAAAGATTCGCGCTGGTATTATACGGGTATGGGGAGTCAATGGAAACAGGCAGCTGCGTATGTAACGACAGAAAAATGGGATGAAGCTGCGGTTATATGGAAAAAACTATACAATAATTCATCTTGGAGCACAAAAGCAAAAGCCGCTTCAAACCTTGCATTGTACTATGAGATCAATAGTAAACTCGAAGAAGCGTTGGAATGGGCAACAAAAGCGCAAAATCTGTTCATCAAGAATAAAGGAGATGAAGATTCGCAGACACATATCCAAAAGTTATACACCAATACTCTCTCCACCCGATTAATAGCAAATAAAAAACTAAACATGCAATTAGGTAAAGAGTAAAAGAATTATTACTTTTGACGAATATTTCGAATAAATACAATTAGTCTATGAGTACCAATAATGCAAAGATCCAATCTGTAATTGAATCGACGTTTGACAAAGCAATAAACAAACTGACAAGCAATGAGTCCAACTGCTACAGTGACTTGTTTGTTCAAGTAGATTCAGACAGCGGAGAATTGCAGATATACGACGATGATGAAAAGATAATCGAAAAGACAGTCATTTTCGATTGGGTGAATAACGCTGTTGAAGATGATAAGTTTGATGAGATGGTTATAGCCCCACTAAAGTCTGCATTATCAGTCTTATCTGCAAAAAAAGCGTTTGAAAGTGCATGCTTTATGAAGCCTTTTTCTATTAGTCTGACTGATGAAGACTTCTCTGTCATTGAAGAATTACTTTTCCTCGATGATGAAACTCTGCGACTAGACGATCCATTATTAAAAAATTTAGATGCCGATCTGGATGAATTTTTAAGCGAACTTCTTTCAGATGTCAAATAGACTTACTATCTTTGCGCCCGATTAAAATAACCGCCGAAATAGCTCAGTTGGTAGAGCGACGCATTCGTAATGCGTAGGTCGCCGGTTCAAGTCCGGCTTTCGGCTCTCAATAAAATAAAGCAACTGCTCTTTTGTGTGTAGTTGCTTTTATTTTGTAATGACTCCTCATTATCAATATGAGAATTATTATCAAATTAATTCATAAGAATTGACTTTTTCTTATAAGTGATTTTCTATCTCAAACTTTCCCTAACACCAGATTGTTTCATTTTATATTGCTGACAATGTATAATTATCATGCAAATACAAGAGCTAAACTGATAAGCGGATATGCCATCCTTATCGTTTTACTTTTCATTTCCGTATCCTATATATATACAGAAATGAAAAGGTTCATGAAACCTAATGAAACCGAGAAAATATTAGAAGAGCGAAAAAAACAAATCAATCAAGTTTCTTTCCAATTATACAAATCTGAAATTATCGCCCAGTCTATTCTTGTAAATCAGACTAAGGAAGAAAAGAAATATATTTTAGCTATTGACACAGCTTTATCCTCCATTCACAATTTATACAACCAAACGACAGATACAATCCAACGATTACGATTTGACACAATCATATCCTTACTCGATAAGAAAAAACAATGCATGAAACAGTTGGTCATGGCCATCAACAAAGGTGATGCAAACGGACTATATGAAAACCAACTCGATCAGTGGCGCCATCATAATGATTCCTTATTAGGAGAAAATCGAATAGAAAGAAAGACTATGCTTATGCACTCCTCTCATAAAGCTCCCAAGCAGAAGAAAGGTTTTTTCAAACGTTTTGCCGAAGTTTTTTCGCCAAAGGAAGATACAACTTCTATAAAAGACATAACCCAACTGACCATCGTTGACACAATCATTAAATCATATAATCTCTCCGATTCGGTGCATAATGTATTCGACAGTATCAAATCTGAAGTCAATAAAAACAAAATCCGTTCTGCCGGGATCATCAGTAAAAGAGCAAAAAATCTTCAGGCAAACAACCTAATACTCAGTGACAAACTGAACCAACTGATGAAACAAATTGAGAAAGAAGAACAAACATTGAGTGATTCTCGTTTGCAGCAAGCTCATTACTCAAGAGTAAAATCCATCGTTATCATTTCTATATCCGCCATACTAGCTTCAGCTCTAGCCATTATATTTTTAATCCTTATATGGAGGGACTTCAACCGGATTAATCATTATCGTACTGAATTGGAGAAGGCGAAGCAAGAAGCCGAAGGGCTTCTCTCCGCTCGTGAGCAATTAATGCTTACCATTACTCATGACATGAAAGCGCCGCTTTCCTCAATTATAGGCTATATTGATTTGCTGACTCGCCTTGTGAAGGAAGATCGAGCACATTTCTATCTCCAAAACATGTCTTCATCCTCTAATCACCTATTAAATTTAGTTCATTCTTTTCTTGATTATCTGCAATTGGATTCTCAAAAAGCAGAAATAGCATTGATGGAGTTCAATCTTGGAGAATTATTGGAAGAAATACAAAAAGAGTTTAATCCATTATGGCAACAAAAAAATATTGACTTCAGTTTCTATTGCGAAAGAGAACTCTATTCGTCTTTTATAAGTGATCCGCTACGATTAAGGCAAATCATTGAAAATCTACTAACCAATGCTTTTAAGTTTACTTCTATAGGAAAAGTCAGTCTTTATGCAAAAGAAGACGAAGGCAAAATCAAAATATCAATTTCTGATACAGGAAGTGGCATGACAAAAGAAGAGATGAATAAAATCTTCCATGAATTTGTGAGACTACCCAATGCACAAGGCAAAAACGGTGTCGGTCTTGGATTAGCCATAACCAAAAAGCTTGTTACTTTACTAAAAGGACAAATCGACGTAGAAAGTACGCCTAAGGTTGGAACTTGTTTTTGCATTACGCTTCCTTTGCAAAGAACCCGATTTGTTCGTGTCCTGATAATCGACGATGATGCGATGCAAAGAGACTTAACACAAGCCATGCTTGAATCATGTGGTGCAACGGTTGAAAATTGCGAGACTTACGACGAATTAGTGGATTCAATAGAACAAAAAGAATATGATGTACTATTGACCGATATGCAAATGCCGGCCATCAGCGGAATAGAACTAACCAAAAAACTTCGTCACAGCAATGTTCGGCAAGCAATAAATATTCCTGTCATTGCTATTACTGCACGAAATGATTTAAATAAAGAAATACTGCAGAAGGAAGGATTTGCTGATATCCTCCACAAACCATTTACTCAAGGAGAGCTTTATGCCATTCTTTGCAAATATGCAACTTCACAACTGCATTTTGATACATTGACTGCATTTACAGATAATGATTCGCAAGCAGAAGTGAAAATCATCCAAACATTTATCACGGAAACGAAAAAAAACCGAGAGCAGATGATGAATGCCTTGCTAAATAACGATGCTGAAACATTGTTCGTATTAGCTCATCGATTAAGGCCATTATTTTCAATGTTAGGTGTTAAAGCGTCTCAAGGGCCTCTCGAATGGTTGGAAAAGAAAAAAGGGAGTGGAAACATGACAGATGAGATAAGATTCAAAGTCAAACAAGTGATAAAAGAAATCGACTTCACAATACAAGAAGCCGAATGGTTATACAAAAAAAAGAACATCGATGGAAGCAATACTAATCATTGAAGATGATTTCACCTTTGCAGTCATACTCCAAACATGGCTTCAAAAAAGGGGATTTGATGTAGAAAATGTCTCATCAATTTCAGAGGGATACAAAATATTGGATAGCAAAAAAATCGATTTGATACTGTCCGACCTACGATTACCCGATTATGATGGAATTGATCTCTTAAAATGGATAAAAAGGAAAGAGAAAACAACACCGGTAATTGTAATGACCGGTTATGCCGATGTTTCATCAGCTGTACAAGCCATGAAATTAGGAGCAAAAGATTATGTTTCCAAACCAGTTCATCCAGATGAATTACTCAAAAAAATAAAAGAGGCCCTTTCTATCTCCGCTGTTGTTCCAGAAAAAGAACCTTTGCAAACAGAAAATAAAGAACCAGAGGAAGCAAATTATATAGAAGGAGAAAGTGAAGTCATGCGCCAATTATACAAATATGTCAAGCTTGTAGCCCCAACACAAATGACTGTACTTATCAATGGTGCCAGTGGAACAGGTAAAGAATTTATCGCGCGATCTATACATTTAAAAAGCAAGCGATCAAAACAAGCGTTTATTGCTATCGATTGTGGATCTGTTCCCAAGGAATTAGCTGCTTCTGAATTTTTCGGTCATGTAAAAGGAGCATTCACCGGTGCCTTAAATGACAAAAAAGGCGCATTTGTCGAAGCTAATGGCGGAACATTGTTTTTAGATGAAGTAGGAAATTTGCCATACGAAGTGCAAGTACAATTGCTTCGTGCATTGCAGGAAAAATGTATCCGACCAGTAGGTTCGGCAACAGAAGTAAAAGTTGATGTCAGAATTGTAAGTGCCACAAATGAAAACTTAGAATCAGCTGTCCAAAAAGGAACATTCAGAGAAGACTTATATCATCGATTGAGTGAGTTTCCCATATATATGCCCTTATTAAAAGACCGTGCCGAAGACATCTGTTTATTTGCCGATTTCTTTTTAGATCAAGCCAATAAAGAATTAGGTCGCGATCTCATTGGTTTTGATGAAGAAGCATATACGGCCATACGAAAATATTCTTGGCCTGGAAACTTGCGACAAATGAAGAATATTATCAAGCGTGTAGTTCTGCTGACAACCGGACGACTTATTACTTTAGAAGATATTTTTCCCGAATTAGTAGAACCGCTACCTTCTGAAGACGAATTATCTGAACTAACTGTAGAAGAGAAAGAAAAGGCGGCAATCATAAGGGCTCTCCATCTGAATGGAAACAACAAAAGCAAAGCTGCCATACAGCTAGGCATTGACAGAAAAACGCTGTATAATAAAATAAAACTGTACAACTTGTAGAAAAAATGTAGAACATTCTACACTTTTTCCACATTCTAATTTATGCCTAACAATGGCACAAAAGAATTATATCCCTATAAATTAATATATTAGCCAATATCCTTATTTTTGGCATATACCTTGTATATACTTAAGTGAGAGTGTAATAACAGAGTATTCATTTCTAAAAATTAAGACGTATGAAAAATTTCATTTTGGCATTAGCCGTATTATTAGGATTAGGAGCTTATTGGTCTTCAGCAACTGCACAAGTTCAAAACGATACAGTCAACACACAAAAAGAAAGTGTAGTAAAAGAATTTGAACCAATAGAAATGGCAAATCTTCCAGAAGCAATCAAGCAAGCCGTTGCTAAGGATTTCGAAGGGAGAATGGTAAAAGAGGCCTTCACAGGAACAATCGAAGGAATCAAAGTTTATAAACTCATCTTAAGCAAGGAAGGCGAAGAAGATCTTACTGCATTCTTAGATGAAACAGGCAAAGCAGTAACACCTGAGAACAAATAACAAACCTAGCTATAGTGTATCCTTATCATCAAAAAGGATGTGTCAAAAAAATGGCACATCCTTCCTTCTCTTTTTATATTAATCATTAAAAAATCAATACCTTCTACAATAACAAAAAAGACAAAATAAAAAAGGGGAACCGACATCACGTCGCTACCCCTCCCATAACTTAAACGCCAAAACTAAATCTAAACAAAAAACACAAATAATGATTAAATATCTTCTTACTTATTGTCTCCTTGTCTTCTATCGCCATCTTTCATAAACTCTCGTGCAAATTTCAATTCAGCACGCTTGTAGAGATATATTTTTTTAGGCGATAATATTTTTTTAAACTTCTCGTAATATTCTTTTTGCAATTGTGCCTGCTTCAATTCTGCGTTCAATCCGGCTTCGACCGTTCTTGTATATTCCGCATCCGAGGCATCAGCTTTTTGCTTCAAACTTCTTGACATCTGACGATATTCGTGTCCGATATCGAACATTTTTTGCTGAAGTTCATTAATCAATGGAATAAAAGCGGTAGCTTCTTCACTGGTTAAGCCTACTTCAGAGGTAATAAATGCATTTCTCTTTGCAATAAACGCATTTCTATCAAAATTTCCATGTTGCCTACCGCCTTGAGCGTAAGTGCAAAATGGCATCATCAATAATAACGTCGCAAATGTAATCAAAAATATTTTATTCATACAAATATTTATATCAAAATTATCCGAAAAAATTTATTTCTTCTTTTAATCTATTCTCCTTCTCCCAAATTGCCTGATAAAACATAACCGGCATACCGATCTTCAACATACTCAAGATAATCCTCATTCGTACTTGCTTTAGCGGAAGTACTCACTGATGCAGGTGTACTTTGTTCATTAACCAGCAAAGAATCTGTTGGTGTTGCATTGTTTTCCTTCGGCGCAATTACCTTAAAAAACAAACCTAAACCAGCAATAACAGCAGCCAAGTAGAGCCACGGACGAACATACTCCATCATAGTAACTTTCCGAGTCACTACCGGCACAACTTCTTTTTCAGGAAGTTGTTCCATTATATGGTCAGTTAATCCTTCCCAATATCCCTCCGGGACACGAAATGGATTTTTTTCCTTTAATTGTTCTAAATCTTTTTCACTATTCATCACTTCTCTCCTTCTTTACTGACATATTAGACTATCAACATCACAAAAGGTTTAAATATCTTTTGTTAAAAACTCCTCGACTTTTTTTACGGCATGATGATAAGAGGCTTTAAGAGCTCCCACTGTCGTACCTACGATTTCTGAAATCTGTTCATATTTCATATCATCGTAATACTTCATCATAAACACGATTCTTTGCTTTTCGGGAAGTGTCAGGATGGCTTTCTGAAGTTTGACCTGCAGATCATCGCCATCGAAATAATCATCACTCTTCAATTGTTCCAACAAGAATACATCCGTATCATCAATGGATACATTATTCATTGCGCGCTGATGGTTCAAAAACGTGATGCATTCATTCAATGCAATCTTATACAACCACGTTGAAAGCTTTGCATCGCCCCGAAAAAGGTCGATACTTGTCCATGCTTTCAAGAATGTGTTCTGCAACAAATCGTTTGCATCATCATGGTTCAGCACCATCCTTCTTATCTGCCAATACAACTTTTCGCTATACAACTCGACCACCCGTGCAAAAGCCTCCCTTTGCAGAGTCGGATCGTGTAATTGTTGTATTATTTCATCTTCTGTATACTGTTGCATGCCTAGAACAATCAAATTTGGCTGTAAATATATGAAAAATAATCCGAATCCCTACACTGTTCGGGCCAACACAAGCGTAAAAATCGTTTTTATTCGTTTGAAACAGACTGCTCAATCTCCTCCAACGATTTTCCCGTCGTTTCAGGCACTAGCTTCCACATAATTATAATGTAGGGCACGCACATGACAGCAAAAAGCAAGAATGTTCCTGTTGGCGTCAGGTTCTTAAGCATCCATGGTGTAAGTTGTCCGATCAGATAAGTTCCAATCCATAAAGAGAATCCGGCTATCGACATCGCCAACCCACGAACCCGAATCGGGAACATCTCCGACAACAGTACAAAAACGACCGCACATATTGAAATGGCGCAACAGAAAATATAAAACATAAAGAATGTCAGCAAAAAGAGACTTGATATTCCATTTGCTTCACCGAAATAGAAATAATAGCTTATCAGCAGAAGCGATACAATCATGCCTGACACACCATAGTAAACCAGTTTCTTACGTCCTACCTTATCAATGATAAGCAACGCGATAACGGTTGTCAGCATATTCGTCACGCCTACCAATACCTGATAGAACAACGAATCGCCACCTGATAAACCACTCTGTTCGAAGATAGTAGGACCATAATATAGGACTGCATTCACGCCCATGAACTGTCCCAGGATTGCAATTGCCGAACCAATCAGAACCAGTTTGAATATACCCGGTTTGAAAAGATATGCCCAATCGATCTTTTTACCACTCTCACTCACTACGCGTGCTTTGGTATTGGCCAACTGTGTCTCAGCATCTTCCTTCTCACGATAGATATGGCTTAAAATATGAAATGCAGGAAGATCTTTCCTCCTCAGAATAAGCCAACGCGGACTTTCCGGAATAAAAAACAGGACAACGAAGAAAATAATGGCAGGAACTGCCGACATTCCCAACATTCCACGCCATGATTCAACATAGAAAATACGTTCCCAAAGTGTTGGAACAGCAGCATTTGCCACGAAAGAAACATGCGCGTTTGCATATAACAACAACAAATGATTCACCAGATAAGCACAAACAATGCCCACTGTGATACCTAACTGATACATCGATACCAAACTTCCCCGATATTTCGCCACTGAAATTTCAGAGATATATAGCGGCGACACGATAGAAACGATGCCAATACCTACTCCAACGCCGATTCTGGCAACAACCAACTGAGTAAAATCAGTACTGATTGCACAACCGACAGCTGCCAGTGAGAAGAGTATGGCTGCAAATATCATCGTACGCTTCCGTCCGAACGTATCTCCCAGATAACCAGCCACGGCAACACCAACAATCGAACCGATAAGAGCACAACCCACATACCAGCCGAGCTGCATCTCATCTAACCCGAACAACGAAGCCACTTGTTGATTCGTACCTGAAACAACAGCTGTATCATATCCAAACAAAAAACCTCCCAATGCCGCAACAAAGGCCAGGAAGACAACATAACCAAGGTTGATCAAGCCTTTTCCCATCGCGTTACTTTATATTAAAGTATTCTTTATATCTGTCGTACAGATGACCTGCTTGCATATAAGCAGACTGCGGACTCATAAAATGCGAGAACTCAAAAGTAATCGCCTTATCGTAATTCTGCCGTGCTGCAGCTTCCAGTTTAAGGCGAAGCTTATCAAACTTTATCGGCAAGAATTTGATTGGCATATCCCGATCGAACGATTCGGCATTAGTCCAACATTGAATGCCGTACTTGTCGGCCATCTTTTTGTTCACACTAAAGAATGCATCCAGTTCATCATAATCGATATGTCCATCCTGGAAAGCGCATGCATCAACATTGCCTTTGATACCTTCAAATATCTCCGACCACTCGCGTTCGTGCTCTTCAACAGAGACAGATTTTGCTTTCGTCACATCCGACGAAGCGGCATCGACTGCCTTTTTGCCATCAATCCAAGGAGAGATAAACGTAGGCAGCCCACCGGAAACATCCTTGCATTGGCGTCCCAAACTACTGAAAGCCTGAACAGCACCCTTTGTCTTCCGACTAATCTCCTGGCATAAGTACCAGCCTTTAAAGCTTTTATAATGTCCGTACTTTTTCCAAACCTCTTCAATGACATACTTGTTTGATTCGATTTCCCAAGTCAGATCGCCTGTATCCCAATATTTGCCCGAGTCATACAGTCCGAAGAAAAACTTCATTCCATATTTGTCTGACAATCGCAGATACATGTCAATCAGATCGACAGACGGCATATAGCAGCCGAATTTTTTCATCAGATATTCGGAAGGATAGGTAATAAACTTACGATATCCGCTTCGGATAACAATCACCGTATCAATACCTATGGCCTTCATGTAAGCGAAATCGCGATCCCATTCTTTTTCACCCCAGTTCTGATGCGGGATATCATGCGATATCTCATCCAGAAAAGTGCCTGTAATCTTCAAGCCCTTCGCTTTGGGTACAATCAGACGGCTTTCGATGTTCTCGCTTGAATCCGGAGAAACCTGTCCGGTCATTTCGTTTGATGCATACGAAGTGATTGTCCCGGCAGCCAGCGCTGCACTACCTGCCGTTACCTTTCTCAGAAAATCTCTTCTGCTATTGTCTGTCATGATCTATCATTCAATTAGTTATTACTTGTCATATTTCTCGTGGCATTTTTCCATCGTCTGCCAGCATTGATACATGCCTCTCGGAACATGAAAACAGCCTTTCCACTTTCCGCCTTTTAGCGGCAGCAGAACTTCACCCTGGCGATTCAGATATCCATACCATTCAGGATACTCCTGATCGCGGAAATGATTCCATGCATAATCATGTATTTTCTCAAACCATTCCAGGCATTCCTTGTTTCCTGTCAGCAAATATCCTTTAGAGAAACAGATCATCGATTCCAGATGAACCCACCAAAGCTTCTGATCCCACTCCAACTGCTGAGTAGGATAACCTTTGCGATCCATGAAATAGAAGATGCCTCCATATTTCTCATCCCAGCCTTTCTTAACCATCTTCAACGCAATCTCAACAGCTTTCTGAATCAGCTCGGGACGATTCAAACGAACACCCATATCCTGCATAAACCACATGGCTTCAATAGAATGACCCGGATTCAACTGGCGTCCTTCGAATGAGTCGGAAAGTTCATTACCCGTTGTCACATTTTCGACAACCAATCCCAGTTCCGGACGATAAAATACATCCATCACTTCATGCAGGCAAGTGTCAATTGTGCGTTGCATCGTATCCTTATCCAACAGATGTTCGATCTCAAGAGACAGATTGCACATAATCATAGGCAAAGCGAAAGTTTTCAGATCGCGCGTACCAGGGACAAGCTTGTTCCATTTTCCTTTCGGATTTTCCATTTTTGTCAGAATCTTGTCGTATGTAGCTTTGGCTATATTCTCATATTCTTTATTTCCGGTTGCCAGACTTAATTGACCGAAAGCCATAGCAGCAAAAGTATAAGAGAAAATATTATATGGAGCAATAATCGGTTTTCCTTCCCGAGTTAACGAAAAATACCAGTTGTAGTTGCCATCGTGTCCATACTTCTTCAAAAACTCGCCACCCTGCACAGCACAGTCCAACCATTCTTGCCTTTTCTCTACTTTATTATATAGGTAAGAGAAAAGCCAAACTTCCCTACCTTGTAACCAGATAAACTTGTCCGTATCGAATACCGAACCATCTCTCAGCAAACAGGTAAAATAACCGCCGAACTCTTTGTCCTGTGATTTTTCCAACCAGAAAGGAACTACTCTATCAAGTAATTCGCTTTTATACATTTCTGCTAATTGTACAAAATTCATGTTCATACTGTTTTTAACATAACCTCAATTATTCCGATTCTTTATTTATACTTCCGAATCGATAGAGCAAATGTAAATAAATTATTTTATAAATATACGCTCTAACAGAAATATTTTTCATAAATATATTCAATTGGAGATAAAAAGATAAAGACAAGAGCCTTTTTATAAGACCCTTGTCTTCTGTATCAATAAATAATCCAATAAAGTCATAGCAGTCATTGCCTCGACAATGGGAACTGCGCGAGGCAAAACACACGGGTCATGGCGACCGCGTGCCTTCAATATAGTATCTTCGCCGGCAATAGTCACTGTTTCCTGTTCCATCAAGATAGTGGCAACCGACTTAAAGGCGACTCTGAAATAGATATCCTGTCCGTTGGAAATACCGCCCTGTATTCCTCCCGAATGATTTGTACGCGTATTGATCCGTCCATGGTCATTGAAAAAACGGTCGTTGCGTTCAGACCCTCTGTAGAAAGCGGCATTGAAGCCGTCGCCATACTCAAAGCCTTTCACAGCATTGATAGAGAGCATTGCTTCACCTAAAGCGGCATGTAGCTTTCCAAATACAGGTTCGCCCAATCCTACAGGAACACCTTGAGCCACACCGGTTATCACACCACCGATCGTGTCGCCTTTGGAGCGCACTTCGGATATCAGTTTTTCCATCTCGGCAGCTTTGGCAGCATCCGGACAGCGAACAATATTATCTTCCGTCTTATTCAAATCATAATCGGTGTATGCGCCTTCGAGTCTGACAGATCCTACTTGCGAAGTATAAGCATGAATCGTGATGCCTTCGCGTGAAAGGAACTGCTTGGCAATAGCACCGGCTACACAACGTGCAATCGTTTCGCGCGCCGACGAACGGCCTCCACCGCGCGGATCGCGAATACCGTATTTCATTTGATACGTATAGTCGGCATGCGAAGGGCGATAAACAGATTTCATCTCCTCATAATCGGACGAATGCTGATTCTTGTTCCAGACCACAAAACCTATGGGCGTTCCCGTGGTCATACCTTCATAAAGTCCGGAAAGGAACTGTACCTCATCATCTTCCTTACGAGGTGTAGTAATACGTGACTGACCCGGTTTGCGGCGATTCAGCTCCTGTTGAATCATATCCATATCCAACAGCAGTCCTGCAGGGCATCCGTCGATGACGCCGCCTATTGCCGGACCGTGAGATTCCCCAAATGAGGTCAGTCTGAATATATTTCCAAATGTATTCATTTTCAATTAATGACAACCTTCGTGATCGCAATCATGACCTTCATGGTCGCAACCGCCGTCACATCCTTCGCATCCGCAGTCGCAACCGCCCGGAGCAGCAGTCATCTGAGCCAATTCCTCAGCCGTCGGATCATGAACATCAATCACTTCGCCAGAAAAATGAAGCGTTTCGCCTGCCAACGGATGATTGAAATCCATCACGACAACATCGTCTTTCACTTCGATAACTGAACCATTCATGTGATTTCCGTCCGAATCCATCATAGGCAATGTAACGCCTTCTTTTACTCTTTCGGAATCAAACTGACCATCGATCTCAAAAATTTCTTTCTTCAGATCCAATACATGATCCTCTACATACTCGCCATAAGCATCATCCGGCGCAAGAGAAAAGTCGAACTTACTTCCTACTTCCAAACCCGAAAGGTTCTTCTCAAAAGCCGGAAGCATAAGACCCCTACCGAAGATAAACTTCAACGGGTGCTCACTGGTAGCTCTTTCCATCAACTCCTTCTCTTCGCCCTCACCTACATTCAGGTCGTATGTAACGGCAACATACTTGTTTGCTGCAATTCTCATCTTGTCTAATTTTTACTTGATAAATAAGGACAAATTTAGGGATTATTTTCGAGCCACCTGCTATTCGGGAGTGATTATTTATTGTTTCCTCTTTTTCAGAACATTGTATTGTGTTTATTTCTACCTTTGTCGTGAATAAAAAACTAAGAGAGCATAATAGAATGTCACTCATCTCGGAATACATAAATAAGACATTTCCTCATAAAGGCGCTGAAAAGGAAATCTATTGGCTGTTATTCATTACAATACTAGCCAAATTTTTCTGTTTTGATCTGATTTGGTGTGCATCCTCCACATTCACGCCCTTCTCAAAAGCAGATACTTATTGGGATACTTTGCTGGTGTGCCTCATATTGCTTATCCCGTTGTTCTGTTTCAGAGCCGTGAAAAGCACATTTGTAATCTTCATTGCTCTCGACCTGCTTTTCGTCAGCAACCTGATGTATTTCAGAACCTATTTTACGGCGATACCTATTGACAGCTACAGACTTATCGGGAACCTGTCGGATTTCAGTTCCAGCGTCTTCGACTCGTTTCGGATCATCGACCTGTTTTTCCCCTTATCGACACTGCTTGTTGCCGTCCGCATAGCCAAACTGTCGCCTAAAGAAAAATTATATGAAGACAAGGTTCTTCTGAAAACAGTCCTGCAGACAACCGGACTCTATCTGCTTCTTGTCCTTGCTGTTGGCATGTTCCCCATTATCTGGATTATAGCCCATAACGGATTTATGGCAGCCAACGAACATCTGAAAGATGCTTATCTGCATACTTGCAACGTTCCGATGTACACACTTTTCGGAGTGCTTTATTATGATTATGCATGCGAAAAGGATGTCTATACCGACCACATCGGTAAAACCATTGACAGTTGGCTTACCCAACAACAGAAATATCAGTCAGAAGCAAGCAACACTTCCACTTACGATAACTTTATCATGATTATTGCCGAGTCATTTGAAAGCTGGACTATCGGATTATCGGTTGAAGGACAGGAAATCACGCCTAATCTCAACAGACTGATCAAAGAGCCTAAAACACTCTATGCACCTTATGTGCAGACCCAGGTAAAAGGAGGCCGTTCTATCGATGCCCAATTGATGTTCAACTGCGGATTGCTGCCGCTCATCTCGGGAACTTACAGCATCAAATATCCCAACAACTACTATCCTTCCATCGCCAAGGCCTTCAAAATGCGTCATCCTGATGCAAAAGCGTACTGCTTGACGACCGACAAACCTATGGTATGGAATCAGGCAGTTATCGAACCGGCAATAGGTTACGACAGTTTGCTTTTCAAAAACAATTTTATCCAGGAAGAACCTGTTGGTTCGCGAAGACAAGTGGGTGACAGGGCTTTACTCAGACAAATCGCACAAAAGATTGCTAAACGAGAAATATGGAAAACAGGAGGACATACGTTTCTGCAATGCCTCACTTATTCAGGACACAATCCTTTCATCCTTCCGGAAAAGCTTAAGCAGGTACACTTTTCGGAAGCTGTGCCTCAACGCATCAACGACTATATTACGCTAGCCAATTATACCGACCATGCCATAGGCGACTTTATCAACCTTCTGGGCAAAGACAAGCGTTTAGGTAAAACACTCATCATGATTATCGGCGATCATGAAGGATTGGCCGACGAACGGCAGATCCTCCGACGGACAACATTAGGCAAACAAATTGTTTCGCCTAACCGCTTTACACCGCTGATAATTCTCAATGCTCCGCAAGGCATGCACTACAACAAAGTGATGGGCGAAATAGACATCTATCCTACTCTGCTTGATCTTCTTGGACTCGATGATTATTTATGGAAAGGCTTGGGAAGAAGCATTCTAAATAAAAATACCAAAGGTTATGCCCTCACACAGGAAGCTACTATTATCGGCGACACTGCCGAAGTATCGCCCGAAGAAATTGATCATGCCAAAAAATCTTGGCAGATAGCCGATTATATACTCCGATTCGATTATCTGAAGCGCTACTATTCCAACGGAAAAACGTCAACTCCTAAATCAATCCGAGCTGAAATAAATTAAAACTGGCTTTTGGTTTATAAGAGGTTGTCTTTATAACCAGAGGGATAAAGCTTTGCACTCAGATGGAATATACTTTTCATTCGAATGAAACACCTTCCCTATTCGGACAAATCATTCATTCAATATATATCAAATTTAAATTACACATCTGTCAACTTATATTTCAACATATATCAAACGAATGTTTCTTTCGAATGTAAAAGCCTTTACATTATAATATAACATCCTTTTCATCCGAATAAAAAATAAATCCTATTCGAATGGGAAGTTCATTCCATCCAAATAGGATTTACAATTTATAGAGTGATATATAGAACTATTTGACTTCTGAAGAGATTTCAAACTTCACCTTTGACTGGAATGGGTCGCCGGTTAAAGAGAATGCATTACCGGATTTCTTCATTTCCACTTTATGCAGAATATTATCCGACGGCAGACAAATCAATCCATGAGCATTACTACCGGTAGTAGAATAGACTCTCAAGAAAAGCTTCGACCAATCCATCTTGTCTGTCGACTGAGCCAAAGCAATATGAGGAATTACGGCTCCATCGCGAACCAGGATAACTGCCGGAATCGCTCCTACGGCAATCTTGTTCCATCCTTTATCATATACTTTACCTGACTGATAATCAATCCATTTTCCACCAGGCAGATAAACATCGCGTTCTGTTTCATCTTCAAACAGCGGAGCAACCAATATATCGCGTCCAAACAGATACTGGTCGTCAATACTCCAAACTGCAACATCTTCGGGATATTCAACACATAAGGCGCGCAACATAGGCAGACCGCGTTCGGTACAATCTTTAGCCTGCGCATAAACATATGGCATCAGTTTGTATTTCATTTCCGCACATGCTCTGAATATCTTCACAAAACTCTCATTATACAACCAAGGCTCTGTTGGAGGTGCTCCATGAGCACGAGTATGTGAAGAAAGAAATCCAAATGGCAGCCAACGGCGATAAAGATTCTCCGGACTCGACAGAACGAAGCCGCCCATATCATGACTCCAGAATGAGAATCCGCTTAGTCCCAGAGATAAACCACCACGCATATCAGAAAGCATAGCTACATTTGTATTTGCTGCATCGCCTCCCCAATGAAGCGGATAACGTTGTGAACCTGCCCAAGCACTACGTGCCCAAATGATATTGTCACCCTTGATTCGCTTAGTCACCTCTGCCACAGCTCTATTATAACGCACCGGATAGATATTGTGCTCGTAAAGTCCACCTTTACCGGATGCATAAAATCCTTCCAGAGGTGCTCCTTCTCCAAAATCGACTTTGATAGCTCCGACTCCCATCTTGAGCAATCCTGACAGCTTATCCTGATACCACGAAACAGTCTTTGGATTCGAGAAATCAAGCACTGCGTCTTCATAAGGAAGTGAACCGTCGGCATTCTTCACATAAAGGCCCTGTTCAATTATCTCATTGTAATATTTATTCTTTGGAGTAAAATAAGGCAACTGCCATAGCGAGATATGGAAACCTTGCTTCAACAGATCGTCGATCATTTTCTGAGGATCTTTGAACCGACTTGGAGCAAACTTGTAATCACATTGCCAGTCTGTTTCAAACCAACCCGTATCAAAATGTATCACATCCGAAGGAATTCTGTATTTGCGAAGATTAGCAGCTACATCATAGCCTTCTTGCTGTGTCGTATAAGTGATACGACTCATCCAAGTTCCGAAACTCCAAAGCGGAGGCATCGCTGTTTTGCCGACAAGTGAAGTATATTCATCAAGAATCGTTTGCGGTTCGCCCCAAAAGAGGAACAAATCCAATGCCTCATCCTTCATGAAGAGTTTTGTCGCTCCTACATAACTGGCGCCAAAATCGCAAGTAACCGGAGCTGAAGTATGCATAAACATGCCATAACCACGACTGCTCATAAAGAATGGAATAGGCTTATACATATCCGCCGTTTCAGGTCCTTGAGGATCCGTAACAAACAGATTCACTTTCTGTCCAACCTTATTTAATGAAGTGAATGACTCACCACAACCTACAATCTTCTCGTTTGGTGACAGACTAAAAACAGGATTTATACTGCGCGAATTATCATCGCCTCGACGGATGAAACAGAACGGAAGAACTTTGACTTGTGTAGAATCGTTGTCCATCCAGCGACGAGTGGATGTAAGCAGTTTACCTTTGGAATCGTAAAGTAGGATTCGCCACGGATATTCTTCGATGACAAGCGTTTCTCCCGTAGGACTCTGATACTTATGTCCTCCTTTGATTTTTATATATTTCCACGACTGTTTATCGGTTGGATTCTGAACAAGCATCACCTCTTCGCCTTCTTTCGGGACGATATTGGAAGTAGCCATCCGCAGACGGACCGTATGATTGCTCACAAAATCGATAGAGAATTGTAATCGCGGATTAGCCTCGTATCCCGTTTCCGGAAAATCGAGCATCTTTGCAGGGAACGGTAGAATTGTATTAGTGTTGAACGCCTGACGCGTAAAAAGCGTTTCACGTTTCCACGCTACAGAACCTTCGCCCGTTGCTGTATTAAAGGAGGAGAGACTGTCTGCGAAAAAGAACAGGTGAGTAAAATCAGAAAAATCCTTACTCACATCAATCGAATTGCTCAATAATCGGCTGGCCTGTGGTGTTGCTTCTTGAGCTTGGCCCGGATTAAAACTAATCAAGGAGAGGAAAAGAACTGCACCCGTTAGTCTTCTAAATATCATGGTGAATTTTACTTTAATAATTATCTCAATAAAAAAGTGACTCGGGTGGGATTCAAACCCACGACCTTCAGAACCGGAATCTGACGCTCTATTCAGCTAAGCTACCAAGCCGTTGATTTCTTCTGAAACCGTGCAAAGATACAACGAATCTTCATGAGAGCCAAGTTTATAAAGAAAAATCTTCCATTTTGATATTTTGAAACCTCTATATTCATATATACTATCTTTTTGCAAATAAACGGTACAAATTATTGCAATTTTGCAACAAAGTTGTATCTTTGCGCCCGATTATTGAAACACAAAACAACTACATAATGAGCTACTTAATTAAACCCGCTGGTTATAAGGCCTTGCTAAATCTGCCACAAACAGAGATGGGAATCAAGATGATAAAAGACTTTTTCCAGCAGAATCTATCGTCCGAATTACGGCTTCGTCGTGTCACGGCGCCTCTATTCGTTCTTAAAGGCATGGGTATCAATGATGATTTGAATGGGACAGAACGCCCCGTGACGTTCCCGATAAAAGACCTGGATGACAAAAAAGCAGAGATTGTACATTCACTGGCCAAATGGAAACGACTCACACTTGCCGATTATCATATCGAAGAAGGCTATGGTATTTATACGGATATGAATGCTATTCGTTCTGATGAAGAACTGGGGAACCTCCATTCACTGTATGTCGATCAATGGGACTGGGAACGTGTTATGAGTGCCGAACAGCGTAATCAGAAGTTTTTGGAAGAGATTGTGAAACGCATCTATGCGGCGATGGTCCGTACGGAATATCTGGTCTACGAGATGTTTCCGATAATACGTCCCGTATTACCTCAAGATTTATTTTTCATTCATTCAGAAGAATTGTTACAAAAATATCCTACCTTTACGCCAAAGGAGCGTGAAGACGCTATCACGAAAGAACACGGCGCCGTATTTATCATCGGCATTGGCAATGAATTGAGCAATGGCGAGAAACACGACGGACGTGCTCCGGATTATGATGACTGGTCGACGGTTGCTGAAAACGGACAAGTAGGACTTAACGGCGATTTATTGGTTTGGGATAATATCCTGGGCCATGCGATGGAACTTTCATCGATGGGAATCCGCGTCAACAAAGAAGCTTTGCTTCGCCAATTGAAGATTTGCCATGCAGAAGAGCGCGAGAAACTTTATTTTCACCAGCGTCTGCTAAATGGCGAACTGCCTTTGAGCATTGGCGGCGGAATCGGACAAAGCCGGTTGTGCATGTTCTACCTTCGGAAGGCACATATCGGTGAGATTCAAGCAAGTATATGGCCTGACGATATGCGTCGTGAAGCACGCGCTTCAGGAATGTACTTAATTTAAAAGAAACATGGATGTCAAAATAGAGCCAAGTTGGAAAGAGCGGTTACAACCGGAGTTTGAGAAAGAATATTTCAAGCAACTCACTGCATTTGTCAGAGACGAATACAGGCAAGGAACGGTTTATCCGCCCGGTCCTCTTATCTTCAGTGCGTTTGATCATTGCCCGTTCGACAAAGTCAAAGTGGTCATCCTCGGGCAGGATCCTTATCATGAACCCGGTCAAGCGCACGGACTCTGTTTTTCAGTCCAGGACGGGACACCGTTTCCGCCTTCACTGGTCAATATTTTCCAAGAGATAAAATCCGATTTAGGCAAGACGATGCCTCCGTCGGGAAATTTGCTTCGTTGGGCAGATCAAGGCGTGCTTCTTCTGAATGCCACGCTTACCGTTCGCGCTCATCAAGCAGGTTCGCATCAGAACAAAGGTTGGGAAGCTTTTACTGATGCCGTTATCCATTGCCTTGCCGCCGAGCGCAATCATATTGTTTACATGCTTTGGGGTTCGTATGCACAACGTAAAGGTGCATTTATTGATACGAATCGCAATCTGGTTCTGCAGTCTGCACATCCGTCGCCACTTTCTGCTTACCGCGGATTCTTCGGATGCCGCCATTTCAGCAAAGCGAACGATTATCTTATTGCAACAGGGCAGTTGCCTATCGATTGGTAAAAATTGCACCAATCAATTCATAAAACACATCAAAATCATAAGATTAATACCAAGACTGACCATCGCGGTAATTGCCGGTCTGCCTCCACTTCAAGTCTTTCAGCAACGAAGAACTTACAGCGACATTGAACGTATATGATTTATACGGACCGATAGGAACGAAACTTGCAGTCATCGTCCAGCAGTGAAGGTTTCGGGTAATATTACAAGTCATATTTGACAACTTGTGATAATCAAAATCATAGGTAGCATTGAAGTTGAAACGCCAGTTCTTTGTAGGCTGAATATTTCCACTGAAACTGAAGGCATGCGTAAGCTTATAAGCATATTCGCGCTTATCAATATTGAACTTCTGATAGTTATACCCCAACTGCAAACTGTAATTAAGAGAAAGACTCCACGGAACGGAATTCATCAGATAACCATCCTCATCATAGTCGCCTGTTTTCTTTTTCTCGCCCAACAAACGACCGCCTTTCTTTTCCTGAGTGTTCTGATCGCCATTTTCTGGAGGATTATTCATATCCTGATTATCATCCTCAGGATTGCCATTCTCTCCCATCTTCTTCTTTCCGTCTTTCTTATCGTCTCCCTTTCCAAACAGTTTCTTGAAAGTATCATTATTTAATGTATAGGAGAAACTGGTACTGGTTGATTTCAATCGCCCGATACCTTTGCCTAAAGCCCAACGCGGTTTGTCTACTCGATAAACACTTTTGGTCGACGAATTATATCCATATCCATAGGTATCCAACATACCATTCATATTGATAGAATAGCTTTTCGACAACTTCAGATGCAGGCTCACACTCATATCACTCCATTTGAAGGAATCGGCAGCCATATTATAACTGATTCCCAACGACAGCTTATCAATCAGACTGACTTTCTTTTCACCTGTCGAGTCTTGATCGGATTTGACCTTCATCTCCAGATTATTATCGAACGAGAAGTTCACACTACCCTGCTTTCCATTTGGAGCAGTTCCAAACATTCCAGTACCGAAAGGCGAATAAGTATACCGCTGAATCTGTCCGTATTTGTCTTCGTATTCAATCGTTTTCCAAAATCCATAACGCGGCGCACCAAAATCCGGAGCCATACTTAATGAAACAGACGGTTTGAAAAGATGACGAATCTTCAGAATCTTTGTCATCTTCGACAAAAAAGGAACGGGAGTAAAATTACCATACAGTGTTGTCGAAACGCCAAGTGAAGCATTATAATCAAACACGCGATAGAATCCATAAGTTGTATCCGAAGGTTGAACTTCCTGTTTCTGAATATTATAGGCTTGATTAACCTTATTAGTATACCAACGTTCGGTATAATTCACGCCGGGTGTTACCTGGAAATATTTCAGTAATGTAAAGGTGGCGCTGATAGGAATCTGATGTTCCATCGCATTTCGCCAGTCTCTCGTCAGACTCGAATGAAGCAGTTTATTTTCTTTGGTAGTAATGCTGTTGCGCAAATAACCTGTATAACTCATTCGGATTTTCTCATACCAACGCTCATCGCCAGCGGCATGTTTGCGCTTAAAGGGGTATATACTGCTCATTGTAAGCGTAATATCCGGCAATGTCAATGAGATTGTAGAGTCTGCCGAACGCTGATTGACATTCATCGTTGCCGAAATACTAAGCGGATTATTGGGGAAACGCTGCGTAATGCTAACACTCGAACCCTTGGTATTCTGGCTTCTTTCAGCATAAGATCCGGAAGTGAAATAACTGTTCAGATTGTTCTTATCGTAACTGCTGGTCGAGAAGTTGACGCTTGCGGAGAAAGTACGATACGGATTCGCTTTTGAGTCCTGGGAATGCGACCAGTTAACCTTAAAATCTTTCGACACGCTGTAATCAGGAAGTCCTTTATCGCCCAACTTCGTTGTAAGATAAGACACATTGAAGTTTCCGGAATACTTATATCTCTTTCTATAAGATGAACGTGCGGTCAGACCCCACGAACCCTTGGTATAAATCTCGCCCGTCACAGCCAGATCCATATAATCGCTCAATGCAAAATAATAACCGCCGTCGCGCAGATAGAAACCTCGCGAACTCTCATCGCCGAATGTAGGGAACAATATTCCAGACGAATACGAGCTGGAGAACGGGAAGAAACAGAAGGGCAACCCAATAGGATAAAGCGGAACATCTTCGAATACCATGTAGACAGGTCCGGTGACAATTCGCTTTTTAGGCTGTACCTTCGCTTTGGTCATCTGAATATAGAAGTGCGGATGCTCATGTTCATCGCAAGTCGTATAGCGTCCTCCCAACATGTTCAATATATCATTATCCATTTTTTTAGTGCGCCCGGCCGTCACATATCCTTCGCCTTGCTGTGTAATTACGTCAGTGATATAGCCTTTCTTCGTATTAAAGTTATAGCGCATGGTTTTTGATTCATACTGTTGTTCGCCCTCTTTAAACAGCGGATAGCCGAATTCAGTACCAATGGAATCGACGCCAAACTTGGCATATACCAGACTGCTGTCCATATTCACCTCAATGCGTTCGGATTGCAGTTCGATCTGCTGATATTTGACATCGCCTTCGCCATAAAGATATGCCCAGTTGTTGCCTGTCATGATAATGGAATCCTTTGCCTGATAATCAACGGGCGCAGTAAGCGCATTATGACGCTTGCGCGTTGTATCCAAACGCGCCGTATCATTCTTAGAGAGAAGCGTAGTATCTTTGACCGACAGAAGAGTATCTTTCGAGGCAACATTCTTCTGTGCCTCGGCGAAACCATTCAGCAGGAAGGTAAGCAGCAGGATAATCAGGTACTTGTATTTCATATCATTCTATTCCTGCGGACAAAAGTATAATAATTTAGCAAGCGAACGTCTTTTCATTCTCCTAAAAAGAGTTTACACCAGTTATCAAACCGTATTACTGTATTTTCTCCATATTTCGAAAGACTTTTTTTTACCTTGTCTATCGATTTTTCCTTTTCCAAATTGGTCTTGCTATAAAATTTGTCGGCAAAACATATCAGTTGCTCCTCTAAAGTCACGGGCATAAAGTCCTGATGCGGAAGAGGCAGATTACTTTCTTCAATCATAGCAAGTGAGATGCCGGTTCCGGTATGTCGTTCGCAAACGCGTGCATGGCGGGGGAAACCTTCAGAACGCATCAGTTCAGCACCTAAATATCCATGGCAGATATATTCGGCTTTACCATGACAATCAATACTCGGCGCATCGCAGAGGAATATGCCTATATCGTGAAGCATGGAAGCCTCTTCAATAAATGTCAAATCCAAATTCATTTCAGGATGATTGCGCGCTATCGACAAAGCCTTATCGGCAACACTGCGACTGTGCGTCACCAATATATGTTTTGCTTCAGAGTCTGCTTTGTAATATTTGGAGATAATATCTAATGGGTTCATATTTTTCTTATTTGCTGCAAAGGTAGTGATTATTACCGAACGTTCAATCATTATTTAGACAGAACCTTCTCAAAGGTCCTTTTGATTCCGTGTATGCACATGGCAACGATTTTATCAAAAGAAAAAGAGCAGAAAGTTGTAACAGGTCAAAGAATAGTCTATATTTGTGGCAAAACGAAAATCATTTTAATCATACACAATTATATATTTTATGAATACTAAAGCTATCGCCTTTATCCTGATTTGTCTTTCAAGTCTGTTGCCAGCTTTGAATATGGAAGCTGTTACACCTCAGAAAGCTTCATTAAAACTGGGCGCCGAACGGATGGATGTCATCACCAACCTGCTGGCCAATAAGCGTGTAGCCTTAATTGTAAACCAAACGTCAATTCTAGAAAAAGAACAGAAGCATCTGCTCGATGCCTTGCTTGAAGCACATATTCAAGTCAAAAAAGTGTTTGCTCCCGAACATGGTTTCAGAGGCGTTGCCGATGCCGGAGCAACTGTAGATAATAGTCGTGATGTTAAAACAGGTCTTCCCATCATCTCTCTTTATGGGAAGAACAAGAAACCAACAGCTGAGCAGCTTTCGGATATTGATGTTGTAGTATTTGATATTCAAGATGTAGGAACACGTTTCTATACCTATATAAGTACCATGCATTATGCCATGGAAGCATGCGCTGAGAATTATAAGGAGTTTATTGTGCTGGACCGCCCCAATCCGAACGATTTCGTTGACGGACCGGTTCGCCAAAAAGGATTCGAATCGTTTGTGGGCGTTGACCCGATACCGGTGCTCCACGGAATGACAATAGGCGAATTAGCCAGAATGATCAATGGCGAAGGTTGGTTGGGAACAACACCCGACAGTTGCCGGCTACAAGTAGTCACCATGGAAAACTGGAAACATGGCGACCCTTACTGGCTACCGGTCAAGCCTTCACCTAACCTTCCTAATGATCAGGCTATAAGACTCTATCCATCTCTTTGCTTCTTCGAGGGAACAATGATCAGCGTAGGCCGTGGAACCTACTTCCCGTTCCAAACATTAGGTGCGCCTGACAAGAAATATGGAGACTATAGCTTCACTCCCACTTCCCTACCCGGTTTCGACACTAAACCAATGTACCAGGATAAGGAATGTTTCGGAGTCGACTTGAGAGAATATCCATTCAAAGGTGGATTGTCGCTCAGCTTTTTACTTGATATGTATCAGAAAGCCGACAAAGACAGAGCTTTCTTCTTTAGTCGTCCGCAATGGTTCGATCTGTTGGCAGGAACAAAAGATCTGCGCTTTCAAATCATCCGCGGTATGAGTGAAGCCGAAATACGGGCTTCGTGGCAAACAGACCTGAATGCATACAAAAAGATTCGTACCAAATATCTATTATATCCTGACTATATCAAAACAAGTATGCAGAAATCCGTGAAAAAGCATTAAGAATATTGTATTGTAACAAAAATCGCATATCTTTGCTAACAAACAAAAACTTCATTCTGATATTTTAAAATAACTATTTATTATGGTTAAGGCTGTACGATATCTGTTCTTGCTCGTTCTTGTCTGCTTGATGTCTTTACCTTCGCTGCAAGCGGTTGAGAATAAAGGAACTTACCGTATACTCGTTTTTCATGCTGCCGTATCTTCACAGAAAGAGATACAAATCTTCAACGATGCTTTCAGAAGAAGGCTGAACTCTCAAGGCTTCAATATTGCTATAAAAGATGTCAGAGTAAAATTTAATCCTGATACACTCAGTGCAAAAGATGCCAAAGAGACCTATGACATTATTGACAGGTTCAAGATCTGGTCGCCAAATATTATTCTGGCGAACGACGATAAGTCACTTATGGAACTGATGAACTGTAACCATCATTTACTCAGAAGGACTCCCATCGTTTTTTCGGGTGTTCTGTATCCTAATTGGGATGAGATCAACAAACATCCACATATTACAGGCATATGGAACAGACCGGATTACAGAATGAATATCGACCTGATTGAACGACTCTTTGGTAAAACAAATATTCTGTTCTTTTACGACAACAGCACCATCGAAAAACAAATGTACAAGGAATTGCTTAGTGATGCGCAAAAGAATAATATCCTCTTTTCCAATTCTGATGCCAAATCGAGCACAAAAGAAGAACTCAAATTGAGCACCAACAATACCAAGCGGACCACTCTTTACGCTATTAATCTGCCCAATTTGACCGCTGTTAATTTTTTGGAATTCAACAGCAAGATTTTCAAGGTAGGACTCCAACTTAACAATACACCTAATAACAGCATCATTAATAATAACACTAAAATACCTGTTTTCACCATTACCAGTTCCGGATTCAATAGTGGAAACAAAATCATTGGAGGCTATTTTACTCCGCTCACTATGCGCGCCGAACGTGTGGCATCCATTGTAGAGCATATTTTAGAAGGAACTCTTGAACACAACATACCGATTGTTGAAGCTCCTAAAATGTATTGTTTTGACTGGAATGTTCTTAAAGAGTTTAATATTGACGAAGAACAGCTGCCACAAAACAGCATTATCTATAACAAGCCGAGGCAGTTTTCGCATCCAACAGGTTTCATTATCATCGTCTCTATTATCATCTTGCTTATGACTTATATCATATTCAATCTGATTTATGTATTCCATCAGGAGCGTAACCGCAAAAGGAACGCCCAAACAGGACTCAAAGAGCGAAACAACGTTTTACAGCTGGCTTTAAGTGGAGGCGAAGTGTATGCTTGGCGAATGGAAAACAATCTGTTTGCCATCGAAAACAGTCCTTATTCCAAAAGGAAGTCGGATTATCAAGTCCTTACCATGGAAGAATTGTTAGAGATCGTTCATCCTGACGACAAAGAACTCTTAAAAGATAATATAGATGATATATATAATAGGAAGAAAGATAACGCCATCTTCCAATGCAGATTCAAATTCTCAACTTCAAACTTTACTTGGTGGGAAGTAAGATGTACGCCAGGAAACACGGATCCTCGCGACACGAACTACATCGTTGGTCTGTTAGTCGATATCCAATCGTTCAAGGAGAAAGAACAACAACTGATAGAATTACAGGAGAAAGCCGAAGAATCGAATAAAATGAAATCGATCTTTCTGGCGAACATGAGTCATGAGATAAGAACACCACTCAATGCAATTGTTGGATTTTCCAATCTGATTGCCGATGAGGATCTCTCGACTGATGACAAAAAGATGTTCAAAGATACCATCAACAAAAATACAAATCTGCTGCTTAATCTGGTAAACGATATCTTGGAGTTCTCGCGAATCGAATCCGGAAAGATGACTTTTAATATGGAACATTGTGAACTGAGTATGCTTCTTGAGGATATTTATCAGACGCATAAGCTTCTGATACCTGAGTCAATTGAATTCATCAAAGAGTTCTCGCCTTTATCAATCATAATATATGTAGATCGCAACCGCTTTACCGAACTTATTTCGAATCTAATTAATAACGCCATAAAGTTTACAAAAAAGGGATTCATCAAGTTGAGCAGTCACTATGACGAACAGAACAACCGCATCTCCATCCAATTACAAGATACGGGAATCGGCATGAGCGAAGAACAGTGTAACAACGTATTCGAAAGATTCTACAAAGGCAATGAGTTCGCACAAGGGACAGGATTAGGGCTTGCCATATGTCAGAACATTGCTACAAAGATGAATGGCAAAATCTCCGTCACCTCCAAACCAGGCATAGGCAGTTGCTTCTCTGTCAATTTTCCGTGCACAATAGTCAATACAATTTTATAGATTCGTCTTTTCTGCGGCAGATTGTTTTATCCTTGCATTTTTTTCGTATGTTTGCACGGTAATAATTTTATCAACCATAAAACACATGACTAATAAAAAACTATTGATCCTACTGTTTGCAGGAGTAGCACTATGTTTTGCTTCATGTACGCATAAAAAGCAAACAGAACGCACAGTTGCTCCTATAGATACCGTCCAACATACTTTCCAATACGGCATTTGTACCGATTCGCTCAATGTAACCGAATATTTGATTGAAGAAGGCGACAATCCGAACTCCATATTTACAGATCTGGGATTTTCGCCACAAGAAGCAGATAGTATTACCAAAATTGCAGCTCCGGTACTGGATGCGAAGAAGATTCGTGCCGGCATGAATTACTACACTTTCACATCCAAAGACAGTGTAGCAGAGATCCGGTATATTGCTTTTGCGAAGACGCTTACCGATTATGCCGTAATCGATCTGACAGGTGATACAGCACGCGCGTTCGAATTCAACAAACCGGTGAAGATCGTCCGCGAATATGTAGCCGATACGCTCAACTCCTCTTTGTGGAATGTGATTAAAGAGAATGGCGTCGACCCGCTGCTTGCAGTCAAACTATCTGATGTATTCGGGTGGCAGATCGACTTCTTTGATGTAAAAGAAGGCGATTCATTCAAGATCCTTTACGATGTGGCTTATATCGACGATACGACAGAACTGAGCATTGCTTCCATACAGGGAGCGTCTTTCACGCATCAGGGAAAAACCTTTACAGCTATTCCTTTCCAACAAGACAGCACGATAGAATATTTTGATATTGACGGTCAGAGTTTGCGCAAGGCATTTCTAAAAGCGCCGCTTGATTTCTTCCGTATCACTTCGCGCTTCACAAGAGCCCGCTTCCATCCGATCCTGAAGATTTATCGTCCGCATTTTGGCGTAGATTATGCCGCTCCTACCGGAACACCGGTCAGAAGTATTGGCGATGGAACTGTGATTGCCAAAGGTTGGATCAACGGTGGAGGAAACGCATTAAAAATAAAGCACAATTCAGCATACGTTACCTCATATATGCACCTCAGCCGTTATGCCAAAGGCATCGGCAAAGGTACGCATGTGCATCAGGGTCAGATCATTGGATATGTAGGTATGACAGGACTGGCAACAGGTCCGCATCTTGATTTTCGCGTTTACAAAGACGGACGCCCAATCAATCCGCTATCAATGGTTGCTCCACCATCACTGCCTGTCCGTGCCGCACTGCGTGACAGTTTCAATGTGGTGAAGAACAAAGTGCTTGCCGAGATGGAAAAACAAAGCAGACTCAACCAATCTAACACTCAATAATATGAAATTTTTAGGAAACATCCTTTGGCTTATATTCGGAGGACTGATGACCGCTTTCGAATATTTGGTAGCCAGCCTTGTTTTAATGGTCACTATCATTGGCATTCCATTTGGTATTCAGACGCTTAAATTGGCGATGCTTGCCTTATGGCCTTTTGGAAGTCGCGTCACCGACAGCGGAAACTCCGGTGGATGTCTGAGTATTCTCATGAATATCTTTTGGATCTTCATCGGCGGAATATGGATTGCTTTGACTCATCTGGCATTCGGATTGTTGCTTTGCATCACGATTATCGGCATTCCTTTCGGAAAGCAACATTTCAAGATGGCAGCGCTTGCTCTGGCACCATTCGGAAAGGATATTGAATAAACCGGAAAGGAGAAACGTTATGTTCAGACGCATTATACTGCTGCTGATTCTATTTCCAGCGCTGATGTTCGGACAGAGAGTGGTTCCGTCGCTCGACTTTCAGAAGATGATCCAACCCATCCCCAAAAGTGCCAAGTTTGAGGATAAAAATTACTATATTTGGGGAGGAAGCCTAATGAAAGACAAAACCGGCCTCTATCATTTATATTATTCCCGATGGAAAAAGAAATATGGATTTAATGCTTGGGTAACGCATTCGGAGATTGCTCACGCAACGGCTCCAACTCCATTCGGACCTTTTACTTTCAGGAATGTAGCTCTACCACGCCGTGAAAGAAAAATCTGGGACGGCTTATGTACGCACAATCCGACGGTCCGCAAATATGGAAATGCTTACTACCTGTATTATATGGGAAATACGGGCGACGACAAGCAAACCGAAGGATTAAACTTCACTCATCGAAACAACCAGCGTATCGGCGTAGCTGTAGCAACTGATTTGAATGGTCCGTGGGAACGATTTGACCATCCATTGATTGATGTTTCGTCGGATTCGACAGCTTATGATGCGCTCATGGTTTCTAATCCTTCCATAACGATTAGATCTGATGGTTCCTATTTATTGATTTATAAAGGTGTTGCAAAGAAGAAACCCTTGCCGTTCGGCGGTCCGGTCGTTCATTTGACAGCAACATCCACCTCTCCAACAGGTCCTTTCGTCAAGCAAATGCAACCGATCTTTACCTTCAAAGAGGCAAACTTCTCCGCCGAAGATCCCTATATATGGTTTCAAGATGGAAAATATTATGCTATCGTGAAAGATATGCAGGGATTCTTTACAAACAAAGGACGTTCATTGGCGCTTTTTGATTCAGAAGATGGTTTTTCGTGGCAACTTTCCGCACACTGCCTGGTGTCAGATCTGAATATTCTTTGGGAAACAGGGATGCACGAAAAGATGAGCCATCTTGAAAGACCGCAAATATTCTTTGAAAACGGAACACCTGCCGTACTTCTGGTTGCTGCTGACAAGGAAGAAAACGGAGTGATAAAAACTTCTTATAACATACAGATTCCATTGAAACCATAACAACTATCTGAACTATAATAAATAAAGCTTGTCATGAAACACGATTAATCGTGCGTCAGACAAGCTTTTACTATTCATGCAACTGAACTTTCTTACTTCAAAGCCTCAATCACAGCCGGAATCATCAACGCTATTGAATTCTCGTTCTCAGCAGTATAGAAGTTACCGTCAATTTCGGTCTTCGCGCCTGTTGCAACACCGCTTTGAATAGCACCCGTGATAAATGGATGAACAGCCAATTTCTTACCTTTTGCAATTCCTGCAATGTCGAACATCATTCCACCTACACAATGGCCGATCATCGTTTTTCCTTTCTCGCCAAAAGCTTTGATAACCTGGAGAAGATCCACATTATAAGGCTCTCCGGCATGCTGCTGAAATACAGGCATCGCATCGCCACAAGCGAAAACAAGAGCATCGAACTCGTCTTCATGGCCTTTAAGATTGGCAACGACATCGTCTGTCGTCAGAGCAATTCCTGAATTGGTCTTAATCTCTTTCGTGTTGGCCACTGCAAAAACTTTGTACGAAATGCCATTCTCGAAGAAGGCTTCCAAGTACTGGAACAAACCGGCGCCGTTTACCGGATTCACTGCTAATACGGCTACTTTCTTTGCCATAATATTAAATATTAAATGATACAATAGTTATTTATCGTAAGTTTATTACTTTTGTGATGCAAATATACGTGTCTGATTATCCAAATACAAGAACGCACTTAAAAATAAGATAGTTACATTGATGTAACTAATATTGATTGTCAAACGAATAGATAATAGTTAAAAATATGAAAAACTTTCATCCGGCAGATAACTGCCCCATAAGAAACGTTCTTTGCCGCTTAGGCGACAAATGGTCGATGTTGGTTCTCGTGACGCTCAATGCCAATGGAACGATGCGTTTCAATGAGATTCAGAAAACCATAGGCGACATATCCCAGCGCATGTTGACTGTAACCGTTCGCACACTTGAAGCTGATGGATATGTAGAAAGAAAAATATATCCCGAAGTTCCGCCACGTGTTGAATATTCGCTGACTGAAACAGGCAAAAGTCTGATTCCCCACTTGGAAGGACTGGTCGGTTGGGCAATAAATCATCTCACAGGAATCAAAGCACACAGATCATTAATGATTGAAACCGAAAGCTAGATTCGTATTTGTGTAAATTTCAGGACTAATTATTGCACTGATATAGAATAATTTATGCACATATCTGCATAGATTTATCGGACCATATATATGGCTTGATCGGACCATATATATAAACTGATAGGATTATATTATATGAATCAATCAGACCATATGTATGGTCCGATAAATTTGTACAGCGCAAAACAAATATTTATCTAGGAACAGACAAAAATACGTCACGAAACAAATACAATTCCTACTAGAGGCAATTGCAAATATCTTCACAAAAAAGGCATAAAAAAAGCAACCCTGATTACTCAAGATTGCTTTCTTTTGATTGGTGGGCGTTGACGGATTCGAACCGCCGACCCTCTGCTTGTAAGGCAGATGCTCTGAACCAGCTGAGCTAAACGCCCAAGAAATTGTTCAACATAATGGAAAGGTGGGCGTTGACGGATTCGAACCGCCGACCCTCTGCTTGTAAGGCAGATGCTCTGAACCAGCTGAGCTAAACGCCCATTATGTAAGTATCATGAAAGGTGGGCGTTGACGGATTCGAACCGCCGACCCTCTGCTTGTAAGGCAGATGCTCTGAACCAGCTGAGCTAAACGCCCTTTCATTTCCATTATGTATTCTAAACCTTATCTCCTTAAGGCGGTGCAAAGATACATCATTTTTCAATACGCCCAAATATTTTAGCTAAAAACTCGAAAAAATCTTCTTTCGTATCAGATATTGCAAGAAAAGTAGTAAATTTGCCACGCTATTTTATAAAAAGATGACATTATCAGCACTAACAGCAATCTCGCCTATTGATGGGCGTTACAGAAATAAAGCCGAAAATTTGGCAGACTACTTCTCCGAATATGCACTGATCAGATATAGAGTGCATGTGGAAGTAGAATATTTTATTGCACTTACCGAATTCCTGCCTCAATTAGCAGAGTTGAACACGGCTGCAACAAAAGAGGCTTTAAGAAAAATATATATCGGGTTTTCTATCGACGAAGCAACCCGCGTAAAAGATATCGAAAGTATCACTAACCATGACGTCAAAGCAGTAGAATATTTTCTGAAGGAAAAATTTGATGCCTTATCATTGGAGAAATACAAAGAATTTATCCATTTCGGACTCACATCGCAGGACATCAACAACACTGCCGCACCTCTTTCGCTGAAGGAGGCGCTCAATGATGTTTATTTTCCTGAACTCGAAAGCGTTATCAGTATTTTGAAAAAAGATGCCGAAGAATGGGCTGATATTCCCATGCTCGCCAAAACACATGGACAACCGGCCTCACCTACACGTTTAGGTAAAGAAGTGATGGTATTCGTCTATCGTCTGGAGCAACAATTGAAGCTACTGAAAGCAACTCCTGTTTCTGCGAAGTTCGGTGGAGCTACAGGCAATTTCAATGCACATCATGTAGCATTTCCGGAATATGACTGGAAGGCATTCGGAAACAAGTTCGTCAATGAGGTTCTGGGATTGAACCGTGAAGAATGGACAACACAGATTTCGAACTATGATAATCTGGCAGCCATTTTCGATGCAATGAAACGAATCGACACCATATTGATTGATTTGTGCCGCGACTTTTGGCAATATGTATCATTGGGATATTTCAAACAAAAGATTAAAGCAGGTGAAGTAGGTTCGTCGGCCATGCCACACAAAGTGAACCCTATAGATTTTGAAAACGCCGAAGGCAATCTTGGAATGGCAAACGCCATACTGATGCATCTGGCCATGAAACTACCTATCTCACGTTTGCAACGCGACTTAACCGATTCGACTGTAATGCGCAATGTCGGCGTTCCGATGGCACATATAGAAATAGCACTTAAAAGTTTAACAAAAGGACTTAATAAACTGTTATTACATAAAGAAGTTCTTTATGCTGATTTGGATCATTGTTGGGCAGTAGTAGCCGAAGGTATTCAAACTATACTGCGAAGAGAAGGATATCCGAAACCGTATGAAGCTTTGAAAGCACTGACCCGGACAAACGAGGAAATAACTCAAGAGTCAATAAGTTCGTTCATCGATTCATTACAAGTAAGCGACGTAGTAAAAACTGAATTAAAGGCGATAACGCCACATAATTATATTGGTATTTAATAATAATTGAGGATAACCGGGAGGTTATCAAGTAGTAATTTTTAATTTTGAAGAAAGACATGGGTACAGAAGAAAAAGATGAATCACAGTCACAACAACCGTCTTCCCAAAATGCGGTACCAAATACCCCACGGGAAAACACTGACCAGGATTCTGCTGTAAGAAGACCTTACAACCAAGGTTACAACAGACCTGATGGGAACAACTATGAACGGAGACCGTATAATCGTCCGAACAACGATCGTGGCGGTTATAACTCTTATGGCGACAACCGCCCTTATCATCCTCACTATGATAACAACGGTGGTGGTTATAACAGACCATATAATAACAACGGTGGAAACCGCTCTTATGGCTCTTCAAGAGAGGGTGATTACAATAACAGACCTTCTTATGGGAATAGACCGTACAACAACAACTCGTATGGGAATGACCGTCCGCAATACAACAACGACAGGTCATATAACAACGACAGACCTTACAATAACGACAGGTCGTATAATAATGGAGGCGGTCAATACAATAACAACGGATACAATCGTCCACAACGTCCTTCATACGATGATCGTGGCAAAGCTTATTCGGCTACTCCTTCAGGAGACGTTACTCCTACCGACAACAACATGCGTAAGAGAAGACCGCGTGTAGGTGACTCTCGCGTTAATTACGATTCACGCGATAATCGTAGCAGCAGACCAAGCTACGGCGGTGGCGATAATCGCAGCAGCAGACCAAGTTACGGTGGAGGCGATAATGGATACGGTCGTCCTAATAACAACCCACGTTATAATAATGGCGGTGGTGGACGCGGAGGTTACAATAACAACCGCAGACCGAATAATAATTACAGACAAGGAAACGGAGATTACAATCCGAATGCAAAATACAACTTCCAAAAACAATTGAAGTATAAGGAAGTATTGGCTGATCCGAATGAACCGATCCGTTTGAATAAGTTCCTGTCAAATGCAGGTGTATGCTCACGTCGTGAAGCAGATGAGTTTATTCAGGCAGGAGCAGTCAAGGTAAATGGCGAAGTAGTAACCGAATTGGGAACAAAGATTACACGCCAGGACAATGTTCTGTTCAACGATAAACCAGTACAGATAGAAAGCAAGGTATATATCGTGCTCAACAAACCGAAGAACTGCGTGACCACTTCTGACGATCCTCAGGAACGCCTCACAGTTATGGATCTGGTAAAGAATGCTTGTTCTGAACGCATTTATCCGGTTGGTCGACTCGATCGCAATACAACAGGTGTTCTGCTTTTGACAAATGATGGCGACTTGGCTTCAAAGCTTACTCACCCATCATTCAAGAAAAAGAAAATCTATCATGTATGGCTGGATAAGAACGTCAGCGTAGAAGATATGGAGAAGATTGCTAACGGAATGGAATTGGAAGATGGCGAAATCCACGCCGATGCTATCAGTTATGCAAGCGAAGACGATAAGAGCCAGGTAGGAATTGAGATTCACTCTGGACGCAACCGTATCGTTCGTCGTATATTTGAATCGTTGGGATATCACGTAGTTAAACTGGACCGCGTATACTTTGCCGGACTGACAAAGAAGAATTTGGGACGTGGCAAATGGCGCTACTTGAACGAAAGAGAGGTTAACGCACTGCGAATGGGTGCATTCGAATAAATAAATATCGAAGTTAGCCGGTTTGAAGGAATCGGCTAATTTATTTTTACTTTCTAAGAATAAATTGAACATGGAAACAATTAAAAGAACAAAGATTGTAGATTTACTAAAAAGTGAGGCTTACGGAACAACCATCAATGTAAAAGGTTGGGTTCGTACACGCCGTGGTAGCAAACAAGTCAGCTTCATCGCTTTAAATGATGGTTCTACAATTAATAATGTTCAGATTGTTGTAAACGGCGACAAATTCAGTGAAGAATTCATGAAACCGATTACAACCGGTGCCAGCCTTAGTGTCAATGGAATCTTGGTTAAATCGCAAGGCAAAGGACAGACGGTAGAGGTTCAAGCTACAGAGATTCTGATTTATGGCACAGCCGATCCGGCAACCTATCCTTTACAGAAGAAAGGTCATTCGATGGAGTTCTTGCGCGAAATAGCACATCTTCGTCCTCGTACAAACACTTTCGGTGCGGTTTTCCGTATTCGTCACAATATGGCTTATGCTATTCACAAATTCTTTCACGAGAAAGGCTTTTTCTATTTCCATACGCCATTGATTACCGCTTCCGACTGCGAAGGTGCTGGACAAATGTTTCAAGTCACAACCATGAACTTGTACAACTTAAAAAAAGATGAAAAAGGCTCTATTATCTACGATGACGATTTCTTTGGCAAACAAGCAAGTCTGACCGTTTCTGGACAGTTGGAAGGTGAATTAGCCGCTACAGCTCTGGGACAAATTTATACTTTTGGACCAACATTCCGCGCTGAGAATTCCAATACGCCGCGTCATTTGGCAGAATTCTGGATGATCGAACCGGAGATGGCGTTTTATGATATCACCGATAACATGGATCTGGCAGAAGAATTTATCAAATATTGCGTTCAATGGGCTTTGGATAACTGTAAAGATGATCTGCAGTTTCTCAACGATATGTTTGATAAAGGATTGATTGCTCGTTTGCAAGATGTACTCAAGGAATCTTTCGTACGGCTGCCTTATACAGAAGGTATAAAGATTCTGGAAGAGGCAGTTGCTAAAGGACATAAGTTTGAATTTCCTGTTTATTGGGGTGTTGATTTAGCTGCAGAACACGAACGTTTCTTGGTTGAAGACCATTTCAAACGTCCTGTAATACTGACCGACTATCCGAAGAAAATCAAAGCATTCTATATGAAACAGAACGAAGATGGTAAAACTGTTAGAGCCATGGATGTACTCTTTCCAAAGATTGGAGAAATCATTGGTGGTTCTGAACGTGAAGCCGACTATGATAAGCTGTTAAATCGTATCAATGAGCTGAAGATTCCGATGAAAGATATGTGGTGGTATTTGGATACACGTCGTTTCGGAACCGTACCTCATTCCGGATTCGGACTAGGATTCGAACGTTTGTTGCTGTTCGTAACCGGAATGACAAACATTCGCGATGTGATTCCGTTCCCACGTACACCCAAAAATGCAGATTTCTAAAAAATAAATCTGCAAAAGGGAAAGGGAATGCCTTTATAACAAAATGAGCACGGATTTCACCGATCAGAATCGACAACTCTGAAAAGAATTTGTCGTTATCTCCGTGAAATCCGTGCTTTTGTATTGTTAAACAGGATTTTTATTCCTCTTCGCTCAAGTCAATAGGGATAGGTCTTTTGAATGCCTCTTTAAATGAAATCAACGTTTCAGTACGAGCTAATCCCAACGGTTGCAATTCATTGTGAATAATACTAAGTAAGTGCTGATTGTTTTTTGCATAAATCTTGATAAATAGATCATATTGCCCCGTTGTATAATGACATTCAACAACCTCGGGTATTCCTTTCAAAGCTTCAGTTACAGCAGGGAACTGTCCTGGCGATTTGAGATACAAACCCATATAAGCGCAGGTTTCGTAGCCAACTTTTGTATTATCAACAGTAAACTCTGAGCCTTTGATAACGCCCAGATTATAAAGCTTCTGAATGCGCTGATGGATAGCAGCACCTGAAACATTACATTCTCTTGCAACTTCCAAAAAGGACATGCGAGCATTTCCTATGATAAGTTTTAAAATTTTCTCGTCTAATTCATCTAATTGATGGTGTGCCATAATTGTACTTTTATTAATTCAAAATTGAGCATCAGTTACAAAAATAGCAAATTTAGAAAATAAAAGTATCATTTCATGACTATTTATTTTGAATTAATAACTAATAAGAAGGATAGACTATACTCAATTTACAAAATGGATAATAAAATACAGATACAACACAAATCCTTCCATGAAATGGAAAATAAGGATAAGGCTCTTTTAAGGAAAACATACGAAGAATCTTTTCCGCATAATGAACGAAGAGACTTCTTGTTGTTAAGCAATCTGGCAAAAGAAGAAAAGAGATTTCAAATAAGTGGCTTATACAAAGAGGAAGATTATGTCGGTTTCATTTCGCGATGGAATTTTGATTCATTCCTTTATATTGAACACTTTGCCATTGAAGCTTCACTAAGAAATCATAAGATTGGATTTACTGCATTAAAACAATTTGTAGAGACACAAGACAAACCCATAATACTAGAAGTTGAGATGCCTTACAACGAGCTTTCAGAACGTAGAATAGGCTTCTATAAACGAATGGGATTTGTATTAGATAATCATATTTACTTCCAACCTCCATACCACAAAACAGATGGCTGGTTTGAGATGCGACTAATGTCGTATGGAAAAATCGACTTAGAGGAATCTTTTGGAGATATACGTGATTGCTTATATAAAAATGTATATAGCGTTGTTGGAGTAACAAAGTAAAGAGCAAAAAAAAGGCGGGGTTATAAAACTCCGCCTTTTCTTTTTACATATATAGTTAATTCTGAGCCTTGCGAGCTGAATAACTAATCTTCAATGCATAAGCTTCACGAAGAGCCTGCTTTACATCTGTTATAACACCCATCTTGGTGTCTTTATCCGCCTTGATAGAAACAGTCATATACGGCTGGTCCTCTTCCTTCATACTTGACTTTTCCTGTGCAATATAATCCTGAATTTCAGAAACCTCAGCGAATTTATCATTCAACTGAAGACGTGTTTCAGAACCCATCTTTGCAACATATTCCTGAGTTGGCTTACCAATATAAAGGAATGTTACCAAAGATTTCTTTTCCAACTTCTGAAGTTCGGTTGCAGCAGGAGCATGAAACTCTACTTTCAATGTTACTTCACGAATAGTTGTTACCATCATGATGAAGAACAAGAATGCGAATACCAAGTCAGGTAGTGATGATGTATTTAATTCGGGCATTTCACGACCGCCCGCTTTACTAAACTTTCCCATTACTTCTTAGCACCTCCATAATTTTTAGGTTCTGCTTCAGATATATTTTGTTTGTATATCATCTGCACAGCCGTTTGTTGATCATCATTCAAATCTGCAAATGCTTTTCCAAATTTCTTTTTGGAAATACCATCTCTCAATTCATTATAGGCTCTAACCAATTCGTTCTGAACACTGATGTAGGCAGCATATTGAGTACCACGGTCGTTCTGCAAAGAGATTACATGATTTTTTGTAACCATTTGCTTTCCGAAGAAAGGTACATCAACTTCAACCTTTTCAGGTAAAGAAGGATCATTGTTTGGATTATCAATAAATTCCTTAACCTTATCTTTCAAATTCTTAATATCAATATAGTCGGTTCCGCAGAGGACCTGATTGTTACTGTTAATCAGGACGACGAGCAAATTTCTCTTCTTGATATCAAGTGCTTCATTCTTCTTTTGGTCTTTAGGTACAGGAGGTGGTAAACGTCTTGGTAAACCTTGGTCTGTATCCATTGATGTAGTAATAAGGAAGAAGATAAGCAACATGAAAGCAATGTCGGCAGAGGAAGATGCGTTCATCTGAGGAACTTTTCTCTTTTTTCCCATATCGCTTTTTGTTTTATCAATTCATTATTACTTTTTATCTCTGTCTCATTTTCCTAATCTGACCCCAAATAATCGCCAAAACGATTAATGCGAACAAAACTACAGAAGAATACAACCACATATCGGTTACTTTCAACCAGAACGGGATATTGTATGTCTGTGAATCTGCGTTCAAACTCTTGATTGGTGTTGCATCACCCATAGAATATGTTACAATCAATAAGATTGCAAACAAGATGAGGACAACGAACGACCGCAAGGCATTCTTTGGATTCGTCTTTAAAATAGAGATAAATTTAGCCACTGCAAATATCAACATGACAACCAGTGTAATAACGAACATCAAATATGTCCAGTTAAGCAGCAGGTTGGTGTTTACATAATCTTTGTTCTCTGCGGCAGGATCTACTACACCACCGCCGAAAAACAATCCAAGAACGACAATTGAAAGTATAAAGCATACCAACAATGTCCAGCTGGATATTTTTCTTATCTTAGTTACTGCCATAATTAATTACTTTTTGAATTTGAGGTTGTACTTAATAACCATATCGAGCAACGTTACAGATGCATCTTCCATTTGGTTCAGAAGAGCCTCAAGTTTGCTCAACAAATAGTTATAGAAAAGCTGAAGGATCAAAGCGACGATCAAACCGGCAATGGTTGTGATCAAGGCAACTTTCATACCACCAGCAACAACCGTCGGGCTGATATCACCAACTTGTTCGATTTTATCGAAGGCCATTACCATACCAACAACTGTACCTAAGAATCCGAGTGACGGAGCCATTGCGATGAACAATGTAACCCAAGAAAGGTTCTTCTCAAGAAGACCGCCCTGAACACCACCGTAAGAAGTAATAGCTTTATCAACAACATCGATACCCTGATCCAATCTCATCAAACCTTGATAAGCGATAGAAGCGATAGGGCCTCTTGTATCACGTGCAATAGCTTTTGCACCTTCTACATCACCTTTATCCAATGCATCTTCAAGAGATTTCAAGAATTTGCTTGTGTTAATCTCTGACAAGCTGTAATAGATAATTCTTTCCAAGCAGAAAGCCAAACCAAAAATCAATACAATAGCGATAGAGCTCATGAAGTCTGCACCACCTTCGATGAACTTAACCTTTATTGCCTGATACATACCACCTTCTGAAGCTTGTTGAGCTCCAGCAGCAGCTGCCTGAGCACCGGCTGCAGCGTCTTGTGCAAATGCAACAGTTGAAAAACCAAGGGCACATAAACCCATAAATGTTTTTACAAAATACTTTTTCATTGTGTGTTTAATTTTTTAAGATTAATAATTCTCTTATTTATTCTTATTTTTTAATTGTTAATCAATATTACTCATGGCATTCGAGAAGCGGAGAAAGCGGGATTCGAACCCGCGAAACCCTTTAGGAGTTTACACGCTTTCCAGGCGTGCCTCTTCAACCACTCGAGCATCTCTCCGAAGCAGGCCGCTGCCTTCTTCTTTAAAACGAGCGCAAAATACGAAATATTTTTGCACATGCTATCGTTTGAGTGCACAAATCTATACTTTTTACGTGACATATACACCATTTCTGACAAAAATAATTTTTTGACCCCAAAAAATTTCATTTTCAAGCCCCCTTCTTCACTAATTTAAATAGTTTTATAGCATTATTGCGGGTCTTTGAAGCTACTTCCTCTATTGGTAACTGATAGGTGATTGCCACTTTTTCAGCTGTTTTCCATATATAAGATGGTTCATTTCTCCGCCCCCGATAAGGGACAGGTGCCAAATATGGAGCATCCGTTTCCAAAACGACGCGGTCGAGAGTCATTTGGCTGACTATTTCCGACAGTTTGGAATTTTTAAAAGTGATAACACCGTTAATACCTACATAGAATGTGCTTAATTTTTTTACTTCATCGAGTTCTTCATTGGTACCAGTAAAACTATGAAAAACGCCCTTCAGCTTTTCGGCTCCAACCTTATGGATTGAATTAAAAACTTCGGGGTATGCATTACGAGTATGTATAGCCACGGGAAGATCCAGATCTATACTCCAACGGAGTTGTTCCTCGAAAACCTCTATTTGTTCCTTTTTAAACGTCTGATCCCAATACAAATCAATGCCGATTTCTCCTATTGCGCAATACGAGCGCTTGGTTAAGCAGGCTTCTGTTGCTGCCAGTGCTTCGGCATAATGACTATCAACACTGGTCGGATGGAACCCCATCATGGGAAAAGCATAATCAGGATAACGATCGCATAAGGCATGAAGTCGTTCGACGGTCGTCAGATCAACATTCGGCAAAAGCAATGCATCGATTCCGGAAGATTGGGCGACAGATATCAGCTCATCCTGTTCGGGGTCGAACTCTTCCATATATATATGATCGTGTGTATCTATCAGTTTCATTTTTATGATTGGCGAATCATCAGACGATTGCTCAGTTCTTCCAAGCCCGTTTTTCTTTCTGCAGGGACTCCGACTTTCGAAAGATGGATCATTGCCCGGTCGCAACATTCGCGAATCTTTGCTTCAGAGAGTTCTTTTAGACAGAGATCATTATATAATTGTGTGACAGTAGCAATCTTTTCTTTCGGATCGAACACGTCTTTTTCAATCCAAGTTATTAAATTTTTTCTTTGTTGGTCGTTGGATTTCTTAAGGGCATTGATCAGTAGGAATGTTTTTTTATTACAAAGAATATCACCACCGATATTTTTACCAAAAGTAGCCGTATCGCCATAGACATCCAGCAAATCATCCTGCAATTGAAATGCGAGTCCCATTTGAATACCGAACTGATACAAATTCTCTGCATCTGCGGCAGAAGCTTTCCCAACAATAGCGCCCATCTTCAGCGCACAGGCCAGAAGAACTGCTGTCTTAAGACGGATCATCTCGATATATTCGTCGACTGATACATCCATCCGCGATTCGAACTCCATATCATATTGCTGACCACCGCAAATCTGCAGTGCAGTGACTGTAAACAAGTCTAAAACATCTTTCAAAAATTCCGGTTTGGTCTCCCCTATCAATCTGTAGGCGGCAATAACCATTGCATCGCCCGAAAGTATAGCTGTATTATCATTCCATACTTTATGCACAGTCGGTTTGTTTCTCCGTTTGTCGGCCTTATCCATTAGATCATCATGCAAGAGTGTGAAGTTATGAAAAACTTCCAGTCCTAAAGCCGGTTTGACAGCGTCTTCAAGATTATCGGAAAAAAGATTGCACGACATGAGAGTCAGTGCCGGTCTGAGTCGTTTTCCTCCCATTGACAGGACATACTCTATCGGATCATATAAACTTTTCGGCGGAAAAGGAAATTGCAAGTTCGTCACTTCCCGTTCAACCCGAGCTAATATTTCATTGAAACCTTCCATACATTAATATATATAATATATAATAAACAGAAAAGGCTGCACTTTACAGCAGCCTTTCCTTTTATAAGTTCACATGTTATTACTGAAGTCTGAATGTTACAGGCACGGTATATTTAACACGTACTGGTTTACCTCTCTGTTCACCTGGTTTCCACTTAGGCATGCTGTTGATCACACGGAGTGCCTCTTTATCCAAAGATGGATCGACACCACGAAGAACCTGAGCATCTACGATTGAACCATCACGGTTAACAACGAATGAGCAAGTTACACGACCTTGAATACCATTTTCCTGTGCGATAACCGGATATTTGATGGATTTTGACAAGAACTGAAGCAAAGCAGCTTGTCCACCCGGGAATTCCGGCATTTTTTCTACAACGGTAAAGATAGGCTGTGCTGACTCTTCCTCTTCTTCATGAACGGCTGCTGGCGGTGCTGTATAAGTCTGAGTCTGTACACTTGCCTGGTTATCCTCTGAAGACATCAAATTGACATCAGCCAATTTAACGTTATCATCAACTACGTGTAATGCATCGGCAACAACGACCGGTGCAGCTGCTGGTGGTGGTGGCGGCGGGGTATCCTGCTTTGTGATTTCCACTTCCTCCTCAGCTTTAACATCAGCTACGCCTTGTTCAGCTGAAGCTTGATAATCTTGAGTTTGCCACTCAAAGCCGACGAACAATACAGCAAGACCTACAACCATACCCAAGAGGATACTGGTCAATTTGCCATGCTCCAAGTCCGCTTTCGGTGATTTCTTAATTTCCATATATTTAATGTTTAATATGTGTTTTCATACGGCACAAAGATACAAATAATTTTTACTCGTAGTCTTAAAAGAAAAAAATTGTTCGGATTTTTACTTTTTTTCTCACTAGAACAATAAAAATTCGTCTCGTCACATACCTTTTCTTCATTTTCTGCGTTTCTGTAATGAAGTCTGTGTGACTTCGAGTTCGTTTATATATGTCATTTTGATCGGAACATGAGGAATTTTATTAGTATACTTCTTTTTTCTCTCTTTATGCAAACGGTTGTCGCTCAAACGGGGGACGAAGTTTTTACGTTTCTGCGCTATCCCACTTCCGCCCGAGCAAATGCTTTGGGAGGCAATACGGTGTCGTTGGTAGAACGCGATCCTTCGCTGATTTTTCATAACCCGGCACTGTTGGGGGGCGAAATGGACGGTATGGTAAACCTGAATTACATGAATTATATCTCAGATATTAATGTAGGAAGCGTGCTCTATACCAAAGCAATTAAAGAAAGAGCATCCTGGGGAGTTGGTGTCACCTACTTCAGCAACGGGAAAATAAAAGGAATGACTTCCGAACAGGTATCTACAGGCGATATAATGGCAAAAGATATCAATGTGAGCGGATTTTTCGCTTACGAACTTTCTGACCGCTGGCGTGGCGGAACTTCGTTCAAGTTTCTTTATTCAAGCATGGATCCGTACTCATCGTATGGCATCGCCGTTGATGCCGGACTGAGTTATTATAACTCTGAAAAGAATTTTTCGTTCGGATTCGTATTCAAAAATATTGGCGCACAGCTGAAACCCTATGAAGACAAACGCCAAAAGATGCCTTGGGATATTCAGATGGGAATCAGCAAACAAATGGCGCATGCACCGATACGCTTCTCCGTCACTGCCATGTATCTGAACCGTTGGAAGTTCAATTATATCGACGATACTGACAAGACATATACCGGCGATAACTTTTCGAAGAGTCTGTTCAAGCACCTCGTATTCGGCGTTGATTTTATACCTACCGAAAACTTCTGGGCAGGAATCGGCTACAATCCCAAAAGGGCTCTCGACATGAAACTGAACGGCGGAAATGCTTTCTCCGGATTTTCGGGTGGCGCAGGTGTTAAAATCAAAACGTTTGATGTAGGTGTATCTGTTGCCAAATATCATCCATCCGCACTCTCATTCATGCTCACCGTATCTTACACCCCTAAGAGTTTATAATTTCATTCGATAGAGATTGTATCTTCATTCAATAGAAACATGCATTTGATAATTATGAAAATACAAGATCATAATTATCAAAATATATTTTGACATATATCAAACGAATCATTCATTTGAATCAAAGAAGGCTTTCCTTCGAAAGAAAGCTCTCACAAATTCGAATAAAATATCAAGAATGTATAAAAACAAATAAGTTTGTTTTGTTCTGCCCTCGACTTGCATTACCTTTGCTTCACTATACATATTGATAATATATATCGTAACAAATGAAAAAAATTATCATAGCAATCGACGGTGTTTCGTCAACAGGCAAAAGCACGATGGCCAAAGATTTGGCTAAGGAATTAGGCTATACATATATAGATACCGGAGCCATGTATCGCGCCGTAACATTATACAGCCTGCAAAATAAACTCTTCACGAATGGAGAAGTTGACCAGACCCGTTTGGCCGAAGAAATAAACTACATCGATATCACTTTTCATTATAATCAGGAAACCGGAAGACCTGATACCTATTTGAATGGCACCAATGTAGAGAAAGAAATCCGCAGCATGGAAGTAGCCAGTCATGTAAGTCAGATTGCCGCTTTAGGTTTTGTACGTCGTGCGATGGTGGCTAAACAACAGGAAATGGGTAAAGAGAAAGGTATCGTCATGGACGGACGCGACATTGGAACGACCGTATTTCCGCATGCAGAAATGAAAATATACGTCACCGCCAGTCCTGAGGTACGCGCTCAGCGCCGTCTGGACGAACTGAAATCCAAAGGTGAAAGCACCTCAATCGAAGAAGTGCTCGAAAACATAAAGATGCGCGATCACATCGACATGACCCGTTCAGAAAGTCCGCTCCGCAAAGCCGACGATGCTATCGAACTGGATAATTCAAACATGACCATTGCCGAACAAAAGGAATGGCTGCTACAGAAATACTATGATAAATGTAGAGATTGACAAAAACTCCGGATTTTGTTTCGGTGTTGTCACAGCTATAAAAAGCGCTGAACACGAACTGGCGAACAGCGACAAGCTGTATTGTCTGGGCGATATCGTGCATAACAGTCTGGAGGTTGAGCGTCTGGAAGCCATGGGATTACAAACAATCGAGCATGATACGTTTGCCCAGTTGAAAGGCGAAAAGGTATTGTTGCGTGCACACGGCGAACCGCCCTCTACTTACGAAACAGCTCTCAGAAACAAAATTACGATTGTCGATGCCACCTGCCCCGTTGTGCTGCAACTCCAACGCAAGATACACAAGTGTTACGAAGAGACACGCGACCAAAATACACAAATCGTTATTTATGGGAAGAAAGGTCATGCCGAAGTAAACGGGCTTGTCGGACAAACAGAAGGTACAGCTATCGTTATCGAAAAGATTGATGATTTGGATAAACTGGATTTCAACAGCAATATACGCCTCTTTTCTCAAACGACTAAATCGCTGGATGGCTTCCGTGAGATTGTTGCCGAAATTCAACACCGAATGCATGAAGGTGTAAATTTCGAATATTTCGACACCATCTGTCGCCAGGTTGCCAATCGGCTTCCGAATATCAAGGCCTTTGCTTCTAAACACGATTGGATATATTTCGTTGCAGGCACAAAAAGCTCCAACGGACGCATGCTGTTTGAAGAATGTAAAAAAGCCAACCCGAACACGATATTCATCTCCGATGTCGAAGAGATCAAAGAACCGCTACCCCAAGATGTAAAAAGCGTTGGAGTGTGTGGTGCCACCTCAACTCCCAAATGGCTAATGGAAAAAGTGGCTATAAAAATACGCGAATTGACCAATTCAAAGTAGGCATAATTTTGAAGTAAAAAGAGTACAGTTGGTAAATAATGCGTATTTTTGTCGAAACAAAAACTAAGGCATTATGTCTGCAATTAAGTGTATTGGCATTTTAACATCCGGAGGTGATGCTCCCGGAATGAACGCTGCAATTCGTTCGGTTACGCGTTCAGCCATTTATAACGGATTAGCCGTTAAAGGTATTTATCGTGGTTACAAAGGTTTAATCAGTGGAGAAATTGTAGACTTCAAAACTGAGAATGTGAGCAACATCATCCAACGTGGCGGTACAATATTAAAAACGGCACGAAGCATGGAATTCAAAACACCGGAAGGTAAAAAACAAGCATACGATAAATTGCGTGAATTCGGCATCGATGCACTCGTTGCAATTGGTGGTGACGGTACGCTGAAAGGCGCACGCGAACTTGCACAAGAGTTTGATTTTCCGATTGTTGGACTTCCAGGAACTATCGATAACGATTTGTTTGGCACTGATGTCACTATCGGTTACGACACTGCTCTGAATACGATTGTTCAATGTGTAGATAAAATACGCGATACAGCAACTTCGCACGATCGACTGTTCTTCATCGAAGTAATGGGTCGTGATGCAGGATTTCTGGCACTAAACGGAGCTATCGCTTCCGGAGCCGAAGCTGCAATCATTCCTGAAATTTCCATGCAGAAAGACCAGTTGGCTGAAATGATTGAGACCGGTTTCCGTAAATCCAAGAACAGCAGTATCGTTCTTGTAGCCGAAAGCGAAGTGACAGGTGGTGCGATGGGTGTTGCCGAACGTGTAAAGAAAGAGTATCCGCAGTTTGATGTTCGTGTTTCAATACTGGGACACCTGCAGCGTGGCGGTTCTCCAACGGCACAAGATCGTATTTTAGCCACACGAATGGGCGTTTGCGCTATTGATGCACTTCTGGACGATCAGCGAAATGTGATGATGGGTATTCAAAACGACGAAATCGTTTATGTTCCATTCTCAAAAGCCATCAAAAACGACAAACCGATTAATCCGGTTCTTTTGGATACGCTTCGTATTTCTTCTATTTAATTATAGAACAAATAATAATGCATAAAACTGTTTTTTTATGTTGTCTGTTGCTTAGTGCTTTTTGTCAAGCTCAGAGTTTTAAGTTCGATTTTACAACGAACAAAAGCGTAAAGAATGGGGCAATCAAGATAACGCCTCAGAATCTTTACAACGACAATATCGGTTACGGTTATGATTTACAACCGGCACCGGCAGCAATAGCAAAAGCTCCGTTCTTCTTTTCTGTAAAAGTTCCGGATGGCAATTATAAAATTACAGTTACTTTAGGCAATAAGAAACAGAAGGCGTTGACGACTGTACGAGCCGAATCACGCCGTCTGTTTCTTGAAAATATAGTGACAAACAAAGGTGAACTCAAAACATTCACTTTCACTGTCAACAAGCGCGACTCAATTATTAACGATAAAGAAGTCGTCAAACTGAAACCTCGCGAACGTGGCAAACTAAACTGGGACAATAAGTTAACTTTTGAATTCAATGGAAAATTCCCTGCTGTTAGCGATCTTTCCATAGAAAAGGCGAGCGACAACGTAACTACACTATTTCTTTGCGGCAATTCAACGGTTGTTGATCAAGATAACGAACCATGGTCAAGTTGGGGACAAATGATTCCTCGTTTTTTCGACGAACATGTCTGTATAGCGAATTATGCAGAAAGTGGTGAAAGTGCAAACACTTTCATTGAAGCCAAAAGATTGGAAAAAGCATTGACCCAAATGAAACCGGGTGATTATATTTTTATGGAATTCGGTCACAATGATCAGAAGCAGAGAGGTCCCGGCAAAGGCGCTTATTACTCATTCATGACCAGTCTGAAAATTTTTATTGACGAAGCTGTTTTACGAGGAGTTCATCCCGTACTCGTCACTCCAACACAACGTAGAAGTTTTGACAAAAACGGTAAAATTCAAGAGACACACGAAGATTATCCGGATGCCATGCGCTGGCTTGCAAAAAAGGAAAATATTCCTTTGATAGAACTGCACAATATGACACGCGCTCTTTACGAAGCATTAGGCGTGGAGAATTCAGTTAAAGCGTTTGTGCATTATCCGGCAAATACTTTTCCACAACAAACAGAAGCGCTGGCTGACAACACACATTTCAATCCTTACGGAGCATACGAAATTGCCAAATGTGTCATCGAAGGGATGAAAGGAAACCATTTCGATTTCGTCAAATACTTACTTCCCGATTATAAGGGGTTCGATCCCGCACATCCTGATGATGTGCAAGAATTTCATTGGGACAACAGTCCTTTCACAGAAGTTGAAAAACCAGACGGAAATTGATTTCTACTCCTTTCCAGATATATCTTTCAGGAAAAGATCCATCATCCGTTTTGCTGCGACAAACGAACTTATCTCGTTATTAAGAACCTGTTTTTCAGTAATTCCAAGCATTTCGACTACCGACGGATTATTATAGAACGTTTCACGCAAGGTATTGTTTATACTTTCGTACATCCAATACTTGGCTTGCTCATTACGTTTGGCATAAAAATAACCGTTATTCTTGGTATACGCCATATACTCGTCGATCATATCCCAGATCTCCTTAATACCAATATTATAGTATCCGGAATAAGTAAGCACTTTCGGAATCCATCCGGATTCTGCAGGTGGAAACAAATGCAGAGCGTTACGGAATTGAGCAGCAGCAAGTTTCGCTTTCTCAATATTATCACCGTCAGCCTTATTTATCACAATACCATCAGCCATTTCCATGATTCCTCGCTTGATTCCCTGCAGTTCATCTCCTGTCCCGGCCAACTGAATCAGTAAAAAGAAATCGACCATCGAATGGACAGCGGTTTCACTCTGACCAACACCAACCGTTTCAACAAAAACCGTATCGAATCCCGCAGCTTCACAAAGAATAATCGTCTCACGTGTCTTACGGGCAACTCCACCCAAAGATCCTGCTGTTGGTGAAGGGCGAATAAAAGCATTCTTCTCGCGCGACAAAGCTTCCATTCGGGTTTTATCTCCTAAAATACTGCCTTTAGAACGTTCACTACTCGGATCAATAGCCAAGACAGCCAATTTGTGACCTTGACCGATCAGGTGCATTCCAAAAACATCAATAGATGTACTTTTACCTGCTCCAGGAACACCGGTAATACCAATTCTCACCGATTTTTCGGCATAAGGCAAACATTTTTCAATAATTTCCTGAGCGATCTGCTCATGCTCATATCGTGAACTCTCAACCAAGGTAACTGCCTGACTAAGAATAGTAATATTCCCTTTAAGAATACCTTCTACAAATTCGGAAGGTGTATATTGTTTTCTTTGAAGTCTTTTCTTCAAATAAGGATTCACAGTAGGAAGTGACTCAATACCTTGATTCACTTTCAATCCTTTATACTTTTCGTCATTTTCAGGATGTTCCATATAATCTTTATTTATCGGCTGTAACCTTTACCAAACGTACCGGGCCGGTCGGATCGTTACATACTATCGTAACAAGTGTTTCTAATCTTGTAAGTATTTCTTTGGGGCGCATCGTCACTTTCAGCGAAGTAGATGAACCTGGTTTAATCTCTCTTTTTCCGCCTGTAATAGCTACTCGCGGATCATCGCAAGTGGCACTGTAAATAATAAGCGTAGATCTTCCGGTATTTGTAATTCCAATCAAACCTGAAACTTTCGCACCAATTAAGGGAATACGACTCTTTCCTGAAGGCAGTTTGCCAAATTCCAATAAGGTACCTGATAACTGCGCAGTTGAAGCTTTTGCACGATCTGCATTCGAAAGTTTATTAAAATTGTCAATCACATTTGCAGCGAATGACAGATTCTCGTTCACTTCTTTCTGTCCGATACTTCTTACCGTAACCGGTATTTCACAAGTAACGCGACCTTTACGACGAACATCTTTTGCATTCATCAGGATTGTAATCTCACCCACTTCTTCAGGTGCTAGTTTTGTCGGTTTAACCTCTACCGACAGATAATGTGGGAGTTTTCCGAAATGAACAGTCAAAGATGTTTTTCCACTATTTGTAATGCTAACATGTTCTGCTAAAACCTCTTCACTACGGATACTACTGATAAGAATATTCTTCATCTCGATTTTCATATCCCCAATATTATAAGGATACAAAAATTCGGGTTTAATGCCTTGACCAATCACATTTCCCTTAATAGCCAAATTATAGAAACCTTTGCCTCCATTGCTATAGATTGTGATAGTTTTGTAAAATGGTCCGGGGCGACCTTTAGGATTGTAAGTGACTTTTACATTCCCTGTTTTTCCTGCAGCTATAGGTTCTTTTGACCATTCCGGTTGAGTGCAGCCGCAAGATGCTGTGATTCTTGTAATAACTAACGGACCTGTGCCTGTGTTTTTAACAACAAAAACATGGCTTGCCAATCCGTCCTCTTCATTAATGTCTCCAAAATTATAAACTAATTCGCTAGAACTGATCTGTGCAACGCTTTGAGCCTTTATATTAAGGTTTAAGGCAAACGATAATATAAAGGCTACAAAACATATAAATTCAAGATGCTTCTGCATACTAAATTCTGCGTTACATCTTGTTATTCTTCTACTTCTCCGCGTATTGTAAGAATATAACTACCTTTCTTACCATTGCTGTAGATAGAAACTGTCTTTGTAAAAGGACCCGGGCGATTCTTAGGATCATAGATTAGTTTTACATCGCCGCTTTTACCTGGAGCAATCGGCTCTTTCGTCCATTCAGGAGTTGTACAGCCACAAGAAGCAATCACACGCGTCAAAACCAACGGAGCATTACCTGTATTATCAATTTTGAATACATGCGATACAAAGCCCGCTGATTCTTTTATCTTTCCAAAATCGAATGATGTTTCTTTTGCTGAAATAACTGCCTGTTCAGAGGCTGCCTGCTGTGCAGAAGCCAACCCCGTTGTCAGCAAAAATGCCATTAAAAATAAAATAACTCGTTTCATTTTCTTTCCTATTTAGCTATTGTTTTATAACCATCAATCAGTCATTCTTAATAGAAGTGACTTATTTTGCTTGCAAAGATAATGCAAGTTAAGAGCAGAACAAAACAAACTCGTTTGTTTTTTGTGCCGGAACGCATATAACAAACTCACTTGCTTTATATTCCAGAACTCCCCATAATTCAACTTCTAAAGTTTTTCACTACCGTACAACGACCGTCCCTCCTTCTGTATGCGACACATATTCAGGAGCATATAGACATTGTATCGTACTTATTCCGCTTGTAAATTGTCCTTTCCGAGAAATGTATCCCGAATATTCCAACACGTATGTTCCCTGTGGCAGACGATCAAAGAAAAAGTTTTCAGAAACATCCGTTGGTGATTCGTAATACCAAACTCTATCCCTATAAACAGTTCTGGAAACTTGATTGTTCGCTTCAAAAAATCCCGCATGCAAATCTTTCAGGAAAACATAATTCATTTCACGATCGGTTCGGACTGTTAAACGAACAACAATCTTATCACCCACTTTCAAAGATTGCGATGGACTGACGGCTTGCAACTGACGCTCAGAACCATTATTGGTTTCAATAAACAGTTTCTTCTCAACATTCAAAACGCCTTTTTTCTTTTCAACCAGACTCAGATCTGTAAAATACTGCTCATAAACAGCACCCCAAACAGGAGTGGATTGTTTCTTATGGATAGTAATAACATTTCCGGTCGAAGAAATGGATTCGCCTTGAACAGCGACTTTCAAATAACCTGTTCCAGTTTCGCCTTCATTAGAACTGAATGTTCTATCTCCCCATTGAGCTATACATTCGTTGTTCACTTTCAACCAATCACTTCCAGTCAACAACAATGCATAAATAGCATTTACGGTTGAAGGAGCTGTTTCCCAATTCTGCGTTCGTTTTTGTATAAGCAGCCATTGCTTCAATTGATTTGTTTCTGTCAAAACAGGCGAAATCTCATGGAAAACCTCCATCAACAAACAATGTGTAGATATAGGAGAAACGAATGAATAACCTTCGCGACGATTATTTGCCCAATACATGCCTTTTTCGGATGAAATGGTAGCTGTTTTTCGTAGCCATGCCATTATATCTTTGACAATCTGTTCATTTCCATTGCGATGCAAAAGCAAAGCAATTTCACCCCGCCCATAATAAGAGAACTTATTCCAATTCCGTCGGGCGCTTTCCGTGTAGAAACGGATGGCTTCACGAGCGGAAGTTGGTTCAGGAATATCACGATAACTGCTGCGTACAAAAAGATAATTGAGCTGATCTCCTGTAAGTATAGCCTTCTGCCAAGATGAATCATACTTCTTCAAATCTTTAAAATCCTCCTGAATACGCTTATCCAAAAATTCAACAGCACGCTTTTGCATCATTCTTTCGTCTTCCGTATATTTCACAGCACCCAGTTTTTCCAACTGGCTCATTCCACCCAAAATATAACTGGTTATTTCACGACTTGCAAACATACCTTTGAACCAAGCCCAACCACCATCTGATGTTTGTTGCTGAATCAATTGCTGTAAAGCCGCATCACGCATCTGTGTTGCACGATTCATATCAAACAATAATTCAAGACGTTGTTTTTGCTCTGTTTCATTTTCGGCTTCCAAAACCCACGGTGTTTCCTGCAACAGAATCGTCTTCAACTCCTCATTCTTTTGCAAATTAGAATAAAGCGTAGAAGCAGTTCCACCTTTTGCTTTCCACTGACTGATCATTTGTTGGATACGCGGATTGGCAGATGCGATATAAGAAGCTAATGTATTTGTATAATAGGCATTAAACCATGATATAACATTATCATTATCCGGCTGACTTACAGTTGGCAATGCTTGTACTGCATACCAAATTGGATTGGCTGTCATTTCCAGCGTTATGCGATAAGGATTCCCTTTTTTCTGCAAATCGATCTGCGTCTGATCTGTGTCGAACAAGAAGAAAGGCTTGCTTTCGGTCACCATAATTTGACTTGAAAGAACGGGAATAAGATGTTGTTCTCCGTCACTACCTTGATTGGATTCAGCAATAATACGACAACCAACCAATCCACAATTAATAGCCGGAACTTTAAATTGCCAAATAGCAGTCGTTGTACTATCACCTTTCAATACAAACGGAACAGGATCCTCATATAAACTGTTAATCAATCGGTTATCATCTGGATTAAATAATTCTAAGCGTACCTTGCCATTTATCGTTTCTTTCAGTTGGTTGATGATTTGTGTTGAAACAGAAACTTCATCGCCTTCACGGAAAAATCTTGGCAAATTAGGAACGACCATCAACGATTTGCTTGTAATCACTTCCTTGCTTAAATAACCATATTTCAAATCTTCTGTCTGCGCCATCAATTGCAATTTCCAAGTGGTATTACTTTCGGGTACTGTAAAACTAAAGGCCGCATTGCCTTGTTCGTCAGTAGTCAGCACAGGATAAAAGAAGGCTGTTTCGGCAAAATTGACACGGAGTTTTTGTTGCGGTACGAGTTGCTCTGTACTATAAAATAAATCATCCGAAGATCTTTCATTATTTGCTGATTTCAAGGCAATCGTATTTTCAGACATGTCAACAGCCTTCGTTTCAGCCATTAGAGCCATCTCCGGTGCTGCCATCAATCCTTTAGAAGCATACATTCTTTGGAATCCAAATCTATTTCCACCCAAAAGAACATTCAGCCAGTTAATTTCCGAATAGGAATAATTGGTCACTGGCGAAGTCTTAATATTTGCAGCATCATCATCGCTTATTGACCCGAAAGAACTACCTTCTTCAAAAGTCGGAGAATAAAGATAGATCGGCCGTGTCGGATTAAACGCCCATTGGAAAAATCTTAATCTGTCTAAAGAAGCATCATACATGCTTGCCAAAAGTTCAGCTGAAACAGTTTTTCCATCGGCATCGGTAAGATGAAATTTCCAACTTTCCTTATTACCGGGCAATAAATGGTCGCGAAATGTTTCTGTACAGATAGACAACTTCTTATCCGGAAGCCGACGCGTTATTTCAACCTGTTTATTATACATCTTCCCATCTTTTACAAATGTAAGAGAAACGGTAACGCCGTCGCCATCGCTTTCTTTGAAGGGTATGGTGAAGGTTCGATTTTCTACGCTCAAGGAAGTTGTCATCCGCAGTACACATTTGCCGGTCGAAGAGAATATTTCATATAAAACATAGACATTCTCATCGGAAGTGCCGAATATAAACGTTGCATTTTCACCCGGTAAGCATTGTGTATGAAGATTAATTACTCTAGCATGCGTAAATACAGGCGGACGTTTATCATCCTTCGAATATAAAATGAAATCACAATGAGAAGTTACGTCTTTGCCATTTTTGTCAGAAACTTTAGCTTCAAAACGATAACGACCGGAAGGTAAATCACGAAATGAATATGCAGTGATAGGCTTTTCCGTAGTAAAGCGACCGGAAAGTTTCTTAGCTCCAACCTGATAAGTTTCATCACCATATAAATCCTTTTTTAGGGGTAAATCTGACAATGAATAGACAATATAGGTACCTTCTGCAGCAATTTTTTTAGAATTCATAGTATAAGCTAATATTTCCACTGACGCTGAATCGCGATCCATCTCTTTATCCTTCGGATTTAAAACCAGCATAATTCCAGCATCACCTACATTAAAGGAATAACTCGTTTCTTGAGTTTCTCCCTTACTATCAGTCACCGAAACATTCAAATCATAGCCTTGACATCCATTATCATATATCTTCAACAACTGCTCATAATCAGAGTCTTTCTCTGGGACAAATGTTATCGAAAATTGACCTTTATTATCTATTTGAGTTACGCCATTTGCTACTTGAGTATCTTGAGGATATTCATAGTTATAAAAGAATCTGAAAGGACGTTTATTTATACGCCAACTAACAGATCCTGACTGCAAAGGAACACTAGAAAAGGTTTGTGCATTTCCTTTTATAATGACAACTTTGCCAAAAGTCAATTCATCTTTTAAAGGTGTAACATCAACCTTGAATGATGGACGTCTATATTCTTCAACGCGAATCGTTGTACTGGCATTTTCTGACAAAATTGTAAACTCGCCGTTCAAAGCCTTTTGCGGAATTGTAAACTCGCCATTAAAAGACCCAAACTTATTCGTTTTCAATGTTTTTTTAGCAACTTCTTTACGGTTAGCATCACGAAAAGTTACATCAAAAGTATGATTTGGAACAACATGCGGATTATCAGTAGATCTTACATAGGCAATACCTTTAAAATATACCGTTTGGTTCGGGCGATAGATATTTCGGTCGGTAAAAAGCGAAAGACTCACCTGTTCTTCATTCTGTGTTTGGATGTAATCATGGTAATAATAAACGGGCGATGCAATAGCAGCTGTATCATCCTTCAACACAGGACGAACGCAATCAGCTTTAGACTTTTCAGGTAAAAAAGCTAATCCAAAACGATCACTCTTCACCTCTCCCGCTTTTTCGGGGGAACCGTTACGCGAACTGTTTCGATAATAAATAACTGTTGCATCACTAACAGGTTTGCCACTTTCAAAATCAGTTACCAGTATATTCCACTTTCCTTCAGAATAGCGTTTTAATGCAGCCAAGCGACTGACACTGAAGCCACCCTCGACCGAAACATTCTCATTATCGGAAGCAACGACAAACTCATATAATCCTAACTTATCCATTGGAACCGTTAATGTTGTATCGTTCTGTATATAACTATTCTTCAACTTCAAATTGAAAGAGAGCTCTTTTACTAGTTCGCCATAGTGTTTAGGAGTACGATCATAATTGCGCCAAAGCATCGTTGGAGTTCTCTGACTTTTATAAATACGCACCGAAACATGATTTACATTATTATATTTGAGAGCAATCGTTAAATTTTTACCGGGATATACGTTCTGACTAGCTACAGTTGCGTTCAGAGAAGCCCGTTCCATCTCCGATAGCTTATTCTGTATCACGCTCATTCTATTGTATTTGGGATAGAGTTTTATAGCTTCTTTACAGAAGTTATAAATCTTTGTCTGCATGGAATCGCGACCAGCTTTATCAGATCTGTTGAAGGAATTATCCGACTCCAACAAGGATAGTTCGGCAATCTTTATTTCTGCGCCAAAAGAATCTTTTCCATAAACAGCATACAAACTATCTAATGCAGCCTTGTATACCGATCTATCATTATCCTTTCCATTATGGAGAAAGGATAGATAATCAAGTTCAGCCATCAAAAGTGCTTTCTTATTTGAATCATGACGTCGGAAACCGAGTAAGGCTTCATACCAAGAAGCATCGGGTTGAATATCAATTGCACGATGCGTCAAAAAATCATATAATGTAGGGCGCAGTTCTGCCATGTCTGCCCCTTTATTCATAAACAATTCATACTTGCCTACTGACGTATGCTGCAACAAAAAAGCAGGTTGTAAAGAAGCATTCAGTTCCGATTTGATCTTTTCCTTAAATAAATTCGAAGTCCACTCACGGATATCCTCCGGAACAAAATCCTGCAAATCAGTACGTTGATTTATATCATAACGATGTTGCTGATAATAAGAATCATACATCTCGGCAGCCATTGAATGAAGTATGGCTACAGCAGCTGAATCATTGCATTGTTTGACGTAAGAATCAATCTCATTAATAAGTTCAGGGAAGGCATCTGCATCTTTCTCCATCCGATCATTCATTCGAGCGATAATCGACTTTATCATTTGCGGTGGGTTTTGTTTTTTGATGGTTGCTGTAATATTCTTTTTGCTTACAGATTGTGTATTTGTTTTTACAACCATCGCCGTAGCAACAAATCCTACAATACAAAGAAGAACTATGAATAATGACTTTATTTTCATAATCTGAACATTTAACTGTTTAACAAATGAGTTTTAGATTAAGATGCAAAGTGAGAGCAAACGTTTGCAAATACGGGGTTAATAAAAAATAAATATCACTTGCGTACGTAAGTAATGAACGTGTACGCATATTTATTTTTCTCATCTGCCGGGAATTCTTCTCGTTCGGTTTCCTTCCAATCGTCTAAATTAATAAAGGGAAAGAAGGTATCGGCATCTTCAAAATCGTGATGCACACGTGTAATAAACATCTTATCAACTATATCAATTGTCTCTGCATAAACATGGGCACCGCCAATGATAAAGACCAATTCATCATCATTAAAAGTATGTAAAGCCTGATCCAAAGAAGAATAGACTAGACAATTAGGGTAATCAGCATCAGCACGAGTAGTAAGAACTATGTTTTTGCGGTTTGGCAAAGCACCTTTAGGCAACGATTCATAAGTACGACGTCCCATAACAATCGTATGACCCGTTGTTAATTCCTTAAAATGCTTCATGTCTGCTGGCAAATGCCACAATAATTGTCCATCCTTGCCAATGGCATGATTATCTGCTAATGCTACAATGATTGAAAGATTATTCATCGAAATTTCTTTTGAGGTTAAACAGCCACCGCACCTTTGATATGTGGATGTGGGTTATAATCGGTCAAGGTAAAATCTTCGTATTTAAAATCAAAGATATTCTTGACGTCCGGATTCAATATCATCTTGGGTAATGGTCGCGGTTCGCGAGTAAGTTGAAGTTTCACTTGTTCCAAATGATTTAAATAAATGTGTGCATCGCCCAAAGTATGAACAAAATCGCCCGCTTTAAGGCCTGTAACCTGAGCCATCATTTGCAACAACAATGCATACGACGCAATATTGAAGGGGACACCCAAGAAAATATCGGCACTTCGCTGATACATCTGGAGACTCAATCGACCATCGGCTACATAAAATTGAAACAAAGTATGACAAGGAGGTAAATTCATGTTATTCAAATCACCAACATTCCAAGCACTTACAATCATGCGTCGTGAATTAGGTTCATTCTTGATAGTATTGACAACTTCAGTGATTTGATCAATAGAGCCTCCTTTATAGTCAGGCCATGAACGCCATTGATAACCATAAATATGTCCCAAATCACCATTGGCATCCGCCCATTCGTCCCAAATGCTCACGCCATGTTCATGAAGATAATTCACGTTGGTATCGCCCTGCAAAAACCAAAGCAATTCATATATGATTGATTTAAGATGCAATTTTTTTGTAGTCAAAAGCGGAAAACCATCGTCCATATTAAACCGCATCTGATGTCCAAAAACACTGATTGTTCCCGTTCCGGTACGGTCACCCTTAACTACTCCTTCATGAAGCACGCGCTCTAATAAATCTAAATACTGTTTCATCTCTTCTAATTTACAAGGGACAAATGTACAAAAATTACCTTTCACAAACTACAATAACTAAAAGAAAGCTCGAAGCGCAGTTAATCCCGCAATAATTATTATATTTGCCGCTATAGAAGAATATAACATTTTAATTTTAAGTATCAATGAAGAGACTGTTTATGGCAGCTATGGCATTATGCATCGCATTGTCAGGTTGCACAAAAAAAGTAGAAACGACCCTTTCCGGCTTAAATAAAGCCAACTTCGTTTCTGTAGTACAGAACAAGCAAACTGCCTTGTATGTATTGAAAAACAAAAATGGCGCTGAAGCCTGCATCACGAATTGGGGCGGACGCCTTGTCTCTGTTATGGTTCCCGACAAAAACGGAAAGATGACAGATGTTGTTTTAGGTTACGACAATATCAAACAGTATGTCGATCATCCCGACAACAATTATGGTGGAATCATCGGCCGTTATGGCAATCGTATTGCCAACGCTACATTCAAACTTGACAGCGTTGTTTATACGCTCCCGAAGAATAACAATGGTCACTGTCTACATGGTGGACCGGAAGGTTTCCACACCCGTGTTTTTGATGCAAAACAAATTGATGATCAGACATTGGAACTGACTTATCTTTCTAAAGATAAAGAAGCTGGTTTTCCTGGCAATCTGAATGTCAAAGTAACTTATAAATTGACTGACGACAATGCTATCGACATCAAGTATGAAGCAACAACTGATAAACCAACTATTGTAAACTTGACAAACCACAGTTATTTCAATTTGTCTGGTGTTCCGGGATCTCAGATTCTTGACCATGTAATCATGATCAATGCCGATACATATCTGCCTGTTGACTCAACTTTGATTCCAACCGCTGCCATGGATTCTGTAGCTGAAACTCCGATGGATCTGCGTATGCCAATCGCTGTTGGTACTCATATTGACGACACATTTCCACAGCTTACTTATGGCAAGGGTTATGACCATAACTGGATTCTGAATACCAAGGGCGACATCACAAAGGTAGCTGCCAAAGTTGTTTCTCCTAAGAGCGGTATTGTTATGGAAGTTTATACAACTGAACCGGGTCTTCAGTTCTATGCTGGCAATGCTATGAACAAAGCAGGTGACAAAGGTAAACTGGGTGTCGTTTATCCACATCGCGGAGCACTTTGCCTCGAATCACAGCACTATCCTGATTCACCAAACAAACCCACATTTCCAAGTGTAGTTCTCCGTCCGGGCGAAAAATACACAAGCGAATGTATGTACAAATTCTCGGTTGAGAAATAACAAAAACATTTATATAAAAAAGGCAGCTTTAACGGCTGCCTTTTTTATTTACACAAGAAATCACCAAGTGAAAACTTTCTATTGTCTATTTCTTAATATCTTTGCATTCAAATGCAAGAATAAACAGAAATAATCTTTGCTTCAAAATAAATACGTCAATGGCAGGCCTTTATATTCATGTACCTTTTTGTACCAAGCGATGCATCTATTGTGATTTCTTCTCGAACACAGAGATGAAATACAAGGCGCCTTATGTAGAAGCTATCATTAAAGAAATGTCTCTGCGCAAAGATTATCTTGAAGGAGAAGAAATTGAAACTATCTACTTTGGTGGTGGTACGCCATCACAACTTTCTCCAAGTGATTTTGCGCGTATCTTCGAAGCGATACAACAAACATTTATAGTCAAGAGAAACGCCGAAATCACTCTTGAAGCGAATCCGGATGATATAACTGAATATTCAGTAAAAGAATTTTGCAAGTTGCCTTTCAATCGTGTGAGTATGGGCGTGCAAAGCTTCAACGACAACGATCTGCGCTTCCTTAACCGACGACACGACAGCCATGAAGCACATCGAGCAGTAGAGCTTTGGAAAGAAAATGGAATTCATAATATTAGTATTGACCTGATTTACGGACTCCCGGGACAAACGCTCGAAGCGTGGAAAACCAATGTTAAAGAAGCAATCAATCTCAATATTCCGCATATTTCTGCTTACATGCTGACGTATGAAAAAGGAACTGCACTTTATAAAATGCTACAAGCAGGGAAAATCAAACCTGCTGACGACGATTTGAGCCTCGCTCTCTTCACTACCTTAATTAATATGTTGACAACAGCCGGATATATCCATTATGAAATATCAAACTTCGCCAAACAAGGATTCTTTTCACAACACAACAGTTCCTATTGGACAGGCAAAAAATATTTAGGACTTGGACCAGCGGCGCATTCCTATAACGGAAAAAACAGACAATGGAATATTGATTCTCTGCCAAAATATTTGGAAGGAATCAAAAATGAGCTACCTGTAACCGATGGTGAAATATTAAACCTTTTTACATGTTACAATGACTATATCGTCACACGAATGCGTACAATGTGGGGCATTAAATTATCTGATTTACAAAAACTTTTCGGTGACAATCTAAAGAATTACTTTTTTAAAGCTGCTCAACCCTATATAAAAGAACGACTTCTAATATACAACGAAGATATAATAAAGCTCTCAGAAAGAGGCATTTTTGTCTCTGACGGAATTATGAGTGACCTTATGTATGTGGACTAAAAGAGAACAAAAAGGCAGATTTCGACAACGAAACAGCAAATATCAAGGACGACCTCAAATTTTTTTTATAATTTTTTCAGCATAGAAATAATACAACGTAAAAATCTATTGCATATATTTGCAGCGTTAAAACAGAAGTAAAAAAAGTAGTGCCATATTTGTACATTATAGCAGGATGCAACGGCGCTGGAAAGACGACAGCCTCATTTACCATCTTACCGGAGATGCTGAAATGTAAGGAGTTCGTCAATTCTGATGAAATAGCGAAAGGACTTTCTCCTTTCAATGCGAGTAATATAGCAGTCGCAGTTGAAGCCAGTCGTATTATGTACAAAAGAGTTAAAGAACTAATCTCGATAGGCGAGACGTTCGCAATGGAAACTACTTTGGCTACCCGATCAGTGGTGAACTTGATACGGGAAGCACAAAGGGAAGGATATTTTGTAACGTTGCTATTCTTTTGGTTGAATACGCCAGAATTGGCAATAGAAAGAGTAAAAATGAGGGTTGCTGCCGGTGGACATGACATACCGGAGGAGACGATACGTCGCCGTTATGATGCAGGAATCCATAATCTTTTCGAACTTTATATCCCCATTTGTGATTACTGGATGATAACAGACAACTCCATGTCGCCAATGCAGATTATTGCAACAGGCTTCAGGAGTGACAAAAAGGAGATAGTTAATTCTGACATTTACAGTAAACTTGAACATCATGAATGAGCAAGAAGTAAGAGAATTTGAAGAGAACATTTTGAAAGGTGCTAACATTGCATTTCAGCGCTTAGTAAATCAAAAGAAAAAGGAAGACGGCGAGCTGGTCTTCTCACGTAACGGCTACATTTTCCGCGTTAAGGCTGCTGATTTGGACAAAGGAACTTTCTGAACACATATCATAAATTTTATATAAGGCTGATGATTCATAATCACCGGCCTTTTCTGTTTAAGGCTATTCATAACTATTATGTCAGAAGAAAACAATATAAAGATCGTTGGAGCAAGGGAAAACAACCTGAAGAACATCTCTTTAGACATCCCAAAAAAGAAGATTACCGTTTTTACCGGCGTCTCGGGTTCGGGCAAGTCGTCACTGGTTTTGGATACGATTGCTGCCTGTTCGCGGCGAGAACTTAACGAGACGTTTCCAAGCTTCGTACAACAGTATTTGCCCAAGTATGGTCGCCCGCACGTTGACAGGATTGAACATTTGCCTGTGGCTATCGTCATCGACCAAAAGAAACCGGCGCCAAATGCACGTTCTACGGTCGGAACCTATACGGATATTTACGCACTGCTCAGACTGCTTTTCTCGCGTGTTGGCAAGCCTTTTGTAGGATACTCTGACACGTTCTCATTCAACCATCCGCAAGGACGATGCCAACGGTGCGACGGTNTAGGCGAAATCAGAGAACTGGATGTTCGGAAGCTTGTAGATTTCGACAAATGCCTGAATGATCCCGACGTGATACACTATGTTGCATTCCAGCCGGGCGAGTGGCGTTGGATACGTTATGCCAAAAGCGGACTTTTTGACCTCGACAAGAAAATTAAAGACTACACACCTGAGGAACTGAAGCTTTTCCTCTACTCTCCACAAATCCGACTGAAGAATCCACCCGTGGGCTGGCCGAAAACGGCAAAGTTCGAAGGGTTGGTGACACGTATGTATCGCAGTTGCATCAATTCAGAAGAAGGCAAGCTGCACATGAAAATGCTGGAGCCGATGCTTACGATGGGCGTTTGTCCCGACTGCGACGGCACGCGCCTTAACGAAACCGTCCGCTCATGCCGTATCAACGGAAAAAATATTGCAGAGGTGACAGCTATGGCAATTCCCGACATCTGTCAATGGTTAGAACAAATCAATGATCCATTGGGTGCAGATTTGAAGCAAGCCATCGGCGGCAGACTCGAAGCCTTACAGGAAATTGGTCTAGGTTACTTAACGCTCGACCGCAGTATGGGGACGCTCTCAGGTGGCGAAGCGCAGCGGTGCAAAATTGCTAAATATATCAACTCTGCACTGTCTGATATTTTATATATACTGGATGAACCCAGCGTCGGACTCCACAGCCACGACATTCACCTGCTGAAAGCTTCCGTACGCAAACTGCGCGACCACGACAACACCGTACTGCTCGTAGAACATCACAAGGAGATGATTCAGATTGCCGACCATGTAGTCGATATGGGTCCCGGATCAGGCATGGACGGCGGAAAGATTATTTTCGAAGGCACATATCAAGAATTGCTCCGAAGCGGTACGCAGACGGGATTGATGATTGCAGAAAAGACACCGCTCAAGGCAAAAACGCGAAAACCTACGGGATGGTTTACCGTTGAACACGCGACGGAGCACAATTTGAAAGACCTGACTGTACGCCTGCCCTTGGGAGTAATGGCAGTTATAGCCGGAGTAGCCGGATCAGGAAAAAGTTCGCTGATGGATTGCTTCCGGCGACAGTGCAGCGACAAAGTGATATATATCAGCCAGAAGAATATCGGAATCAGTCTGCGCTCGACTCCAGGCACGTACATAGGCGTAGCCGACGATATCCGCAAACTGTTCGCCAGCGAAACCAAAGCCGGCATCAGCATGTTCACTTTCAATGGCAAAGGCGGATGCCCAGTGTGCAAGGGCAAAGGAGTCATCGTATCCGACATGGCGTTCATGGACGCCATAGAAACAGTGTGCGAAGCTTGCGGCGGACTGCGTTATTCCGAGGAAGCGCTAAAGTATAAAGTTGACGGCCTCAATATTGCCGAGGCGATGGACTTGACCGTACGCAAGGCTTCTCTGCGTTTCGCCGGCACTACGATTGAAGAAAAGCTACGTCCTCTCATGCAAGTCGGACTTGGCTATCTGCATCTGAACCAGTCGCTCTCAACATTGTCGGGAGGTGAGTTGCAGCGGGTGAAACTTGCTTCGTATCTAAGCGACAAAGGACGCATCTTTGTGCTCGACGAGCCCACCGACGGCCTGCATGTAAAGGATATACGTAACATTATTTCCTTGTTCGACAGCATGGTCGAACAAGGAAATACGGTTTTTCTCATTGAACACAATCTGGATGTACTGAAGACAGCCGACTATGTGATTGAACTCGGTCCCGCCGGCGGGCAGATGGGTGGCGAACTTCTTTTCTACGGAACGCCACGCGAAATGCTGCGTTGCAGCGCCTCAGTAACAGCGGGATATCTGGAAAAAGAGTTGCCGGAATTTGGAAATGAATAATTGAAGATACATAAGATAAAAGTAGCTCAGCAAAATAATCGCTACATATCACTCAAACCGTCTCATTTATTTCTATTCCTCCAGATTCATTTCCTTTAGCAGATAGCCCGCACCGGCGTACTTGTCGATGATGAAGAGTACATATCTGATATCAACAATGATGCTCCGCTGATACTCCGGCAAGTATTGGATGTCGCCCCCAACGCCTTCCCAGTTACGGTCGAAATTAATTCCGATTAATTCCCCATCGCCGTTCAGCACCGGACTGCCCGAATTGCCGCCCGTTGTGTGCGTCGTCGCGCAGAAAGCCACCGGCATACGCCCATCCGGCATCGAGTAGCGCCCGAAGTCGTGAGCGTTGTAGAGTGCCTTCAGTTTAGGTGCAACCACAAACTCCCAATTTGTAGAATCTTCCTTCTGCATCACGCCGTCGAGTGTCGTCTGGCACGAATATACAACGGCGTCGCGAGGCTGGTAGCCTTTTACCTGGCCATAAGTCAAACGTAGTGTCAGATTCGCATCGGGAAAGTTGGCTTTGTCACCGTACATTTCCAGAAGTCCTTTGACGTAAGTGCGGTGCGCCACAGCATAGCTGTCATCATACTTGGCAAGCGCCTCCTCCAAACGCTTTGCCTCGTCAGCCACACCTTGAGCAAAGAGAATCATAGGGTCTTTCTCCAATGCTTTCACTGAAGGATGAGAGAGGAAACGCTTAAAGTTACTGTCGCTGCCGTAGATGGATTTGGCAAAAAGATCGTCTATAAATCTGTCTACATCGCCTTTATATTTCTTTCCGATCACTGCAAAACAAACCGGCTGCTTGTCGGCGGGAATTTCCTTCATATACTGCTTCAGAAGCACCTTGGCTATTTTCTTATCTACATCAGTTGAATAGTTGTCGTTAGCAAAGCCGTGATACGCCAGCTCAAACTGATGAAGCTGTTTCTCACGCTCAGCGGCATCCTTGCTCTTAAGAGCAGTCACAAGCGGAAGGATTGTAGTCGGTGCTGCACTGAATTCAATGCCTCTAACTATAGCCTCGTCCAGCATCTTGCTACGGAAGCGAAGATCCTTACGGTCGGCAATCATCTGTTCTATCTGCTTGAGGGCATCGGAATAGACTGTCTCGTTCCGATTTTTCGCCCACGCAAGCAGCCTTTCCTGTTCGTCGCGCTTCACCTGCTCGAAGTTGCGCATCTTGATCGCCCAATTGCTGCCGATGGCATTCTTGTATGCGTTGGTGGATCCGGCGTACTTACTTGAATAAGCGATGCGTATAGCCGGATCTTTAAGCATCTCGTCGAGCATTACCTTCTGACGCAAGTCGCGAATGCGAATGCGTACGTCGTTGTCGATATCGCGGCGTTCTGCCACCTCCCATGAGGTATAGTATTTGTTTGTGCGGCCCGGAAATCCCATAATCATGGCGTAGTCGTTCTCCTCTACTCCCTTGATGGATATCTTAAACCAGCGTTTCGGATGCAGCGGTACGTTGCCGGGCGAATACTTTGCGGGGTTGCCGTTGGCGTCGGCATAAATACGGAATACACTGAAGTCGCCCGTATGTCGAGGCCACATCCAGTTGTCTGTGTCCGCTCCAAATTTACCTATCGACGAAGGAGGCGCACCTACAAGGCGTATATCCTGATATACCTTCTTGGTAAACATATAATATACATTGCCGTCGTAAAAAGGCTTAATCTCTACTTCCGTCCCCGGATGATCTGACAGATATTTCTTACCGATGCGCATCTCGGCCAGACTGTCCAGATATTTGGGCGAAAGAAAATTCATGCTGTTTGGATCAGTGTCTTTCTTCAGTTCCGCCTTGATATAGTCGGTCACATCATCAATCTTTTCAATAAAAGTAACTGTCAAACCGGGATTAGGTAGTTCCTGGTCGCGCGTCATCGCCCAGAAACCGTTCGTAAGGTAATCGTGTTCAAGCGTACTGTGTCTCTGAATGCTGCCATAGCCGCAATGATGATTGGTCAGAAGCAGTCCATCCGACGATACAATCTCGCCCGTGCAGCCGCCGCCAAACAAAACGACCGCATCTTTGAGCGAAGCCGAATCGGGACTATAGATATCAGCGTATTGCAGTTTGAGACCCAGCGCCTGCATCTCAGGAAATTTTTGCATTTTAAGCAGGGGCAATAGCCACATGCCTTCGTCGGCTACAACCGGCCAAGAAAGCAGGGCCACAGCCAAGAGGAGTATCCATCTTTTCTTCATAAATGATAGTGTTTTTCTATTTAAATATAGTTTACTACTTACGTTACTTTTATATCGCGACGCCTTTTATTTATATCGTGACAGTTTGTTCAGACTGCGAGAGTTTGTCTCGGCCTAGTCCAACTCGGCAATACATAAAGTCTGTTCCTAGGCAGGCATATGCTTTATGAATTTTTCCACTCACTGTATGGATGGGCTATCAGCATCGAATTATAGTAGCGGCGGTCACCACTTACCTCCTCACCCAACCAGTCGGGCTTCTCGAAAGACTCGTTCTCGGAGCCAAGTTCAATCTCGGCAATGATGAGTCCTTCGTTTGCGCCATGAAAAACATCAATCTCCCAAACACGTTTGCCACAGTGTACCAGATTGCGTACTTTGTCAATCACGCCCGACTCACAGAGTTTCATTAACTGATTTGCATCGGAAAGAGAAATCTGCTGTTCGAACTCGTAGCGGCTCAAGCCTTTCTCATCGGATGGACCCTTGATGGTCAGGAATCCTGCTTTACCGCGTATGCGGACTCGGACAGTCCGTCCGGGCGTCGAACAAATGTAACCTTGTACAATTCGTTCAGATTCAAAAACGCCTTTAGTGAAATCGCCCTTCACCAAAAACTTTCTTTCAATCTCTATTGCCATAATGCTCGTTTATTTAATGAAAACTGTTATTACTCAAAACAAAAAAGTCTTATTACCCAAAGGCTACAGTTGCCACACCCGACATTTAAATACACTTACTTGATAATAACCATCGTTGCACCAAACCCGTATTCGCGGAATGACGCATCCTGAAAATAATATGTTTTGTATTTCGTCTTCAGTTCATTCTCTATTGCCTTGCGCAACACACCCTCGCCTTTGCCATGTATAAACACAATTTTCTGTCCCTTGTGTGTAGCGTATTTTGCAAGTATTTCGCGGAACTTGTCGAGTTGATAATTCAGCAAATCTCCACTGGACAAACCGTTGGTATTGTCAAGGAGTTGACTGCTATGCAAGTCTACTTCCAGCACGGCATCATCATTGGATTTCTTATGCACAATAGGCTGTGGCTTCTGGCGACGGTCTTCCTGTTTTTTTTGTTGCATGGCCTCCTGGAGCTCAACGGCCGAAACGAGCATTTCTCTTTCCGGAACGTCCTGGCGAACCACCGGATACAGCAATGCATCATCGTCAAAATAATCATTTTCCATAAAACAATGCTGTTTATAGAATTTGACGGTATCGATACGCAGTTCAACAGAGATGGCGTTCTTCAGTGAATAGGGCTTTCCTTTCTTAAAGGCAATCATCTGCAAACAAACGCGCTCAAGGCTGTTCAAAGCCTCCTTGCCGAATTCCTCCATGAAAATCTTGGTATTCGGTTCGATAAGGCCGTTAAAGCGACTGGTCCAGCTGCTATTCTCACGGTTCATATAATTAATGTAAAGGTAATAGTTACTGTCATTGACTAAATAGGCTTCGTAGTTACTGCCCTGAATCAGTTTTTCCGGGTCTACCGGCAGAAACGCCAAATAGATATTCAGCCGCTCACCTTCGGGAGTTTCAACAATCTTTGTTTCCGGCTCGACAGCCTTGGGAGCAGGCACTTCTTTAGAGGGCTTGGGCGCAACTGGCGACTTTGAAACCAGCGGCGAACGGTTAGAGCTGTTCACCTGCGCTTCGCGCTCGCCTACAACTACACACTCTCTTATCAGCGCGGGTATTTCAAAACCATCTTCATCCTCAACGACCACCTGGTCTTTCCCTTTCAAACTACGTACGACACCGCCTCCGGTTGTGTTCAGAAAGCGTACTCTGTCGCCTACTCTTATTTCACTCATATTTATATTGCATTTATAATACACTACAAAAATAGAGAAAAAAGAAGAATTTCGTACTTTTGCAGCCGGGTTTCCTATAACGAAAGCTCAATTAAAGAGAAAAAAGATGATAACAAAGACGCAACAGATACGCATCGAAGACTACGATTATCCGCTCCCAGACGAACGGATAGCCAAGTTTCCATTACCAAAACGCGACGAATCGAAATTGCTTTTATACAAGGAAGGAAAAGTGAGCGAAAGCATTTTCAAACATATTACCGACTTTCTGCCTGAAGGTTCGCTGATGGTATTCAACAATACAAAAGTGATCCAGGCCCGTTTGCTCTTCCATAAAGACACCGGCGCACGAATAGAAATATTCTGCCTCGAACCGGCCGAGCCACGCGACTATGCATTGATATTCCAACAGACAGAGCATTGCAGTTGGACCTGTCTGGTAGGCAATTTAAAGAAATGGAAAGAGGGGCTGCTCAGTAAAGAAGTAACGATAAACGGTGAGAAAGTAACATTACAGGCAGAGAAAAAGGAAAGCCACGGCGACAGCCATCTGATTGAGTTTTCGTGGAATCATCCAACATACACCTTCGCCGATATTCTTGACGCAGCCGGCGTACTTCCCATTCCACCTTATCTGCATCGCGAAACAGAGAAAAGCGATTTGCAGACGTATCAAACGGTATATTCTAAAATAAAAGGCTCTGTCGCTGCACCGACGGCGGGACTACATTTCACTCCTGAAGTGCTGGCCGACATTGATGCAAAAGGATTCGGACGTGAGGAACTGACGCTGCACGTGGGTGCCGGTACGTTCAAGCCTGTGAAGAGCGAAACAATCGAAGGACACGAGATGCATACAGAGTTTATCTCCGTACGCCGCAGCTCTATCGAACGGATAAAAAACAATTTGGGAAAAATCATTGCTGTTGGGACTACCTCCGTTCGCACACTTGAAAGTCTTTATTATATGGGTGTGATCCTGGCTTCAAACCCGGAAGCATCATCCGAAGAACTGGTCGTAAAACAATGGATGCCTTACGATGAGAAAAATAATCTACTTACAGCTGCCGAAGCACTTCAGAATATTTTAGATTATCTCGACAGAAATCATGCCGATAAACTGGTTACTGCCACGCAGATAATCATCGCCCCCGGCTACAATTTCAAGATTGTACGCGGCTTGGTGACGAACTTTCATCAGCCTAAGAGCACGCTTATCCTGCTGATTTCGGCATTTGTAAAAGGCGACTGGCGAAAAATATATGACTACGCACTGAGCCACGATTTCCGTTTCCTTAGCTACGGCGACAGTTCGCTGCTGCTATAGCCGTACAAAGAGGGATCAAGTGGTCGCAAAATATAGAAGTAACAATACACATTGATTCTCTATTTACGCACAGCGGAATAAGCAAACAGCAAAGTATAGAAGGCTTATAACTTGCTACAGTCCTTACTAAAGAAAAAGGATTATGCAAATTGCAAAGTATAAAAGCTGCAGCATTCGCCAAGCATAATTATACAAAATATAGCTGTCAAACAATAAAACAGAGAAGTTATAACGTTTGCTGGTGCTCAGACTGAATTAAAAGGAATTATACAATAAGAAGCCGGCAACTCCGTTATTCATAAGATAATCATCGTCAATGAAAGCGCATACATATATATATTGTATTCTTACGGGATGGATCCTTCTATCGATGTTCTCCTGCAAATCGGTCAAGCTGTCCGATGCAGAGGAGAAGGAACGCATCGGCGAATATTTCCAGGCGTCTACCATTTATCGGAAACTATACACGAAAACGCCTCCCGACAAACGCGACCTGCGTGGATACATTGCTTTTCGTATGGGCGAATGCAACCGCTTGATAAACAATACAGCACGCGCCACAAGTGCCTATATGAACGCGCTCCGCTACAAATATCCTGATACCATCGTCACTTTCCGGCTGGGCGAGATGAACCAAAAAAGCGGACATTACACCGAGGCAATTAAGTATTATGACGAATACTTGAAGTTTCAACCGAAGAGCACGCTTGCAACCAATGGTATTCTCGGTTCGGAGAAAGCTGACGAGTGGCGGCAGCATCCTACACGCTATGAAGTTCGACGTATGGACAAGTTTAATTCACGCTACTCTGAGTTCAGCCCGATGTTATATGGTGAGAAATATGACCAGCTCTATTTCACCTCTTCGCGCGCGCTAAAGAACAAAGAAAAAAGTAAAGCCAAAGATAAGGAAACCTCTACGACACAAACGACAGAGAAGTCAAAGGAGGAAACCCTCAGCGCTATCACAGGTCAGCGTACTAACGACCTGTTTCTGGTAAAACAAGACGAAAGCGGAAATTGGAAAACACCAACCGAAATTGACGATGCTGTAAATACTGATTTTGATGAAGGAACACCCTCTTTCTCACGCGATGGCAATACGATGTACTACACATATTGTGCACAAGACCCGGAAGGACCGCGTACATCCGAAATATATGTATCCTCGCGTAGTAGCGCAAAATGGAGTAAAGGCACACGAGCTGAGATTGTAAAGGATTCGGTTACCGCTTTAGGCCATCCGTCTATCTCTCCTGACGGTAAATATCTCTATTTTGCCTCAAATATTGTCGGCGGATTCGGTGGAAAAGATTTATATCGTGCCCGTGTAATTGGAAAAGATTTTGGACCTATGGAAAATTTAGGTCCTGACATCAATACGGCAGGCGATGAAATGTTTCCTTACATGCGTGATTCTGTGACACTATATTTTGCATCTTCTGGACATCCAGGCATGGGCGGACTGGATCTTTTCAAGGCAACACTGGATTCTACGTCCGGACATTGGACCGTAGAAAACCTAAAAACACCTATCAACTCCAGCTCCGACGATTTCGGCATCACTTTTGCCGGAAAGAAAGAAAAGGGTTTCTTCAGCTCAAATCGTAACGATGCCCGCGGTTACGACCATCTCTATTCTTTTGAGCTACCGTCTGTCACTATATCCATCGAAGGTATTGTTTCGGATGTTGACGAGAATCCTATCGAAAACGCTGTTGTACGTATTGTGGGAAAAGATGGGCTCAATGCCAAGACAATAGCCAAAAAAGATGGCAAATATCACGTTGAACTGGAACGCGACATCAAATATGTAATGATGGCCAGCGCCCGGGGTTTCTTAAACCAGAACTACGAACTGAAAACAGCCCCCGACGAAAAGAGTGAAACTTATTATGTTGACTTCTTCCTGTCGCCAATCAGTAAGCCGGTAGTCATCGAGAATATTTTTTACGATTTCGACAAGGCGTCTCTCCGTCCCGAATCAAAGAAAGCATTGGATGAAACCATAAAAATGCTGAACGACAATCCGAATGTAACCATAGAGTTAGGTGCACATACAGACCGCAAAGGTTCTGTAGAATATAATGAAGGACTTGCACAACGCCGCGCTCAGTCTGTTGTTGATTATCTTATCGCTGGCGGCATAAAATCCGACCGACTTGACGCAAAAGGTTACGGGAAAAGTGTTCCCAAAGTCATCAACAAAAAAATGGCTAAACAATATGAATTCTTAAAAGAAGGAGATGTGCTTACAGATGAGTTTGTCGAGAAATTGACACCTGAGCAACAGGCAATAGCAGACCAAATTAATCGGCGCACAGAGTTCAAGGTCCTAAGGACAAACTACAACTTATTCTAATTTTACTTACAGCAATCATTTCCTTCATTTCCGGAAAAAGGAATGTTCCAGTTCATCACGGTTATTAATAACTCAAACATTCTCTATTCCATTTTTTCGTGTTATAGATTTGTAAATGACCATGCACAAACATATTATTCAATGATGTAAGAAGGCTTCTCTTTTTCATAAGGCATTTCAAAACGTTTTCGAGCAATTTGATAGCCGGCAACTACACCAAAACCTCCGTTCACATTAGTATATGTTGATGAAGGCTCAAGCAAACCATTAATATAAGCTTCACCAAATGAGACAGAGATATTACGTATGACCGTTAAGTAATTGTAATATTCTTCAGAAACAGACATTAACCGAACATCATAATAAACTTTATAAGTATAAAGAGAGTCCTTATAAGAGGTCTGTATGGGATAAAAAACGGACTTCAAAGTATATTGATTACCATTAAACATATCATCACTGAATGTTCCCCAACAGTTGGTTGCATCTTGTTGTTGCAACGTCGGATTAGTCGCTACATACTGAAAAACCGGATCCTCATATATCAAATAGAAATAATAGACGTATGAACCGAAACTACTCCCTGTTGAAATAAGTGTATTATCACTATTACGCCACTTCTCTATTTCTTGCTCCACAGAAAGACGATAATAATTTTTTTTGCTCGCATCATCCATAAATCGAATATAGAGTCTCATCTGTTCCTGCCGCTTATTTGTCCCATCTGACGAAATAAAACGAACTGTATCCACAGAAATCAGTTGAACGCTGTCGGGTATTTGCGTCTCTGCATGAACGGAATTAAACCCTTCAACTTCTGCCTCCAGACGAAGACGGTCACCGACATTCAATTGGCAACCTGGAAGAGTATAACGTCCTTTGGTCAGAACAGAATCTCTTAACAAATTCGCTTCGTGCATAGTACCACGATAGATATCATTTACGTATACACGAATTTTCCCTCCGGAGACTTCATTATCCATAATACTATCCAACAAAAACCAGCTTTTCGACAAATAGGCAGTGACGTCCTCTCCAAGAGTTACCGATGCGTTCAATACCAATGATGGCGATGTATACGGTAATTCAAGTACAACGTCACGCGTACACGCTGTCTGCAGAACAAATACAGCCAGTAACCATAAACAATTATATTTGAATTTCTTTCTTGTCATCTTGCTTAAAATTTATATGTATATGAGACAGAAGGGAAACAGCGGAAAAGAATTGTTTCTTGCAACTTTACATACTGTTTTCCATCAACGTTTCTATAATAAACAGGACTCACCATAAAAGGATTTGGACGCATATAAACATTACAAATACACACATTCCATATAGATATGCGACCTTTTTTTCTATATTTATAGAAGTTGGCACCTAGATCTAAGCGATGATAAGGCGCCAATTGATAATTATTACGTGAACTTGCACTGTAGCCATAAGGATCATAAACGTTTCCGTAAAAGCCATTATCCGACTGCGAAACAGCCGCATAATACTGCTGATCCATGATGGTAAGATGATTACCTGATGCATACATCCACGCCGATGTCAGTTCTACTTTACGAGAAAGCTTATATGTTGCAACAATATCAATTTTATGTCGATTATCATACTTGGCAGGAAAACGGCGACCTTTATTTACAGAACCGTCAGGAAACCATCGATCGCTCCAAGAAAGAGTATATGCCAACCAACCTGACAACCGCCCCATACTTTTTTTTGCCATCAGTTCCATCCCATATGCACGGCCTTTGCCTAATCCTACACGATCTTCCCATCCTGAAAATGAAGCTAAAGCCAAACCATTATCCTTATAATCGACCAGATTGTTCAAACGCTTATAATATCCTTCAACTGAAAAATCAATTGACTTCCAACGGTAATAAAGTCCTCCCGTAAACTGATGTGAATTCATCGGGCCGATACGTTCAGTGACGGGTACCCAAATATCTGTTGGCTGACTGACGAAGCTGTTCGACAAGAGATGAATATATTGATTCATCTTACTGTATGAAATCTTAGCCGACAGATTGCGCAATATCATATAACGGGCAGAAATACGTGGCTGAAGAGATTGGTATGTCTCTCGTTGAACATGGAACAAAGTATAACGTGCACCAATATTAGCACGCAAGCGGTTTGTCAACCGCATCTCATCTTCAAAAAAGGCAGACACCTCATGTCCATGAATAAGAGAATTAGTAAAGACCGTATTCGTCTTCTGTGAAACGACCGAATCTTTATACCAAGTATCCATATAGCTCTGTTCAGGACGAAAATTATGAAACAAATAATCACCTCCAAAGCGAATACGGTGCATCGCATTCGGACGATAATCGAAAGATGCACGCAAACTCATATCTTGCATTGAGGAACTCGAATGTCCTTCCTGAAAGTAAGATTGCGGATGTTGCTCATCAATCGTAGACACATAAGCGTCTCTTTTCTGAAGAATGTTCGAACGATAACGCGTATATCCTCCCGTAAACGCAACGAATACTTTTTTGCTGAGAACATAGTTCCAACCTGCAGAAGTAATCAAATTGCCCCATCGCCAGCGAAAAGTACGATCAGCTCCATAAGGATCATCAGAATCTTCACCATCCAAGTAATTATCACTTCCTGTATAGAAACTCACATAAGCCATACTCCTGTCAGAAAACGAATAATTCACTTTTGCATTAACATCATAGAAATTATAATAGCCATGAATTTTCCTATCAGCGTCCTTATTCAAAGACATCAAGACTGGCCAAGTAATCAGATCCATCCAGGAGCGACGAAATGAAACATTGAAAGAAGAACGATCTTTTATGATAGGGCCCTCAAAATTAGCCCTGGCAGCAAGAAGCCCTATCGACAAATTTCCATGATATTCCTTTCGATCGCCATCATCAGTACGAACATCAATAACCGACGAAAGCCTTCCCCCATATTCAGCAGGAAAGCTTTCCTTATAAAAAGTTGTACTCTTGATAGCATCCGGATTGAATGCAGAGAAAAAGCCCAATACATGATTTGTATGATACACCGGATTACCATCCAAAAGATAAAGATTTTCATCGGCATCACCACCCCGCACATACAGACCAGTCATTCCTTCTGTCCCCATCGTCGTACCCGGCAATCGTTGCAGTGTTTTTACTATATCAGCTTCACCCAGTAATGCAGGAAATGTGGTCACTTTATTTTTGGGAATATTGACTACTCCAGGACGACTAGATAAAACTTCCGAATGTGGTTCAAGCCCTGTAATAATAATTTCACCAATACGAATAGCAGACTTCAACGCAACATCAATCATTGTATCTCTTGCCAGATTGATATATATCGACTTCGGTTCATAACCCACGAACGAAATTCTTAGAATAACCTCTCCAGGTGGAAGCGTAATACTGTAAAAGCCATAATTGTTGGAAATTGTTCCCCTCCCTGAAAGACGATCAAATAAAGTAGCACTGATCAAACTTTCATAAGAAGCCGAATCGCGTACAAAACCGCTTATGGTAAACATTCGAGGCTTTCTTTTCACGATAACATATTGACCTACGATACGATAATTCAATGGCAATGAAGAAAACAAACGCTTTAGAGAATATGTAAAAGACTCATCTTGAGCCGAAAACGAAACTTTTTTGAACTCGCTAATAACAGATGATTCATAAGAAAAAATCATACCCGTTTGCCGCTGAATCTCTTCAAATATTTTTTGCAAAGAGACTTGTCGTACATTCAGAGTAACAGTCGGTACCGGATCTGTTTGTGCGAGTGTAATCACTTCAGCCTTCACAAACAAACCACAAAAAACAAGAATCCCTATAACAAATAGGTACCGGCGCATAAAAAAATATTACTTATTAGAATCAGGCGCTACTTCCAAACGTGTATCGAGCGTCTGATTAATGATTTTAAGCACTTCCTCCAACGACATATCATTGAAAGTGGCCGTCAACTTCAAATCGCCCGACTTTGTTCTGTTAACAATCTTAACCTGATAGAACTCGCACAAGTCATTAATTACAGCATCTAACGGCGTATCCTTAAACTCCAAAGTTTTTGTCTTCCATGACAGATCATTAGAATCGTTTCTATGTTCTACAGATATTTCCTGCTGCCCAACAGCCCAATTTCCCAACATTCCTGCAGCCAAAAGGACATTTTTGCCTGTCATAGTAGAAAAACGAACCTGACCAGTCATTACATGAACATACGTTGAAGAAGCACTTTCTTTCACTTGAAACATCGTTCCCAAAACGGTCACCCGCGTTTTGGAAGTCTGCACTGTAAACGGACATTGAGTATTTCTAACTACCTGATAAAACGCCTTTCCACTCATCAGCACCGTGCGTTGTTCTTTTCCATAAGTCGTTCTGTCATAGCGCAAGGTTGAATTGCCAGCCATCGATACCAGCGTGCTGTCCGGGAGCAAAACTTCCTTAAGTTCTCCCGGAGCAGTCACCACCGATATCCATTCGGAATCGTTTCTCTCTGATTCATATAGTACGCCGATTCCCACAAGCAATAACAGCAACACAGAAGCCGCAGCTAACCAATAGCGACGGAAGGATACAGAACGGTGAATTGCATGTCGGACAGCAAATCGCTGCCACGCCTTTCCCGCATCCAAAACATTCTCTTTGTATAGACCGGCTACAAATTGAATGTCCTTATCTGATATGTCATGCTCGTTGTTATTCATATATTGGTTTGTCTATAAGACAGAGAAAAACAAAAATCCCCTATTATCGGAGGCAACTTTTTTATGTCAGGCAAAATAAAATACTATATATCCGCAATGCTGATTCCCGCAAAGATTTCAGGGCCTTTCCGATTTGGTTCTCGACCGTCTTGACAGAAATATTCAACTTGTCGGCAATCTCCTGATACTTCAATCCGTCACGTTTTGAAAGCAAAAAAACTTTCTTTCGCTCAGGAGGTAAAGCATCGATAGCGTTCCAAAGACGCGCATCCCGCTCGGCTTGGTACATCTGCTCTTCCTCGGCACCGTCTTCAAGATCAGCCGGAAGTTCGCGCACCTGTTCAACAACAGAGATCTGCGCAGCCGTCGAGATAGAGCGATTATGTACAGCCCGAAACAGGTATGCTTTTGCATCAGTTATCACCTCGTTGCGGATATTTTTCTCCCACACATCAGCGAAAGCCTGTTGAACAATATCTTCGGCATCATCTGTCGAACTGACAAATCGGAGCGCATACAAGCATAAGGGTCTATACAAATCCTTAAACACACGTTCAAACTCTACAGCCGACAGGATCATTACTTACTCAGGACGAAAACCGATAATCTGACGAACTTCTTTCAATGTTTTAGCAGCACTTTCGTGTGCTTTTTCAGCACCGATACGAGCCACCTTTGCCATATAATCTTCGTTGGACTGTATATCCAGAATTCGTTCACGTATAGGAGCACAGAATTTGCTGATGTCTTCAGCGAGTTGCTTTTTCATATCGCCATAACGGATTTCACAGTTATTGTATTTCTCATCGAAGAAGTTATATGCTTCTTTAGAAGAGACAATTTCCATCATGGTAAACAAATTGGCAATTACTTCAGGTTTCTTGCTATTAGGCTCCTTTGGACCGGCGTCAGTAACAGCTTTCATCACTTTCTTATGAATGGTCTTTTCGTCGTCAACCAAATAAATAGCATTACCTTCACTCTTGCCCATCTTTCCGGAGCCATCAAGACCGGGAACTTTCACGGCTTTGTCTGACATATAGAACGATGCGGGTTCGGGAAAGAGATCAACTCCATAGGTTGTGTTGAAGCGACGGGCAAAACGGCGAGCCATTTCCATATTCTGTTCCTGATCCTTACCTACAGGAACCTTCACTGCCTTATGGATAATAATATCGGCAGCCATTAGCGTCGGATAAGTCAAAAGGCCGGCGCTCACGCTGTGTTTATTATTCTCGTTAAAGATCTCCTTTTCAACGCTTCCATCAGACTCGGCATCAGCGATATGCATCTGCTTACGTGCTTTATCCTTAAACGAAGCCGTACGCATCAGTTCGCCTATACCGGCATTCATATTCAAATAGAGATACAACTCTGCCGTTTCGCGAACATCGCTCTGCAGGTACAGTGTTGCTTTCTCGGGATCAATGCCGCAAGCCAAATATTCAGCTAATATCGTACGGGCGCTATTGCGAATATTATCAGGATGCGGATGGGTGGTCAGCGAGTGCCAGTCTGCAATAAAGAAAAAACAATTAAATTCTTCCTGCAATTTGAGAAAACTCTTAATTGCACCAAAATAGTTTCCTAAATGCAAATTACCCGTTGGCCGGATTCCACTTACTACTGTTTCCATTTTCTATAAATTTATTTCAAAACATTGGCAAAGATAGGAATTTAGCCTGAATAATACAGCTAAAAACAGAAATTAGGTATAACTACAGTCTATCCTAAAGGGCAAAAACTGTTTTAGCCATTATCAGAGAATCAAAATGGATAACCGATGGCCAAATGGATGCCCATTCCGTCGCGGAAATTGGGAATATTATAATATCCGGACTTCCCGGTCTCGTAAGGTACATGTAAACCTATACCCCAATCGACGCGGACAACCAAATATTCCAAATCGTAACGCAAACCTATGCCGGTGCCCAAAGCCAAATCCTTCAGGAAACGACTTGCTTTAAGTTTTCCATCCGGACGACTCTCATCATCGCGAATAAGCCAAATATTTCCCGAATCAAGGAATGCAGCGCCATGCAAACTGCCCATGATAGGAAAACGATATTCAAGATTTGCTTCAAACTTCAGATCACCCGTTTGATCCAAATACCCATATTTCGTATCGGTAGGACGATAACGCCCTGGACCAATTGATCGAATCGTAAAAGCGCGAATACTATTGGCTCCACCAATATAAAACTGCTCGCTGTAAGGCGTGATGTTTGAGTTTCCATAACTATAAGCGACTCCTGCCGAAACACGTCCTACCAAATGCTGATTCAAACCCATATCGTAATCATAACGGATTTCACTGTTCAACTTAATAAACTGAGCGAACTTGTTGCCAAACAGTTTTTTGTCTTTTTCGCTAAAACTTTTACCCGTTGCTGAATAAATTGAATTCAATATATTTCCCGCTTCTGTAAAAGAGAGCTGCCACCAAAGATGATGCTTTTGTGTTGTCAGCTGTGATTCGTCATATGTATAAGTATAACCTATTGCTGGAATAAATTGATTCTCTAGACTTCGCTTCAGTGCCTTGTTCACCTTTGTAATCGAATCGAATTCGGCTGTTGTACTCTGTAAAAGCGAATAAGTCAGTTTGAATGGAGTAAAAGAATGCTGACGAGTCAGTTTCGTCTGAAAATTATACGTTGCACTTCCACCAAAAGAAAGCATTTTGAAGAACTTGGCTCTGTTCAACTGGTTGGCATAAAGATTAAACGAGGTCGAAGCCGGATATCTAGTCTCCATTTTCATTAGTTTCGGGAGTACAATCTCGGGGAAAGTAAGTTTCGCGTTGGCTCCCAACTCCCAACTATTTATTCTCGAACTGTTACCCGAAACTCGCTTGCCTGTCTGCCATTCGTACGAACCGCGTGCCGTAACATTAAATGTTTCTCCGCCACCGAACAGATTTCGTCGAGTTACACTAAAAACAGCCCCAGGTCCGGTCTGATCGTTGCTTTTTGTTGTTGCATTCAGTTCCAACTCGCCATCTAATGGCAAATCATATACGGCATTAACAGCCAGATTGAGCGTATCGCAACGGCGCGTTGTATCTTTTTGTGTAAACTGCATTTCAGTATACCTGAAAGTGTTCAGACGCGAAAAGCCTGTTTGGGTCTTTTCTTGCTGAGTCTGCGAATACAGATCACCCGTACGGAGTTTCAATCTGTTATAAAGCACCTCGGGACGCATACGCAACTTGCCTTCATAGAATATTGACATGTTTTTGAATCGTACCGAGTCTGTAGGCTGCTCCTTATTATATCCGAACAAATGCACAGAGATATTTCCAATATGCCACGGGCGCAAAGCCGTTCGCGGAAGTCCTGGCTTAGTCGAGACGTGCAAATCTACAAAACCCGGATGAGCCACCGTATCGGCTTGATAAACTATAAACTCGGGTTCGAAGTAATAATATCCGTTGTTGCGAAGAATTTGAGTGACACGCGTACGCTCACCTTCCAAACGGGTTGCATTGAAATTGCTACCCACTTTGAGCAGTGTAGCACCGATATTCTTCTGAACCAGTGTATCAATGCGATGACGCAATCTCAAATACACTACACTGTCATAAGTATAAGGTTTATTCATCTCCACCTGATAAGAAATCGTTGCCTTTCGCGGATTCTTGGCATCTACATTAGTTTGATAGGAGACACCGCCTGTAAAATAGCCATATTCACGCAGCAAATTATTGGCCACCTTCGTTCTGACATCCGGGTTCACCGTATTGATATAGACAGGTTTTGCTGCCAGTTTTCGAAACAACCAGTGATTGAGTTTTCCGCGTTTGTTGACCAAAGCATTGTATGCCCACAATCCTATCGGCAACGGCAAACGTACCGACGAACTGCCCAAAAGTGCGTTGTTTGGCGGATACGATAAAGCCGCTTCAATCTCTGTCAAAGCCTCAACGCCGTCCGAACTCTTATCTTCATTGACCACATCAATCTTCTTAACACCCGTATAAAGGACCTCACCTTCAGGCAGATTTTTCGTTGTCGAACAAGAAACCAACCACAAACAAAGACAGCCTATAGCACATACAACCAAACCAAAACATCTCTGTGCATTTGACGAAATCAAACGCCGACCTTTCATAAGCGAATATGTTTGTTTATTCTTCATTGCCTTATTTTCCAACCGGTTTTACTTTGTTTCTCTTAAAAATAAACAACTCACGCAAACGGTTCATCTTTTTGCGAAGTACAACGCCCGTACCCGTCTCCGTTATCTCGCCCTCCAGCAAACTTTCGTAGTTCTTGTCGTGGAACAGCTTGACATAACGCGTACCCGTATTATCCAATCTATATTCGATAGATACGTTATCGATAAACGGCTGTGCCTGTCCGCTATTGACATCGGCTCCGGTGGAGATTCGTCCGCCCAGAACGATACTTATACGATCATTGTAAAAACGTTTTGCGAAACGGAAAGAGAAGTCCGTACGCTGTCCGCCGCTGGCATTACCATTCTTATCATACTGTTCCATACCAAGCGATATATCGACCGACTTCAAAGCACTCCCGGCGATGTTATTGATTTCACTTTGCAGGAAACTATTCAAAGCCGAACCCATATCCAGATTCGCTCCACTGCCGGAACTCTTGTCATTTATATTCAGATACATTCCCGTGACAAGCATTGTCACAGCAATCTGCGAACGCTCGCTATCGTCCATCTTTGCCAGTTCCTGTTGCATAGTCTGATCTTCGGGAGCAGATACAACAAACAGAAACGCCAACTTTTCGAGTGTCTGCTTGATTGACACGCCTACATCGAACGTAACAAGTCGCGACGCCTGATCGTTTGTGGCAACTGAAGCGCGTACCCGCTCCGTAGCCGTCAGATTCATATATGGATCCATCGGATCACCCGTCCATTGCAGATAGCTTCCGTTCTGTATATTAAATTCCTTCAAAGGAACTACCGGCATAGCATACTTGACTGTTCCACCCGACAGCGTATAACGCCCATTCAAAAACATGTCGCCACGAGGTGTATATTGGAATGTCAGATCGCCGCCGCCTTCCAATGAAACATGACTTGACTGGTCAGGTGTTATATCTGCATTGACACGCACAGACTGATCTACATGTATTGACAGCAGCATATCCAAACCACCTACAGGCAACGGTGCATCCATCTTTTTGCTCCGATGCGTCAACGTATCCGAAAAGTCGACGAACTTCACCAGATCTGCCAAACGATCCTGTACCGTTAAAGGCGAATCCTGCATAACATAAGTCACATCGGTACCACCCATTAGTTGCAAATCACCACGCATAACCAAAGCATCGAGCGGACCTTTCAAGGTTGATTTCAAATCGACCAGCAATTTGCCATATAACAAGCTTTCTCTCGAACGCTTGGCATTCATCAGCTGCATATTATCAGCAGTAAGCGTCATGTCTGCCATCATCCGCATTGGATCATGGAAATCTATTGTTCCATCAATCACAAATGGGTTCGTTCCTGATCCATAGATACGATAGCTGTTAAAATCAAGCAGATTATCCCTTACCTCAATCTTTTTATCATCGAAACGGAACTTTGTCCCTACAGCCGTCACATATACCGACGAAGTATCAAGTCGCATATAACCGTTTACAACAGGCTTCTCGCTACTTCCTGTGACAGTCATCTCACCTTGCATACGTCCACTGAGTTTTGCCATATTATCAGGGATAAACGGTGTCAGCATATTCATTGGCAAATCGGTGATTTGCAGATTTCCGTCTACCTTATCATTCTTGCCTGACTGATAAACAGCCGTCATCGACGATATTTCTTCCTGTTCGTGGAACAAGTGCATATCAACCTGATGGCGATTCCCTCCCAAAGGCAAATAAACAGCGTTCAAACCCATCTCACCAACACGACCGTTTTCATAGAACAGACTGTCTACATGTGCATCGGCTACAATCATAAAACTACTGTCCGTCGGAGCATACTGTAAGTCCACACTGAACATTCCGCGCATTGCCGGAAGTTCGGTAAATCCTTTGGTCACTGCATCCAAATCGATCTGACTCAATTCGGCATGCAGTTCTTCATGCTTTTCTCCCGGCATAGAATGAATCCACAACGAAGCATTCTTCTCGCCTACAAAGCGCACATTGGCCGAGATATCACGTTTATTTCGATACAGAATATAATTATCACTGTTCAAAGAGAAGGCATGAAACGCAACAATCGGTTTGTCTGGGAACAGATGGAAACGCAATCCATCGCGCTCTTTATCCATCCTTACACCAAGCAAAACGCCGGTCTCGCCTTTGCCATCCGCATAAGTCAGCTGTGCATCGGCAAAAGTATTGCGAATCTTTCCGGACAATTCGGCAGCAAACGACGACTGCTTGCGGAAAGGCTTTTTGACAATTCGTGTCACATACTCCAATCCTAACGAATCCTGATTAATCTTCAAGCAAATAGTATCAACACGTATCGTATCACGCCTCAACCCGAAAATATCCCCATCAAAAAGCAACCCTTCAGTTGGTGAAGTCGAAGCTTCAATCTGCATGTGATTGAACGAAACGTCATACTGATCAAGTGCGTTGTATATCGGGTTATCTCTACCGGCAGACATTTCCAGATGCAACTCCGGAAGCAACGGCTTCAGCTCCGGAATATTTATAACCGAATCACGTGTCAGTTGTTTATTAAGTTTCTCATTGATCTTCTCAAACTTCTTCATCATCGTTTCCAGATCGGCATTGCCTGTCAGCGTCAGACCCAGATCGCCGGCATGGAAAGATACTTGCGTCGTATCTTTGGTACTCCAGGCGTGCAAAGTCAATGTCTTCGGATGATAAACGGCGTCAGCAGCAGTCAACTCCCAGTTACCCAATGTCACATCCAGCAAATTATTCTTTTTCATGTCCGTCTTCACTTCAGCAAAAATCTGAAACGAAGTAGCCATAGAATCATCCATCATATGCAATCCATAAAGGTCCAGATTCTGCACATCAGCCGTAAGGATAGCATCAATAGATTTCTTTTGGAATGTTCCATCCAGTGACATATTCAATGTAGCCAGCGGATAGTTACTTGTCAAATCCACTTTCAGATGATGATTCAACAACGAACCGGCAAGCGAAACATCCGAAACAGAAGATGTTCCATATTGTACATTACCCAAGGTACCATTTACTTTTGCCCACGTTGAAGCCCGATACGGATCAAACCCTCTTCCTTCAGCACACAGTGTACCCGAAAGTGAATAGAGCGAATCTTTAGGCATAAAATGAGTCATCTGCAAATTATCGACCATCATGTTCACCTCATAAGTTTCATGAGTCGGATTAAATGTAGCCAGCAGATTTGCACTGCCTCTACCCTCATGCATGATAAAATCAGCATGATAAGTGCCATTCTTCAGCGATGCATTACCAACCAGCTTCATTCCGGAAGGAATACGATAATTGCCGCGATCTTTGACAGGCAATGCAGCAAGGAAGAAATTCAGATTGCCTGTTTCGGAATTTATTCGGAAATCTCCTGCCCGACGCACACTGTCGCCCACATTAGTCAGTTTTCCTGAAGCATCCAGTTTGAGTACACCCGGTAGTTCTGCTTTCTGACGTAACGTCAACTCATTGAAGTTACCATCAACGGCCGTCGAGAATGTCAACGGATGATTCGGAAAAGCATTGCTAAAACTCTTTGATACAGGCCCTGCCAGAAGCAGCAAATCCTGTTTACCTACCGTTCCCGAAGCCAGAACATTCATTTTACCTCTCGGATGAACACTATCCATAGAACTCCATGGGACTGTAGCCAGCAGACGAACTTCAGAGTTCGGCGTCTTCAAAAACATCTCAGGTATGGAGAATGTGGCGGTATCGTTTTCAAGATCGCCAATCAACTGCTGAACAACCAGTCCGGAACGTTCAATGCCATCAAACTGCTTGACATGCATCTTCACCTTCGTATCCGCACCGCGATAAGCGATATTCTCGAACACAGCGTTCAGGTGATTAAACGCAATATGGAAAGGATTGAATCCGGGTTGTACTTTTGTTGTATCGCCATCATAGCTGAGGCGTGAGTCGGCCAGTTCAAACTTTTCAATTTTATATTCACTGTTTGCCAAATCCAAAACGCCTTTTGTCAGGGTCGACGTCGAAGCGAACGTCCCAACACGCATCGTATAATCCGGCATATCCAAAGTGAACCCAACCTTCTTGATATTCACCTTATCCAACAACAGCGTCCAATGCGTCTTAGTCGTATCTTGCACTGTTGTTGTATCGTGCATGTAAAGATAAAGATTCGAATTCGACAAATCGATTTTATTAAATCGCGCTATTCCCTTCGCCAAATCAATATGGTCGGCATGCGCATGCAGTCTGCCTAAAACACCCTTCATCACCATTCCATCGATAAACTTAGCAGAGTTAACCTTTCCTTTCTGCATGTCGATGCCATCGATCAATACTTTCTTATAGAACAGTGGCAAAGGACGAATGCTGATGCTGAAACTGCGGAGGTCCAACAATGTATCGCGCGCAGAAACAACCAGCATATCATGAGCTGTTATATCTAAAGGGAATGAAAGGCGAAGCTGACCGATACGAACTTTCATACCTGTAGCCTTACTGGCATATTGAGTAGCTTCACGAACGGCAAAGTCCTGAATCGGTGGTATATATAGAAGAATAGAGACCAGCAGCACTAATGCCACAGGCACCAAGCAAACTATTCCTATCCACTTTATCCAACGTCTCATCATCAATCTAATAATTTGCTTCTGAGCTACAAAAGTATGAAAAAATATTCATTATTTCCCCCAGTATTAATTTAAATGACAGGTCAAAAATAGAACAAAAAAACGAGATAGTAGTGATAAAAACGTATATTTGCGGATAAAATACAGAACATTATGCTGAATCTGGAGTCTCTCACGAAGAAAGTACAAGAGTTAGCGATGCAGGCAGGTAAATTCCTGGAAGAAGGTTATCAGAATTTCGACCGCGCACGCGTAGAAGAAAAGAGTTCCCATAATTATGTCTCTTACATAGACAAAACGAGCGAACGTTTCTTGGTCAAAGAACTATCAGCTTTACTGCCCGAAGCAGGCTTTATTGCTGAGGAAGGAACAGGTAGTCTGACTAACGAGAATTATTGCTGGGTTATTGACCCGCTTGACGGAACAACCAACTATATTCATGGAATGGGTCCTTACGCCGTCAGCATCGCTTTGAGAAACAAAGAAGAACTGCTGTTGGGAGTCGTCTATGAAGTCACTCGCAAAGAATGTTATTACGCATGGAAAGGCAGCAAAGCCTGGATGAACGGTCGCGAGATTCATGTTTCCAATATTGCAACACTAGATAAAGCGTTCATTGCTATAGGCTTCCCCTACGATTCGGACCATTACCGTCCTACTGCGCTTCATCTTGTCGACAGACTTTATGGCTTTGCCGGTGGAACTCGATTACTTGGTTCTGCTGCCGCCGAAATATGCTACATTGCTGCCGGACGTTTCGAAGCACGTATCGAAGCCTTCTTAGGTCCTTGGGATGTAGCGGCTTCGGGATTGATTCTCATACAAGCCGGCGGACGCATGAGCGATTTCAGCGGAGGCGACACTTGGACAAACGCGCAACAAGTTATTGCTTCAAACGGCTTTATGCACGAAAAGATATTAGAACTGCTCCCGCATTAAACCATAGCGCAAAACTGTTCGCAAATGAATCATACAACCTCCGGAAAACGAAAGGAGGTTCTTTTAAACAACTTAAAAATCATGATGAATAAAGTATCATTGAAAGGGTTACTGCTCGCCACAACATTAAGTCTGGCCATTCCCGTTTCAAGCACTGCACAAAAAGGTCCGCAATGGCTTGACAAAGCAGTATTTTATCAGATTTATCCATCGTCATTTATGGATAGCGATGGCAACGGCATCGGTGATCTGCCGGGTATCACTTCGCGCCTGGATTACATCAAATCGGTAGGAGTCAATGTCATTTGGCTGAATCCGATCTTCGTATCCGGATGGTTCGATGGCGGATATGATGTGATTGATTATTACAAAGTCGATCCCCGTTTCGGAACAAATACCGATCTGGTCAATTTGGTTAAAGAGGCACATAAGCGTGGTTTCAAGGTCTGTCTCGATCTGGTGGCAGGACATACAAGCGACAAATGTGCATGGTTCAAGGAATCAACTGAAGCTGACCCCAACCAGCGCTACAGCGATTATTATATATGGACAAACGAAATCTCCGAGCAAGATAAGGCAGATATCATAAAACGTCATCAGCTACCTCATCCTGAAACGAGTTTTCTGGGTCGTTATGTCGAAGCAAATGCACCTCGTGCCAAGTATTACGTAAAGAATTTCTACGAATGCCAACCCGCTTTGAATTACGGGTATGCACATCCCGATCCTTCACATCCTTGGGAACAACCGGTCACTGCGCCCGGTCCGCAAGCTACGCGACAAGAGTTGAAAAACATCATGACATTCTGGTTCGGCAAAGGTGTAGACGGTTTCCGTGTAGATATGGCTCACAGCCTGGTAAAGAACGATCCGGACAAGAAAGAAACGACAAAACTCTGGAAAGAGATGCGCAAATGGGTCGACACCAACTTTCCTGAACATGTGCTCATCGCCGAATGGTCGAATCCTGCTCAAGCACTTCCCGCCGGATTCAGTATCGATTTCATGCTCCATTTCGGAGTAAAAGGCTATTCATCACTGTTCTTTGCCAAAGGGACACCGGGCGGCGAAGGCGAGAACTACGATTACTGCTATTTCGACAAGTCGGGCAAAGGCGAACTGAATACATTTATCGAGAACTATGCCAGCGCCTATACCAAAACAAAAGATCTGGGCTACATCGCCATTCCATCGTCCAATCATGATTTCCAACGTCCTAACGTCGGATCGCGCAACACAATGGATCAGCTCAAAGTGGCTATGACATTCTTCCTGACAATGCCCGGCGTGCCATTCATCTATTATGGCGATGAGATCGGAATGAAATTCCAAATGGGATTACCAAGCAAGGAAGGCAGTGACAACCGTTCCGGGACGCGCACTCCGATGCAATGGGAAAACAGTGCAACAGCCGGCTTCTCCACTTGTTCGCCCGATAAACTTTACTTGCCTGTCTTCACCGATAATGGCAAACTGACTGTTGCTGCTCAGGAAAACGACAACCATTCGATGCTCAATTTCGTACGCAACCTCATCAAGCTGCGTCAGTCGTCGGATGCTTTAGGCAACAATGGCAGTTGGGAAATGATGAACGACCTGAACCATCCGTATCCGTTTGTTTACAAACGTACTGCCGGCGACGGAACTTATATCATTGCCCTCAATCCAAGCGGACAAAAGGTCAAATGCGAAATCGCAACTCTCGGCGGAGCCAAAATTGTCAAACCGGTTTTCGAGTCAGGCATAGCCACTTACAAATCCGGTAAAGTCAAAGACCTGATTCAGCTCAATGCCGTTTCGGCTGCCATTTTCAAGATTAAGTAGACAGAATCAACCTTATCTTGAAATCAGCACAAAGGGAGTCAACCTTTGATATGACTAAGTATTAATTGAGTCAACTCCCTTTACAAATTTGATTGGATGTAGTCAAATAATATCGTTAAACTACACATATTTATCGGACCATATATATGGTCTGATCGGTTTACACTCTATGAACTGATCGGACCATATAATATGGTCCGATTAAACCACCTATATGGTCCGATAAATTGATTGGAACCAAAGCAAAGTTTCCCCCGGAGTCATGCAAAGTTTCTTTAATAAAAAAAAAGAAAATGATTTATATCTTCCGCATCATTCTCCCTCTTTTATCTCCAGCTTATAGCCTTTTCCCATAAAGGTTTCAATACTTATCGGTGAAATCTCCTGCAAAGAATTGCGCAAGCTCTTCACGGTCGCAAAAACAACATCCTTATCCGATTTGGATATTTCATTCGTTACTTTTCGCTTTATTACCTTCGAAGCGATATCTTTATACTTCACAACACATCCCGAATTATCGAGCAACAGACAAAAAAGCTTTAACGGATTGCCTGTAAGTACAACTGTTTTTTCTCCATAGCATAACATGCCACTGTTTCTGTCAAAACAAATATGACTTGACAAATCCGTCCACTCTCTCATACTTCTTTGCACCAAAGGGCTATGTTTTTCCATCACGGTGTCCTTTCTTTGCTTTAACCCCAGTTTATATCCGAGATATCTCCTTAAAACATAGCCGCCAATAACAATTGCCAACAGCAGAAGCCAAAAAGAAATCCGCCAATAAAGGCCTTCCATATTCTTCAGAACCACGCCAACGGGAAGCTGCAGATAACCTCTCATTTCGATTCTCCCTGCCGGCGAATCATCGAAGCGATAAAAGACAGGAGGCAGAGCTGAAGCAATCTGATAAAAAGAAGTATCCTTACAACTGTATCGGATCTTATTTTTATACGAAACCGATACGGCTGAAGGCAAAGGCATGTGTTCCTTTACAAGCATCGCGTGAAATATGCAGTCAAGAGATTGCCGGGTGGAATCATGCTCAGTGATATACGCCTGATTACAAAAGAACATTTTTTCTTCAACAGACGGACCGTTTAGTGAACGGCAGGAATCATATCTGATACTACTGGAAGCTTGCATCATATTATCAGTTGAAACCGCTTCGTCAAATGCCTGTGAAGCCGACGAAAGCAAGGACTCGCGTTCATGCATATAACTTCTTCCCGCTATAAAAACGAACGCCGATATGATAATGACACACGCCACTGCAACAATCCTTATTTCCTGAATAGACTTCATATCATAAAAGTTTCATTACAAAAGTAGTCAAATACTTTTATCAGATGAAACAACCCCCTCCAGAATAGCCTCTCCGGTTCTGAAATTTCACTGAAAATATAGCCATTAAAGAGCAAACATTCAGTCGCTTAATATTTCAGAGAAAGCGAGTTAGATGAAAAGAATTTATTTGCCATATCTTTGCATCCAAACAATTCAAATTCATCAAGCATCATGATTAAGCAAACTCTTTTAGCAGCAAGTATCGCAGTCCTTCTGATCAGTTGCAATCAGGGAAGCAATAGTAATGTACGTTCATTTACACGCGCAGATTTCAAAAAACATATAGAATTGAGGAATCCGGAAAAGATTTCTTTGGAAGAGACGATTGATGATCCGACTTCATTCTATCTTATTAATGACAGTTTGGTGCTTGTCAACAACAACCCACAACATTGCGACTCGATGCTCGAGATATTCGCGCTAAAAGATGGAAAACGCCGACTATTACTGGCAACAAAAGGACAAGGACCGGACGAATTTTTCTCAGCTAGAGCACTCGTCTACAGCAACAGCGATCCTTCTTTCCAGATGATTGATGATGGCGCTCATAAGTTCTACACCGTCAATCTGCGAAAAACAATGACTAGCGGCAAACTTGCTATCCAACAGAAGTTCAACTACAGTCCCGACATTCATCCCTATTCGGATCCTTGCCTGATTGATAACGGACATTATCTTGGTTATCAAATGTGGTACATTGCCGATTCTGCTTATAACAACCATGTTCCCATGCTGAAGATTTATTCTACAAATAATCAAGAAGGACAAAAGGCGGATGATCTAACCTCGCTGATGAAAAAATACAAATACTTCGTACCCGATGTCAATGGCGGACTGATCATTCCTCTTCCTGAAAAGAAACAAATCTGGGTTGCAGATATGCATAGCGACAGAATCATCATCTATAATGATTCACTCAAAGTGCAAAAAATCATACAAGGTCCTGACCATATCCGACTGCAATACGAAGAACGGGCGGGAAATATTCCGATGACTTTTATCACTTTTAAAGGAGACAAAAGTTATATGACCTATTCTTCCTGGGCAAAGACGGCACATTCTGTTTTCATCGTTTATATCAACATCAACGGCGGCAAATATGATCCATCAAATATGCCACCTGTTGAAATCTTCCAGTTCGACTTGTCGGGCAATCCGATATGCGAATACAAAGCCGATCGCTTCCTTTATGCTATCTCCATAGACAGCAAAGAAAAATACCTCTACGCCACGACTCGCAAATCATCCATCGAAACCCCGGAATTCATCAGGTATAAGATAAATTAATACTAAAAACATAGGCATAAATGCAGAAAAACATACCAAAAACATAGGCAAGAGGAGTATTATTTCAAGATGTTTCATATTCCAAATTACAGAACAACAATAATCATGAAAAAACATCGCGGAGGTTTGCCATTCAATTGAAAATGCAAAGCTTCCAAAGAGATACTAATAATAAGTAAATTACACAAAACGATATTCCGAAGGGTGTATAACCGATAAGGATAATACTTACATTTGTCGAAACGGAAAAATTGCAGCAAACATGAAACAATCAATTCTAGCTATCCTCCTTATATTGACTTCATGCATGTCAGAGACTGAAGTTATAAACGGCAGTGCCGTCAAAGCAAATTACGACAAGGCGACACAAAGTGAGATTTCCATTCCAGAGATTAAATATATTCCTTTGGAAACGAATAAATCATCGTTGATTGGTTCAATAGACAAACTCTTATATAAAAACAATCGTTTCTATATATTAGACAAAAGACAAAACGAAATCTTTATCTTCAATCAAAAGGGAAAATATGTCTCTTCAATCAAACAAAAAGGAGAAGGACCGGGAGAATATCTCGAATTAATAGATATGGATGTAGATAACGAAGGTAATATTTATGTTGCCGACAATGGCAGGGCGCAAATCATCAAGTACATGGGGACGAACGCAAAACATTACCAAACCATTCCAGTCAAGGAACATTTCATGGAGTTTTGCAGTCTTAATGAGCACCAATTTATTCTTATGGATGTTTTCGGATCCAAGGACAGAAAGATGAAACTGGCTCTGTTCGACAGCAATCAAAAGACAATGAAGCCTCTGCTAGTCGACTCCCAGAAAACGGTGAACGAACTATCTATCATGAGATGTTCAAAGAATTATTTATGCCGTTCCAATGAACATATATACTACAACGACCGCTATACCCCGACCGTTTATTCGATTGACAAAAATGGTTCATTGCAAGAAGCTCTCCATATCACATCCGACAAATATATTTCATATTCCGAGCTAAAAGGAATGGAAAACAATGTTTCCAGATTTATACAAGACAACAACCATATCAAAGATTTGATATCCATTTATGAAACAGACAGTATGTTTGTATGTATGCCATTCATTACGCCATCAGACGAATATCTTTTTATTCCCAAATCAGACGCAAGCAAATCCTTTAGAGCCAAACTGATGAACCAACCCAAACTATTTGGCATTTCATTACCGATTAAAGGCGTCATCAACAACTATATGGTTGCTTCCATGAACTATTCCGACAAAGTAAAGAAAGCATTGCCAACCCATGCGGAATTAAAAAAATGGAAGGGAGAAGATAATCCAGTGCTGGTCTTGTTCTCATTGGAGAAAAAATCATAAACAAAACCATGCTTGTACATTTGCTGAATATACAAGCATGGAATCATTTTATTTCAAGATGCCATTCTCTGAATCAGAGTTGTTGATCTTGCGTGCGATAGCTTTATACTCTTTGCCGAAATCAAAATTCCAGGTAAATGATAAGCTGGCTACGCGAGTAAGCGGATAATGCGAGATAGAAGTAGTGCGCGTCAGGTGACTGTAGTTCTCTGAACGGTAACTGTTCGAATATTCTCCGAAAGGATTCATGAGGCCAAGTCCCAAACGCATCTGTTTATTCAGACGATAATCGAGACTGACTTCATTATACTTATTCAATGTATTCATTGTTTCACCGTAAAACAGATTGAACTGATTGATAAACGTGGCGGTAAGTGTCCATTTCGCTACTGAACCTCTCAACTGGGAAATATAATACAGGTTCGTATAGCGATGGAAATAATCATTGCCGTTGGAAAGATACTGCGTAACGCCGCCGTTAAAATACAGACTTACATGATCTTTCCAAAGACTGATGTTTGCATACAGCGAAGCATCCATCTTTTCGAAGCGCTTCTGGTTGTCATAACTGCGTACAAACAATTGTTTTGACGCATCAAAAACAGTCTGTTCCATAACCGGATGATTCCGCAGTTCATAAAGCAGACTCACACCCATATTGCAGTTCGGAACATTCAGATCGTAATCCAAAGAAAAGGAATGCGTAAGATACGTATGCAGCAAAGGATTACCTTTCAAGATTCTCAATGAATCGACCTGTTGCTCCACAGCACTCAGTTCCGACAATGAAGGCAGTTGGTTTCGCAACTTATACGAGAATCGAAGCGATGCCACCTTACTCAACGGATAAAGGAACTTGGCAGTAGGCCGATAATTCCAGCGGTTCAATGTTGTACCTTCAATCTGATTGATATGCGTATAAGCCATACCGCTTCCGAAAGTACAAGTAAGTTTGTTCCATTTCAAAAGTAGTTCGACATATGCATACAAATCGCTGTTGCGCATGTGAGTATCCGCATCGGTAGAGCCGGTATAATGATTATCTGTTTTCGCCATCGTATGTTTCATGCCGAACGAAAGCCGGTTATCCTTGAAACGCTGTTCGTAAACCAGTTCCGAGATAAGCGAATAGCGTTTGCTGTTCACGTCAGTGAAGAGATCCGTCAGCATTGTTCCGTCCATACTATCCTGGTACAGACTTTTCTGATGGCTACTGTTATAAGTACCGACAACATCAAAGATCAGCGAACGGTTCGCCCCAAGTTTCTTATACATATACAGATCAAGCGACGGGCTGTTCAGCCAGTTCGGTGCTTCCTGATGACGATAGATACGATACGAAGGATCGTCAAGATCAAACACCCAACCACTGTTATTGACTGTCCCTACATCATATTTCACCATATTGAACTTGGCATTCAACAGAAAATCTTCGTCTTTTGTATAGCTGTATCCAATATTGCCCATATGAAGTATCTCGCTCTGTTTATCAGGGATTCCCTCAACACGCCGTTCCAACAAACGACCGCTTGGAAAAGAAAACGATTCCTGCTTATTTACATACATATTGTTGTACGAATGGAAGTTGGTGTAATAACTATAGCTAAACTGCGACTTCCCCTGATGAAAATCTCCATATAGCTGATATAATCCTACCGAGTTCGTTTGTTGTTGCGAACTTGTGCCTACACTTCCTCCTGAAGTCCGTTTAACCGTAATATAATCAATCACTGCACCAACATTGTCACCATAGCGGGCACTCGGATTATCGTGATATTCCACTCTTTGAATATCTTGGGGCGAAAGAGCCAGCACTTCCTGCGAAGAAGCTTCGACGCCATTGATTCGGAGCTGTACGGATTCATTTCCTGCCATACCGATAGAGTGATTACTGTTGTTGACAAAAATGCGGGGAAGTCCTAAACGCTGTGTCAGTTCCAATCCATTGAGCGACTTATCCAACTGCTCGCGCGTAGGGAAAATGATCTGCCGATCCACTTTCCGGGTTACATGTGCCGCTTTGACTGTCACCTCACTTAATCCTATAGCTTCGGAAGCAAGCGTCAGATTACCCAGATCCAACGCATGCGAAAGATTCTTCAGCGGAAGAAACAGTTCAACATATCCAACATAAGAAATACGCAAATAGCCATCGCCTGCAGGAGCCTGCAAAACAAAACGTCCGTCATCGCCGGTTGTAACACCCGATACTATTGTAGAATCCGTTCGGAATAATGCCACATTGGCAAAACCGATGGCACGCCCATCGACATCCAACACTTTCCCTTTCAAGGAGTAATTCTTTTGTGCAAATGCAGTCAGGCAACAAAGACCTGCAAGCATCATCCATAATATTCGCTTCATATCCATTTTGAATTTTTACGGATACAAAGTTAGCTTTCACCAAAGGTTCGATTGATTTATACAGGCAAGTATCTCGACTGCAAACGGCTTTGCAAACAACTGATAATCAGATGCACTTTCAGAGAAAAGTTTAAACACACCTTTATCTATGTTTATACAGGGACTGCATGGCTACGCACAAAGCTTACAATGTCTTCTTTTTCCTCCATCTGCAGTTTGCCACGAATATAACTCTTCCGCTGGTAAACGGTGCGCAGACTTTGTTGCGTAACAGTACTGATTTCTTTGGTTGAAAAGTCGGCACACAGCAGACAGCATATCTGGATTTCCTTCTCTGAAAGCAACGATCCATAATGACGGGTCAGAATTGTATAGAAGTTATCATAAAGTGAATCGATAATCGCATATAAATCGGGCCAGTTCACCAACGTATCGACAGATACTTCCTTATGTGCAATACGCGTCATCTGCTGCAGAAGCGCCATATTATGTTCCGTCGGGTTCGTTGCCATCAAACGGATGATGCCCAACTGCTGAAGGATAACTTGTTTGAAGAAGCGGCTGTCGCCTTTTACCGGCTGTAACGGCTCATTATTATTGGTTTCCGTCGGAGCATTCGTCTCACGCAACAGTTGCTGAAGCGTTTCCAATTGTTCCGAGGTCTCAATCCAACGGTTACGCCGGTTACGCACATATATCACAACAGCGATAGCGACGATTATCGCCATAAAAAAGAAAGAGACAAGAAGCAGATGTGAACGTTCTTGCATTTTCTGCATGTGGAGCTCGCGAGAGAATGTATATTCACGATAATCGTTCTGTTCCTGTTTAAGCATCTTACTCCGAATGTCGCCCGTGAAGATTGAATCATTGAAATGACCTATATCCGACTTCGAACGGATATCTTTCTCGCCTTTGGCAAAAGCGATACAAGTCTGCAATACATTGATTGAGTTACGGAGGCTCACATATTCGTAACCCTTATCACTCCAGTCTTTAGCATAACACAGCTTGGCACGGCGCGCATAAAATTCGGCCGAATCGAGTTGATGATTCTGTAAGAAAATGAATCCCATATCCGTAAAGATATTACTGTTTTCCTCCAGATGATAGAACGCCAATACTTCTCTGAGTCGGGCGATCTGTTGATTCATGTTGAGATCCCGATTGCCTGTAATACTGTTTCTCAAATACTGCCCATAGTTTTTGTCATGATTCGCTTTGGCAATTTCCAGACAACGATCAATATATTGATAGGCAGAATCCGAATAATCCTTGTTTTCCAAACCATAACATACAAAAAGCATATAATAGCCAGAAGCCTGTTTGGTTGAATCACTGCTTTGAGTCATCAAGGAAGCATATTGGCGAACTGTTGCCGCATCTCTCTTCCAGAATGCACAATCAATTATCTCTCCATAAATTTCATCCCTTTGAGATGCATTAGCTATACCAATGGCCTGGTTTAGGAGTTTAAGGCCTTGCTGGTAATTGTCCAATTCGTTTTGACGCGCTGCTTCCAGTTTCAAGCATTCCAACCAGCGGGCTGTATCTTTTTGTGCCTTATAATAGCAAACAGCTTGAGGCAACATCGTATCAAGCGCAAAAGTATGATCGGTTGCCAAACTCGAATTTGCCCATATTCGAGCATACGCTGCCCGTTCGGCATCCGACAATCTTTCCGGAAACAGACACTGCTTGAGAAGCGACAAAGCGCTATCCGGTTCTTCCGCCGACAAACTATCCGCCTGCTGCAATCTCGCATGATGAGATGTTCTGCTGCATCCGACACACAAAGACAAGAATAACACAATATATAATAGCGGCTTCATCAGGTCTGTTATTAATCTCATACCTGCCATTGTTCCTCCTATCCTTGTTTTTCTAATCATTCATCCAATCTTTTGTGAAGCAAAGGTAGAGAAAAAAGTTCTTTATGCATATACAAATTCAAATCAAACGATGTGTTTCAAAGGCACAATTAAGGAAGATGCCCGCAGTAAATACATATCCAGGTTATTTTTCAACGAACGATAATACTAAAAGGTAGCCTTGTTTTGAAGCCGACTCTATCTTCACAGATGGAAAAGGTTTCAAAGATTCTCGTAAACGACGAACTGTAGTAAACACGGCATTCTGGTCAGACTCCGAAAGTCCATTTTTCATATTTCGATGTAACACTTTAGTGCAAATCTCTTCATAACTGATAAAATGGTCTGACTTTTCCAACAACAGAATGAATAAATTCAGCGAATTACCAATTAGTTTCGATTGCCTGTCGCCTTGTTTCAAGTATCCAAACCTCTTATTAAACAGAAGGTCGCTAGTAATATCCATCCATTCCAATACAGGATCCGGCGTTATCAGTGTATGTTTTCCCAATGGTTCTTCCTGTCCTTTTATTTTCACCTTCTGCCTAAAACAATAGATGCCGATCATAACAGCAATGATCATAAACCAAAGGAACAACATCGGATAGAACAATTGCATTGACTTAATGACAAATAAAGGTGGAATCAGGATATATCCCCGTAACTCCAAACGATCTTCAGCTCGGTTCGTCATGCGACAAACATAAGGATCCAAAGCCACTGCTCTTTTATAAAAACCATAAATGGGACTTTGTACAGCTTCCGCTCCCGATGAATCAGGTATCGCCGCATAAGAAAAAAGACTATAATGCATTTTACATTTATACAGCATACTCACTGCAGATTTAACTTCTATTCGATTCGCAGCAAGTTCAGTATGGAAAGTACTATCAAGCGATAATCGATTGCTATCCTTTGCAAAAATATAGGATTGATCAAAACAGGAAAGTATCTCATTAAAAGGAACTTCATTTGGCGTCTTGTAAGAATCATATTTTATATGATAAGGAACATCCTTTAATCTAACATTCCTGTCGATGGCAACAGCCTCCTTAAAGATAACATTTGCTGATTGAATGATCTTTTTTCGTTGCTGCTGATAATTGCCATATAAAATGTATACAAACAATCCTGTGACAAAAACACATGCCGCAATAACTATTCCTATCTCATAACGCTGTCTCATTGATATCCATCATTTAACACTCAAAGATATATATTTAATCAAAATAGAATGAATTCAATTCTGAAAATTCTGATACCGTCCTGACATCTTTCTGACAATTTAGCCTACAACACAATTATTGTCAATCACCTACAAAAAGTATATCTTTTCATATCGGAGAGAATATGTTGCCTAAAAATATCAATTATGAATCAAGAAATGCACATTCAAACATACATTTTTATGAATAAAATGCACATTCAAATGTGCATTTTTGTATATTTGCAGTATTGCAAGTCAAATGAAGAAGAATAGATTATGGAAGAGATACAGGGACTCATCGAGCAATCAAATTATATGATTGATCTAACGAATACAACTTTTGTTAGATACATGTACAATGAAATCAACTGGAGTAATCGTTTGATTGGCATCAAAGGTCCGCGTGGAATTGGCAAAACGACTCTGTTATTGCAATATATCAAACGGAATTTGAGCACAAAAGACAGCTTGTATGTTACAGCTGATCATTTCTATTTTTCTGAACATCGCCTGTTTGACTTGGCAGACTACTTTGTCAAAATGGGAGGCAGACATCTGTTTATAGATGAGATACACAAATATGGAGACTGGTCAAAAGAACTCAAACTAATCTATGACCTGCATCCTACGTTACAAATCGTTTTTACAGGGTCATCCATCTTGGACATTGACAAAGGCGAAGAAGCCGATTTGAGCCGACGTGCGGTAATGTATGAGATGCAAGGTCTTTCATTCAGAGAATATCTGCAATTGTTTCACAATATAGTAATGCCTGTTTATTCTCTTGAGGCAGTGTTAACTGGTGAAGTCAAAAAAGCAATTGATTTAAAATATCCCTTATCACTCTTCGTCTCTTATTTGGCAGAAGGCTATTATCCATTTGCCAAAGAACCTGATTTCAAAATCAAGCTTGCACAAGTAGTCAACCAAACATTGGAAACAGATATTCCTTTTTACGCAAACCTGACTGTTTCGACGGCAAGAAAACTGAAGCAATTATTGAGAATCATTTCTCAGAGTTGTCCGTTTAAGCCCAATTATCAAGAAATATCACAGATGATTGACACAAATCGTACACAAGTCAAAGATTATCTATATTATATTGAGAAGACTGGATTGATAGCTCAATTACGAGATACTACAGGGGGGCTCCGCTCATTAGGTAAAATAGAAAAAATTTATTTGGACAATCCTACTCTGCTATATCTATTGGCTGAAGGAACTCCTGATATTGGCAATATTCGCGAAACATTCTTTAATAACCAAATAAGAGTAAAATATCCTGTTCTGGCATCGAAGATTGCCGATTTTGAAGTGAATGAATATACCTTTGAAGTTGGTGGAAAAAATAAAGGGAAAAAGCAAATAGCCCAAGCCCAAAAAGGCTTTGTCGTCAAAGACAATATCGAATACAAGAGTGGAAATATTCTACCGCTCTGGCATTTCGGATTGTTATATTAAATACACGACAAAATATCTTTTCCAAAATAATATTCGTGCAAAGCCGGTTTTTCTTGAATGCGATACCATATATTTGCAAGAAGAAATGGTTGAGCCATGAATTCAATACAAAAACAATCATCAAAAAATAATAGCATGAAGACTACAACACTAATTTACTACAGTTTAATTATGGTTTTGCTGACCGCCTGCGGGAAGATGAAAGATTATTCGCTGCCTCAGGACACTACTCCATTGCCATTGGGAAAAGTTCTGTTTTCTGAAGACAGTCATTGTTTTTTCAATGAAATAACAATGACTGATTCGTATATTGTCTTCACTGATATACAAAGTGATACTACTATCAGGGCTTACCGGAAGGACGACTTCAAAGCGCAACCACTAGTTGTTACCAAACAGTCCGGAACTACAAATGCCATCGCTCCCAAACTGATTTACAAAATCAGCAAAGACAATGATAGCGACAACTTCTCGGCTATCGATAACTATCAGTTCGAAAAGACATTCACTTTGCACTCGTCGCACATAGAAGCCAAAACTACAGAACTGCAACATTCGCCTGCTCTCAGCTTTGATTTCTATAAGGTAGGGAATGAACTATATGGATCACCGCTCACACGTTCGTATCCTTCGCCGTTCTACTATTACAATCCAAAGGACAAATACTTTTGGGTTGATCCTTCAGAAAAGGCTTCAGCTGCATTGCCTCCAAACAACGACGCTTATGCCTGTGCCTTGTGTGTCAACGAAAAAGCCAAGGCTGCCGTAGCTGCTTATCGATACGCGAATCTTCTTACTTTCTATAATCTAAAAGGCGACGCTATGGTTACTGTTTCAATTGGTGATAAAACAATCGCACCCGTCATCACTCACGACGAAGTGGATGTTTTGCAGTCGGATAAGTGTTTCACTACAATTGCCGGATCGCCCAAGTATGTCTACTGCGTCTATAACGGTTCAAATGATTTCAATGCGCTCTCAAAGATATTTGTCTTCAAATGGAATGGCAAGCATGTAGCCACTTGGGAAGTAGATCGGAACTGTCGCGCAATAGCTGTTGACAAAACCGACAAGTATCTGATTGCCATTTCCTCCCGATCCGGCGGAGGACAGGATATTTTGAGATATGATTTGACAAAATAACTATTTTCCAACTTATAAAAGCGATAAAGATAATTTCTACATTTGTAAAACATAGATGCTATCAAGAGATAAGGATATGCAAAGAATAAAGTTAATGACATGGACCGGGTTCATGCTCCTATGGATGCTTTGTAGCTGTAATAATCCATCAGCATCCTTACCTGTTGTTGATTTTAGTTGCGACAATTTGAGATTAGACTCTGTAGAACTTGCTTTTATTCCATTAGAGACTAGTAGTAAATGCTTGCTTTCTTCCATCGAAGATATTTCATTTTATAATAAAAGGATTTTTGTCAACGACATTCAGTGTAAAGGAATATATGCTTTTACTGATTCCGGACATTTTATCGGACAAATTGGTAAATACGGAAACGGTCCTGGCGAATATCTTATGGCGAAGAGATTCTATATTGATACAGTTTCTCAAAAGCTGACTGCCATGGATTTCAGTCAGAGTAAAATGATTGACTACGACTTGAAAAGCTATCAATATCTATCATCCCATAAAGCGAATGTATTAACAGACTGCACTTGGCTACCCGATGGAAACATGGCATGGTTTGATTTGAGCGGATACGAAAATACTAAAAGAAAACACTTCTATGTCAACATCACCGATCAGAATCTAAAATCATTACGATACGGATTCGAAACAAAACTTACGACAGGTTACCTCCTCAGTTTAGGAAAAAGATTCTTTGAAAATGACAATCATCATTATTTGGCTGCGCAATTTAACCCTATCGCCTACGAAGTATCAACAGATACGATAAAACCTGTTTATCAAGTTTCATTTGGACAATACAAATTCCCTCCCGCCGACTGGTTGTCAACACATATAAACGAGGATGACAATTATCTGCCGTCATTATTCAAATCGCCCTATATTTGTGCATTCAATCTCAATGAAACAGCCGATTATCTGTTGGCCACCTTTCTCATCCATGGGAATCAGGACTACTATGCCATTTACAATAAAAAGAGCAAACACTCCAGAATATATACAAACAAAGAGTTCTGCCATCTTTTAGGAATAAATGGCCTGAATACCATCATCGGTACTTACAATAACTATTTCGTTTGCTCCTTGTCGACTGCACTGCTCAAGAGATCTCAAAGTATCGGACGGGCAGACCTTCGAAATATTGCAGATAAATTATCTGAAGAAGACAATCCCATAATATGTATGTTTAAATTTCAATAATATGAAGAATACAATCTACACCATGTTTTGCTATTGCAAATATCCATTAATTGTTCTTTAGACGTAGATTGCATTTTCTTCTAATGCTTTCCAAAACCTCTAGTAAATATTATATAGACCAATAAATATTATTAAGTATTCTAAAGTGCTATTGCTATTAAATTCTATAATTGCATGTTTGTACTATAATAATATTACAATATGATTAGATTTATATTAGACTACTCAAACGGAGTTCCTGTTTATCGCCAAATAATTGATCAGATATTGTTTGGGATAGCGTCAGGTCAATTGAAACTGGGCGAACGACTCCTACGGTAAGAGCGCTTGCCGTGGACTTGAAAGTTAACCTCAACACCGTGTCAAAAGCATACAAAGAGCTTGAGATAAGAGAGGTTCTAACCACCCAGCAAGGTTCGGGCACATTCATAAACCAAGTGGATTCAGTTCTGCTAAAAAAAGAGAGAGACATGAAGCTGAAAGATATTTGCACGCAGTTTTCAATGTTGGCTTCGGCTTATGGCTTTACTACTAAAGAGATCATAGCGTATCTATCAAAAAATGAAATTCTAAATAACAATAATCATGACGAATAGTTTGAAAACAAAAGGGTGGGCTAACCCGACATCAATATCGTTGATGCTTTTAGCCATTGCACTATCACTGGCATTTTACATGCTGGGTATGATAGTATTGTCCGCTATTTCTATTATTGTGCTTGGTCTTTTGTCTGCATCCATACGAATTGCAGATCAATGGGAACACGCAATAGTCTTGCGCATGGGAAAATTTATAGGAATGAAAGGTCCCGGCATATTCTTTATCGTGCCTATTATTGACAGCGTATCGACATACGTGGATCAGCGAGTACGAGTAAATGCTTTTAAGGCAGAGCAGACGCTGACCAAAGACACGGTTCCCGTAAATGTAGACGCCGTAGTATACTGGACGGTTTGGGATGTTGAGAAAGCGGCCTTGGAAGTACAGGATTATCAGGAAGCAATCGAGCATATTGCCCAAACAGGTTTGCGCGACACCATCGGAAAGCACGAGTTGTCAACGCTTCTGCAGGAACGCGACAAAATAGCGGAAGATCTGCAAGTGCTCCTGGACCAGCAGACAAGCCCTTGGGGAATAACTTGCCAGACCGTAGGTATCAAGGATATAGCCATTCCTCCCGCTTTGGCAGAAGCCATGAGCAAGGAGGCTCAAGCCGAACGCGAAAGAAGAGCCAGAGTCATTCTTGGAACAGCCGAAACAGAAATTGCAGAGAAATTTGCACAAGCAAGCAAGAATTACACGAACAATCCGGTTGCGCTTCATCTGCGGGGTATGAATATGCTTTTCGAAGGTCTGAAAGAAAAGGGATCAATGGTCATCGTTCCGAGTTCCGCCCTGGAATCGATGAACTTAGGTGCTATCGGAGGCTTGGCGGCTTTATCAAAAACACAAGATGAGCCATCAAATTAAAGAAATGGCGTAGAAGTCAGATCTTCTCCAATCAGAAACAATGCCTGTTATCCGACAAGGCAACCTGAGAATTCCGCTTAGCAGTCACGCCAGGCGGGATTTTGTAAAAGGACGCATCCTTTTTCATAAAAGGGCGCGCCCTTTTTGAAAAAAGCATGCATCCTTTTTTCAAGAACCACTAGCAATTGGCAAAAATACATTAAACGAAGTGGATAATTCTGACATTTTTCTGACATTTCGCCTTCTAATGGGAATACTATCAGTAGTTTAAGATGAATGGCATTTTTGGGGCAGGAGTATCGACGAAAATATAGTATATATTTGTAACATTAATAAATTGATGATCATGAAATACATTTATTTGTTGATAAAACGAGACAGGGATCTAGGACACTCTTCAAAAAGTATTAATAGTTTTCGCGAAAAGTATTAATACTTTGAAGAAAAACTATGCATAGTTTTCCAGACAACAATCAACGATTTCAAAATAGTTTCAATATGAAGAATACAATCTACTTTTTTATTTGTTCAGTCATCCTTTTCCTTCTCCTTCTCTTGGCTTGTAGCCAGAAAAAGGAAGTCAATGTGGAAAGAATAGCGAATGTAAAATATGTTTCTGTTACAGATAGTATCTATGCCTCTTTGCCAAGTAGATTCTTTTATCAGGATAAGAGAATATATTGGGAAGATGCTACAAGTTCTGAGAAATTTATGCACATGATAGATGCAACAACGGGAAAGGAGTTTTGCCGTTTTGCCAATAAAGGCGGCGGACCGGGAGAATTTGACAATCCGATTCCATCGTTATTGCCACAAGGAGGCGTATGCATTAAAAATTTAGAAAATCATTTAGCTGTCCTATATAAACCATCCGCAGACACCATCAAAGAAACAATCACTGCTTTTTTTGGTGGCGGAATGTGGAGCAATGCCGTTGCAATCGACGATACAACTATCACCTATTTATATCCCGGTAAAGGCATGCCTTTCCAATTCCAGCGAAAGAGTCATACCATTCATTTTGGCCATGCTCCAATTGAAAAAACATGTACTAATGGCTATGATAGATTCCAAGGGCCGATGAAATATAATTGCGAGAGGAAAATATTGGTGTACTGCACTTTCGATTTTCCATACATGGCCATATACAATATGTCAAATGAGAAGTTCAAATTGATTAAAGAGATGAATGAACACTTTGAATATTCAGTAAACAATGGAAACATTCATCTTAATGACAACACACCTATTGGAACTTTTGATATGGACATGACAAAGGACTACATCATATCTCTTCGATTTGACAAAGCGCATGAGGATATCATAACATTGAAATCATATCTTAGAAATCCACTAAAAAGACCCCAGTCAGTATTTGTATATGACTATAATCTACAATTAGTAAAAATATATCATTTTCCATTTGGACTTTTGCGAATAGCCGGAGATCTCAAATCAAACGATGTCTATCTGATTGCGATGAAACCGGATTATGAAATCATTAAATTCAAGATACAATGAAGAATACAATGGCAACAAGGTAAACTAATGAATGTACTAATTGAAAAGTAAGCTACTATACAAGAAGGAGCCGACTAAATATCTACTTTTACCTATTGAACTCCAAACGATAACCTTTCTGGCCTACTGAAACGATTTTCATGGAGGGGAAGCCTTCAAAAGAGGTTTTCAGACGACTTACCGTACTGTAAACGGAGCTTTTATCGCTATCCGTCAAGTCAGACTGAACATTACGTTTCAATATTACCGAAGCGATTGTTTTATAGCTTACGAAATGATTCGGACTATCCAGGAACAGGCAGAAAAGTTTCAAGTGATTACGAGCCAGTTGCGTTGTCACATCTCCATACTTCAGCATTCCTGCAATCCTGTCGAAAGAAACTCCGTTAGGCAATTCAATCCATTCGATAGCCTTTTCTTCAAGCACCGTATGTTTCTCCTGTCGTTTCTTCTGTTGTCTTCTGTTCCATAAAAGGACGCCGCCGATAACAGCCGCAATCGTCAGTATCCATATAATCGTCAGAAGGTAGAATGCAGGCACGCGCTGAAGGATGAACCAGTTTGACAGTTGTATATATCCGCGCAACTCTATGCGATTCTTAGGCGTATAATCCATTCGATAAACAACCGGCTCTAAAGCGACGGCTTTACGATAGAACTCTTTATCCGGGCAACTATAGTGCATCTTTAATTCATAAGACACACTTACAGCGGACTTTAATGGCAGCCGACAATCAGACAGTTTCTTACGAAAGATACTATCGAGATTAAGTCTGTTCGAATCCTGCATAGAGATATACGTGTGATAGATGTAATTTTCTTTTTCCGGAAAAGGAAGGTTGTTGGTTGACTTCTTAGGATCGTAATAATAATAAATCGGTACATCTTTAAAAGCCCTGACCTTGTCTGAAGTCAAAGCTTCTTTAAAAGAATTGCCGGCCAAAGAAATCACGTATTCACGCTGCAGCAAATAGCCGTAATAAATTCCAGGCAGGCATAGCAGCGTAAAAGCGGTGCAACACACCGCCATAATCGCCCATTGCTTATACGAAACAGATTTCAACCATCCCTGCCTCATGTCTTTCTTCATAAACATACTGCAAAAATAAAACAATTAGAGCTACTTACACCCGGCAGTTGGCAAAAATGCGTACATTATTTGTGAATTTCAAAGAATAGATGTCAGACATTTGCAGTAAACAGACTCGGCACAAATACCATTTAAACAAACGGGCACGTTTCAAATTCCGTATCGACGACGTTTAAACAGTATTTAAACGGTGTTTAAAGGCTGTTTAAAACTCGTTCATCCGAAAGTTCTTCTGCAAGATTTATGTATTCTCAATGTTACTTTCATTTATCGCCTAATTATAAACCACTCGAATTCGAGGGGTTTAAAAAAGAGGCAGGATTAAATGCTTTTACTCTCTCTCCTTCCAAATGGATTGAACGGACCAATGCTATAGGAATCATTTCAAAAGCCGGTATATATGGTGGCACTTATGCTCATAAAGACATTGCTTTCAAATTTGCAAGTTGGATTTCTGTAGAATTTGAACTCTATATCGTCAAAGAGTTTCAGCGATTAAAAGAACGGGAGCAAGCGCAGCTAGGTTGGACAGCTAAACGTGAACTTTCGAAGATTAATTATCGCATACACACCGATGCCATTAAGCAAAATCTTATTCCGGCAGAAGTTACAAACCTACAAGCAAGCGTTATCTATGCTAACGAAGCAGATTTGTTGAATGTTGCCATTCAACAAATGCGTGTACTAGAAGATGATAGATATAGAAATTTGCTGAAATAATATTGGAAACGCGAAACGAGAACAGAATCTAATAGGTTTATTTGTTTTAAAACTCATTATAAAAAGGACCGCATCTTTTCGCACAGATGCAGTCCTTTCATTTTTCAGTGAAGCTTATGCCTTTTCGTAACTAGAGGCCTCCGGGTTTCTCGTCGCCGCCGGTGCCTCCTCCGCCGCCACTATCGCCGCCGCCTGTATCGCCACCCGACGAAGAGTCGAGCAGATCTGCCGGTCGTTCGCTTGGTGTTCGCGGTTTCGAGGGTTTCTTTTCCTCCTTAGGGAGCGTTCCTGCCTTTTTGCGGGCGATGTACTCATCGTAAGTGATGCCGAGAGCTTTGGCAGCCTCTTCATCCTTCGCCCGTTGCGAAGTGCGTGAAGCCGTGACCGACGCTTTCCAGCGCGCCTTCAAGTCGGCGGTAATCACATTCATCGCATCGATGAGCGCATTGCCGGCAGCCACATCTTCCGCTTTGGTCGTCATCAGCAGCGATGCCTGGAGCAGCGTGCAGATCTGTGCATAATCATTGTCCGTCAGCGGACGCACCAGCTTGCTCTTGCTCTGCGCGCGCGTCACCTTCTCGCTATCGCGATCGGCCGTTGCAGCAACGAACAGGTCGTTGTACTTCTTCAGGTCGTTAATCACTTCCTTCAATCCCAGTTTTTCCTGGCGGGCTGCGTTCTCAGCCTTCGCCATATCCACCAGCAGTCCCTTGACATGGAGCGTCTCGGCCTCAGTGCCTTCATTGGCAATCTTCCGATACGGATCCAGTACCACGGCCAGTGCGATAGCCGCATCACGCTTCGCCGCGTCGGGCGACAGCCGGTTGATATCGACCGTACCGATCAGCACCGACAGATCGGCGTCTCTCAGCGAGTCGGCCTGCGCGAGCGTCTGCGAATGGACACTCTTCTGAGCCGCCTTGTTAAGGTCGATCTCCTCGTCGATGTGTTGTTTGTACCCGTTCAACATTGCTTCCGCGATGTTGAACTTTGTAGGCGATGCTGCCAGCACTGCGGCATACATGCGCTCATGGAACTCGGCATGCAGAGCATTCGGATAATTGCTGCACTTGCTGCCGTCCAGTTTTCTAATGTCTTCCATAAGAAAAACTTTTTTAATTAGTAAATAAATGAATATATGATTAGAGGAGTCTCGCTCCTCTCCATCTGAAATTTTACAGGAATCCGGGATTCTTCGGCCATTTTCATAGTTGCGTTCCAAGAATCCGGGATTCTTCGAGCATTTTAGCTTTTTTGGTCCAAGAATCCAAGATTCTTCCTCCATTTTCACATTTTTGGTCCGAGAATCCGAGATTCTTCCTCTGTTTTCGATTTTTTAGTCCAATAATCCGGGATTCTTCGGTCATTTTCGCATTTTTGCTTCAAGAATCCGGGATTCTTCCTCTTCCCTTACATTTTTGGTCCAAGAATCCGGGATTCTCCACTCCCCTCAGCATTTTCGTTATCAGAATCCGGGATTCTTCTTCTCATAATCCAAGAATGATGGTTATCAATTCCATTCTCCATAATCCGTTCGGTTTTTAATGTTTATAATTTGTTAGACACCTTGTTTTTTAATTTTTCGCTAAGATAAGCCTATTCTTCCGGACGGCAAAATTTATGAAGGATGATTTTCGAAATAAAGCGCCAATATTTTCTTTTCGTAAGCTCCCGAAAATCTATCGCACAGCTGTCCTGTTTTTTTATGTCCAGGCATCTTGTTTTTACTTTTAAATACGCTTGTTCCTTTGCAAAAAAACAGAATGATAACAACAGGATGCTCCTCTGTCTGCTCAAACTTTCTGTACCCAATAAAACAATTGCCCAATATCTCTGTATCGACGAACGAAGCGTTGTCAAACAAAAACGTCGCATCCGCGAACAGATCAGGCAACATGCAGGAGCCGAAATCGACAGAATCAAAAAAACACGCAGCAAATGCATTAAACAAAGTGGATAATTCTGACATTTTTCTGACATTTTGCCTTCTAATGAGAATACTATCAGCAGTTTAAGATGAATGGCATTTTGAGAATAGAATAATCGACGAATATTTAGTATATATTTGTAACATTAATAAATTGATGATCATGAAACACATTGTATTCTTACTATTGTTGGTTGAATTATTTTCTTGTAAAAGCGAAAGTACAGAGTTGTTGACTTTGCCTCAATCAATAGAACTTACACCTATCGAATACACGGAGGATCCGGTTATAAAAAATCCTTGGGGGATGAAACTGGTAGGGTGTAAGTTGTTGTTGTTTAATGTAAACGGTGGAGATGGTGTAATAAATGTAATGGATACTGAAAGCGGCAAGATAGTGAAAAAATGGGGAGAATACGGAAACGGCCCCGGGGAGTTTTCTGCCTCATTATATTGGGGCAGTTATGATGGCAAACATACCTTTTTCTTATTTGACCCGAATATGTCTTTGCTACGAGAGTATTCTTGGTCTATGAATAAGGATGAAATAAACTTTTCATTAATTCGTGAAGTCCCTTATGTATCAAAAGATGGTGTACAAATTCAATTTGGAAGAAGATTGGATAGTGGAAGTTTCGCTGCTTATGCGAATTATGGAATAGGCAAACCTATTCTAATTTTAAACAGGGAATTGAAAGTGTTGTCTAATTTCGGTGACTTCCCTGACGATATGCATAAGTCTACGATTATGTTCAGTTTTGAAGGACGTTTGGAAGCATATAAAAATAAGTTTGTATATGCAATGACTAATTTAGGATATTTGGCGTGCTATGAGCAGTTACCAGATGGTAGTATTAAACAAAAGTGGGCAGATTATATACAGAAGCCTGTTTATAATGCTAATGAATTGGATCGCAAGATACTTAAACTTGGTTTTTTCTCGGTTACAATGAATGATAAATATATTTTTGCAACATATAGTGGAGTATTGGATTCTCAGGAGCAGAGACAAAATAGTGGAATCTGTCCTGAAAATATTTTGATGTTTGATTACCAAGGACATTTATTGAAAAATTTTCATACAAAAGGGAAACGTTTAGGACAAATTACATTATCAGAAGATGGTAATACACTTTATGCGGCAACGGTCTATCCGCAAATTAGCGTCGTTCGCTATGATATCGGTCCTTATGTGAAATAATATCCCCTAACCTTTTTCGCTATATATATGATTTAAAGTTAATAGAACGTTATGAGGTTGAGCATCTTTACAAAATATTTAAACACCTATTCATCATGAAAAAAACAATTTTCATTTTCATCACATTATTGTGCCTGAGCAGTTGTTCATCTTCTCATAAGCCTTCGTCTTTCATGGCTTTTGAGAAGATAGCGTATATTGACAAATTCCCCCTTACCTCTTCCCTCTCCAACGAGAAAGCAATCAATTGGAATGTAATAGGAATGAAAAAATTCAGAATTTATGACTCCTTATTAGTTGTCTCAACAACAGATAGAGACGGTTTTTGGTCCTTTTATAATATCAATGATCTCTCTTTCAAAGGCAAATTCATCAAAGCCGGTCAAGGACCAAATGAATTTTCCATGGCCCCGGACATAAGGACTTCAAGATTTTACACGGAAGACAATATGCTATTCATTGACATCTATGATTTTCAAACAGGGAAAATATATAAAATGAATGCAAATCAGTCTCTCAGAAAAAATGAATTAGACATGTCCATAAAGAAGGATTCATTACCTTCATTCATTTTTGATTTTGCCGTCATAAAAGATAACCTATATTATTGTAGAGAAATAAATAAGGACCAGACACAACAAATAAGATACCTTCGTTTTAATGGCAAAAAGGAAATTCCAAACACTTTCAAAATATTAAATCAAGCATTCGTTGAAAAAGGGGAAGACTTTAACTTACTCTCCACCATTACAAAAGAAAGCCCTAAAGGCGACAGGATAGTAGAAGCTCCTATTTACCTCCATCAAATCAATATATATTCGAGCGATGGCAAATGGGGAAAAACAATATGCGTAGGGAAAGCAGATGATATTGGCGATTTAGAAGACAAAATAAGTTGGACAAGGATTTACACGCATGGCGGAGTTTGCACCTATGACAAGTTCTTTGGCGTCCTGTTTGTCAATGAAGATATAAGAACCATGCAGACAAAAAGGAAAACTCTTCCAACCATCCAGCTATTCACATGGGATGGGAAGCCATTGGCCGAATTAAAATTGAATCGGTTTGTTTCAACTTTTGATATAGATCTTACCAACGGCTATCTTTATGCATTAGATATCGAAGATGTATTGTACAAATACGATATCCGCAATATTCTCGACAAAATAAAAATATAAGTCAGTATTATGAACACGAAGCATTATTTATTCATATTAATTGCTTTATGCTTATTCTCCTGTGGAGGAAAGAGTCACCAAAGCAAAAAACTTGAAACGATATCCATCAATGGAAATATCAGGCAAGTACTCAATCTCTCTTCATTTGTCGATACCATTGAATTCATACCGCTGGAAACGAATAATGAAAATCTGATAGGAGACGTAGAACGTATTATCTACAGAAATGGAAAATATTACATCAGAACAACTCAAGGTATGTTACATGGTAAATTATCTATTTTTGATAAAACCGGGAAGTACTTATGGGGACTTAACAAAATCGGAAATGGCCCGGGCGAATATCCGGAACTGAAAGAGTTTGCCATAACCGAAAATGGAAATATAACAGCTACGTCATATCGTAAAATTATCAATTACGATTCGACCGGCGTTTTTCTATCTGAAAATAAAACAGACTTTTTAGGGTTTGAATTTGTATATATGGACAATAACAATTATTTCTTTTTGAACCGTTATACTATTGAATATGGCAATATGTTATTTAGTGTTATGGATAATAGAGGCATAATTAAAAAGAGATTATTTAAAATGTCAAAATTAGAAGCCAACAAGAGTGCTTTGGTTCATGATTGGAGAGATTTATCCCTTTTTAAATCAACTTTATATTTTATGTATCCATATGGTGATACTATTTATTCTATTGATAATAAGGACAACATAAAGAGATTATATTCCATCGATTTCGGTGACAAAAGCATTCCAGCAGACTTGTTTGATGAAAAAGGAGATGAATTGGCATTAGAAAAAAAAACATCCAAATTGGAAGATTATATGCATGCAACAGCTATCGGTTATGCTGATAAGTACATTTATATCGGCTCTTACAATAAAGTCTTTCAGGGATTCATCACGTTGTATTCAAAAATGAATAAACACACATTGACTGCCCATAAAATAGTAGATGATATGTTTCTAAAGGGAAACGTAATTGCTTTAAAAGAGAAACGCCTACCTCATAATATGGATGGCAACGATATTCTATGGCCATTGGATCCCGAATATCTGATAAATGGCTACAAGCATTATATGTCATATCTGTCTGATGCCGGTCGTGAAGAATTCCGAAAGAAATATCCGGAACTGGTAAGGATCTGCACTACATTGAAAGAAGATGACAATCCGGTCATATTACGTATTAAAGTAAAAGATTTCTGAGAAGACGATGAATTGATAAAAATCGGTATTATGAGAACAAAATATTACATATTCACTTTGATTGCTTTATGTCTGTTCTCCTGTGGAGGAAAGAGTCACCAAAGCAAAAAACTTGAAACGATATCCATCAATGGGAATATCAGGCAAACACTCAATCTCTCTTCATTTGTCGATACCATTGAATTCATACCGCTGGAAACGAATGATGAGAATTTGATAGGAAGAATAAATCGAATCATTTACAAAAATGGAAAGTATTATCTTAGGACTACCCAAGGGATGCTAAATGGAAAATTGTCAGTTTTTGATAGAACGGGGAAATATTTGTGGGGACTTAACAAAAAAGGACAAGGCCCGGGTGAATATCCGGAACTGAAAGATTTTACCATAACCGAAAATGGAAATATAACTGTTACATCTTATCGTAAAATTATCAATTACGATTCGACCGGCGTTTTTCTATCAGAAAGTAAAACGGATTATTTGGGATTTGAGTTTGTATATATAGGTAATAACAATTATATCTTTTTGGATCGTAATACTATTGAACATGGCAACAACCTTTTTACTATTATGGATAATCAGGGAGTAATTAAGAGAAGGTTATTTGAACAATCAAAGACGGAAGCTAAAAAAAGTGGCTTTTTAGTCAATGCTCGAAGTTTAGCTACTTTAAAATCTACGCTCTATTTTATCTATCCATATTGTGATACCATATATTCCATTGACAACAAATTGAATATAACGTATCCATATTATATAAACTACGATAATAAAAAAATACCCGAAAAGCTGTTAAGCGTAAATGATAATCAGGATGCATGGGAGAAAAAACTATCCAGATTAGATGATTACTTACATGCAGTAGCTATTGGAGTTACAGAAAATTACATTTACATAGGTTCGGTTAATAAATCTTTTCAGGCATTCTTTACTTTGTACTCGAAAAAAGACAAACACGTACTGACGGCTCACAAACTGATAGATAACATGTTTTTAAAAGGGAATATATTTAATGTGACAGCTAAAAATATGCCATACAATATGGATGGCAACGATATTCTATGGCCATTGGATCCCGAATATCTGATAAATGGCTACAAGCATTATATGTCATATCTGTCTGATGCCGGTCGTGAAGAATTCCGAAAGAAATATCCGGAACTGGTAAGAATCTGCACTACATTGAAAGAAGATGACAATCCGGTCATATTACGTATTAAAGTAAAAGATTTCTGAGAAGACGATGAATTGATAAAAATCAGTATTATGAACACGAAATATTACATATTCACTTTGATTGCTTTCTG